>Ga0210376_1000027_pt1 | contig 12746 bp, 10 predicted proteins | sample S771metaT_FD_170484 | JGI IMG/M metagenome (GOLD analysis project Ga0210376, IMG submission 170484) | Metatranscriptome of estuarine sediment microbial communities from the Columbia River estuary, Oregon, United States - S771 (Metagenome... | ecosystem: Environmental > Aquatic > Marine >... | reverse complement strand
AGGCATCAACCAAACTCACAATGACGACAAGAACATGCTCTACATAGGGAGAATTCAATGGAACTTCTTGGGGCGAGACGTGCCCTTCTCGCAATCCGATCCGGAGTACACGGAATTGCCGATTGCCAGCATTGCCTTTGCCGGCGCTCACAACATAACTGACCGGTTCACATTCCCAGCGACATCCCGAGGTGCAAGTATCGTTTCTGTAGATAATGCGCCTGTCGTGGACGGTCGATTTGAAATCAATCAGGGAGTCCAAGAGTTCGCTTTCAAGTGGAACGGGCTCTCTATCCAAGAGGAGTTCCACGTCAAGAAGGTGATCGATCGGTCCCGGTCGTCACACGGAACCAGTTATGGGGCTTATGCGCAAGTCGGGTATTTCCCCCATGCTGTCGTCGACTTTATTCCCCGTCCGCTTGAATTCGCCTACCGGTACGCATTCGTCGATCCGGAAGGTCTCCTGGGCAGCCACATGCTCAGAGAGCATACAGTCGCAGCGAACTGGTTCTTTGCGGGACATCGCAATAAGCTCACGGTTGATTACTCCCATCTCACGCGAGAGGGTACGTCTACCCCCATTGATAGGGTTCGGCTGCAATGGGATGTTTCTTTTTAAAACCAGGCGCATGGGGGCAAGACCGTGGAGGGTCCGCGCGCGATCAGAATTAACAATTAGTTAACACACAATTAACATCTCAAGCTCTCCTCAATGGTAGAGCTCATTCTCATATTTGGAGGGGCGATACATCATGAATACACTCATGGACAGCAGACTCCGGCTGGGAGCCGGCATGTTCTGTTTTCTCACGCTTTTTGCTACAGCTGCGGCGTTCGCCGACGTGCCGATTGTGATCGATCCAGCCTTGAAGGGCTACGTCAAAGTCAGCGGTGTGTCCGGCAATCTCAATAGCATTGGTTCGGATACGCTCAACAATCTGATGACGCTCTGGGCCGAAGGGTTTCGCAAACAGTATCCGAACGTCAAAATCCAGATCGAAGGAAAGGGATCGAGCACCGCTCCTCCTGCCTTGATCGAGGGAACGGCGCAGCTTGGACCGATGTCTCGCACGATGAAAAATACCGAGATCGATGCCTTCGAAAGAAGATTCAAATATAAACCCACCGCAATCCCGGTCGCCATCGACGCGCTTGCCGTCTATGTCAACAAGGACAATCCAGTCCAGGGACTTACGATGGGACAAATTGATGCGATTTTTTCAAAGAGCCGGCGCTGGGGCAACAAGGAGAACATTCAGCTGTGGAACCAGGCCGGTCTGGACGGCGAGCTGGGCGGCAATCCCATCAGCATCTATGGCAGAAATTCAGCCTCCGGTACGTATGGATTTTTCAAGGAGCATGCTCTCAAGAATGGCGATTTCAAGGATGAAGTGAAGGAGCAGCCTGGTTCTGCCTCCGTGGTCCAAAGTGTGAGCGAGGATCAGGCTGGGATTGGGTACAGCGGGATCGGCTACATGACATCGAATGTGCGAGTCATTCCTCTCGCCGAAAAAGACGGCATGCCGTTCAAGGAGGCGACTCAGCAGAACGCGGACAGTGGGGCCTATCCGCTCTGGCGGCACCTCTATCTTTATGTGAACAAAGCGCCCAATAAGCCGATCGACCCAATTGTCAAAGAATTCATCAAGTTCATTTATAGCAAAGAAGGGCAAACAGTTGTGGTCAAGGACGGATTCTTTCCGTTGAGGGCGGATACGATCGGTAAGGAACTGACGAAGCTTGAATAGCAATCCCGACCACGTGCTGGGTCTGTCTTCATCTGGGGGGGCATCTGACGATACGCCACCCCAGTTGCTGTTGAGACGCTCGACGAGCGCCATACGGCGTCGGGCTTTCGATCGACTCGCCAAAATCGTCGTCACGCTGGGTGGTGCCGCCGTCATCCTCAGCATCATCGGCATGTTCGTGTTCTTGGTCAAAGAAGTGGTCCCTCTGTTCCTTGCTCCTCACGGGACGCAAAGCGGGCGTTTTGCCGGCAACCCTCCACACGAATCGCTTCCACAATCCAGCCTCGTCGGGCAGGATGAATATCAAGAGATCATCTATCAACTCAGTGGAGGGGCCGAGCGCCAGGTTCGCTTCTTCAGCGCGCGGTCAGGCGCGCCAATCGATCTTGAGCTGCCATCGGGCCTTGCCGGTATGTCCGTCACCTCCATCGCTCGCGCCGCGGGGACCGGCAATCGATTTGCCTTTGGGACGAACGATGGCCGCATCATTCCGGTGACGATCGAATTTACAGCCGGTTTCGATGAAGGGGAGCGCCGGATCACGCCGACGATCTCGCTTGGATCTCCGGTGCAGGTACCCCCCGCCAACGAGCACATTCTTCGTTTGGCCTACCAGCCGACGGACCAAGGGCAACTGGTCGCGGCTCTCACGGATCAAGGGCGCCTCTGGTACGTAGCCGCGCCATCGGCAACCCCTGCCGTTGCGCTGACCGATCACGGAGATGAGCCTGTGACATCATTTATCTTTGACAGCCGTGGCGAAACCCTGTCGGTCGGCACGGCCGGTGGGAAGCTCTATCGCTATGATCTGCGAGAGGGCGTCCGGCCGAGCCTTTCCGAAACCGTCTCGGTGGCTCCAGCTGGCATCGCAGTCACCGCGCTGTCCTACCTGATCGGAGATCGTTCGCTGGTAATCGGCAGCGGCGCAGGCGAGGTGTCGGTGTGGATGCCGGTGCGTGAGGCTCAAGAAAGCCAGGTGACACGCTTTCGTCTGATTCATCGATTGGACGCCCATCCTGCTCCCGTGACAGGAATCTCCCCCTCGCTTCGCAACAAGGGTTTCATCACCGGCGATGAGCAGGGCAATCTCTTTGTCCACCATTCGACATCCTCGCAGACGCTGTTGAAATTGCCGGGCAACGGCCAGGCGATTCGCGCCCTCGCGTTTTCGCCCAAGGCCGACGGCGCCGTCGCCTTTTCCGACCGGGGAGAATTGCGGACCTATGCGATTCACAACCCTCATCCTGAGACGACGGTAGCGACATTGCTTGCCCCTGTGTGGTACGAGGGCTACGACAGGCCGGAACATGTCTGGCAATCTTCCAGCGGCGCCGACGATTTCGAAGCGAAGTTCGGCCTCATGCCGCTGATCTTCGGCACGCTCAAGGGAACCTTCTATGCCATGCTGGTCGCGGTGCCGCTGGCCCTCTTAGGCGCCATCTATACCGCGATGTTCATGGCCCCGCATCTTCGGGCCAAGATCAAGCCAACCATTGAGATTATGGCGGCGCTCCCGACCGTTATTCTGGGTTTCCTGGCCGGCTTGTGGATAGCCCCGATGCTCGAACGGATCTTCCCAGCGATGGCAGCCATGGCGGTCGCCTTACCAGCCGGTGTTATTGTCGCATCGGTTCTTTGGCACTATCTCCCTGCAACGGTCACTCGCCGTGTCCGCCCGGGCATGGAAGCCTTCATCCTGATTCCCGTCATCATCGGAGTTGTCTGGGCCTGTCTGGCCTTGAACCAGCCGATGGAATCGCTTCTGTTCGGAGGCAACTACAAGACCTGGTTTGCGACCCATTGGGGGCTCAGATACGACCAACGCAATGCCCTGGTGGTCGGGGTCGCGATGGGTTTTGCGATCGTGCCGATCATTTACAGTATTTCCGAGGAGGCCTTGTCCAACGTTCCGCGGCATTTGATCGCCGGGTCGCTCGCGCTGGGAGCCACCCGTTGGCAGACCTTGGTGAAGCTGGTGCTCGTGTCGGCCAGTCCGGGGATCTTTTCTGCGTTGATGATCGGGTTTGGCCGGGCAATCGGTGAAACCATGATCGTCCTCATGGCCACGGGGAATACCCCGATCATGGAATGGAGCCTGTTCAACGGCTTTCGCACGCTCTCAGCCAATATCGCCGTCGAAATTCCAGAGGCTCCCCACGGAGGCACACTGTATCGCACCCTGTTCTTGGCGGCCTTGGTGTTATTCGCATTTACCTTTCTGATCAATACCGTCGCGGAAATGATCCGGCAACGGTTGCGCACAAAATATAGCCAGTATTGATGCGTACTCAATTCAAACAGATGCTCGCGACCGGGAATGTCTTCATCTGGGGATGTGCCGCCGGCGTGTCGCTGTCGTTGCTCATGGTGTTTGGGCTGCTGCTGCTGATCATGATCAACGGATTGGGGTACTTTTGGATTTCGGACATCGTCGATCTCACGCTCAAAGATGGGCAGCATGTCATGGGGCAGTTGGCGGGCCGCGAAGTCATTCCGCGTTCGATCACGCCGGATCGGCCTGAAGGGAAAAGCCGTGTTCGGGTCAAGATTGGAAACCGCGATTTGTCCGGGCTCGATTTCAAATGGGTCAACGAGGACCAAATCGTGTCGCAGACCTATCCGTCCGATGCCGTGCTGCTGGAGCGCCGTGAATGGGGCAACATGTACGCCAGGATTCAGGCTGTCTACAGCGGGGAGAAGCTCCTGGCGGAGGGAAATGAAGCAGGCTGGGCGGTCTTGGGGCCACTGATCGGCCAAACCGATGCCCTCTATCAACAGATCAGGCAGATCGAACAATTCGAGATCGGCGCCATCAATGCGGATATCGAGCGGCTGAGGTTAAAAGTCCGTGCATTCGAAGCGGACCACCTCGCCTCGCCGGTCTCATCGGAGATTACAGCCCAGGTCGCCGCGGCTGAGACCCGCTACCGGCAGCGGACCGAGGAATTGGACAGGTTGCGCGCGCAATTCGATGAATATTCCGTCGTCATGGTGGATGCGAATGGACGAGAAAAACAAATTGCGGCAGGGCAGATTATCCGCGCGTTGCGACCAAACGAAATGGGTGTGTGGAAGAAAAGCTGGTTGTATCTCGTGAACGTATGGTCCGCCCTCAGCACTGAGCCGCGAGAAGCCAACACCGAGGGCGGTATTTTTCCCGCTATTTTCGGGACCGTGCTGATGGTCATCATCATGAGTCTCGCCGTTGTTCCGTTTGGTGTGCTGGCCGCGCTCTATCTGCGGGAATATGCCCGGCAAGGGGCCATGGTGCGTTTGGTGAGAATCGCCGTCAACAATCTCGCCGGCGTGCCCTCCATTGTGTTCGGTGTCTTTGGGTTGGGGTTTTTTATTTACGCGATCGGTGGAACCCTCGATACGCTGTTCTTTCCGGAGCGGCTTCCGACGCCGACCTTTGGCACTGGCGGGATTCTCTGGGCGTCGTTGACGCTGGCCCTGCTCACGGTCCCGGTCGTCATTGTTTCGACAGAAGAGGGCCTGGCTGCCGTGCCGCGTGAGTTTCGGGAAGGATCCCTGGCGCTTGGCGCAACCAAGTTGGAAACGATGCTCAAAGTCGTGATACCCTCTGCGCTGCCCGGCATTTTGACCGGATTGATTTTGGCCATGGCTCGCGCTGCGGGCGAGGTCGCGCCGCTCATGCTCACGGGAGTCGTCAAATTGGCGCCCGCGCTTCCCATCGACGGCTCCTGGCCGTTTTTTCACTTCGATCGAAAGTTCATGCATCTGGGGTTTCATATTTACGATGTCGGTTTTCAGTCTCCCAACGTCGAAGCCGCGAAACCGATGGTCTACATCACGACATTGGTTCTCATTACAGTCGTGATTTTGTTGAATTTGACCGCGGTAGTCCTTCGCAATCACCTGCGGAAGAAGTACGCCGGATCGGTTTTATAGGGGACAGTATGTACGCGTCTCCTCTTTCGACACACGAGTTGCCCGTTCAAGCGACGCTCGACTTACAAGGACATAACGTGTCACATCGCCCTGCTCAGCCGCCCGAGAACAATGCCAGCATTCAAGATGCCAAGCTCAGCTTGAATCAGATCAATTTCTATTACGGCGCGCACCAGTCGCTCTTCAACATCAATGTCGAGATCATGAAGAATCAGGTGACGTCGTTCATTGGGCCGTCCGGTTGTGGGAAATCTACCTTGCTGCGGTGCCTCAATCGTCTCAATGACCTGATTGAAGGGGCTCGGTTGGAAGGCACTGTTCTGCTCGATGGGGTCGATATTTTAGGTCCTGATGTGGATGTGACTGATCTGAGAAAGCGCGTCGGGATGGTGTTCCAAAAGTCGAACCCGTTTCCAAAGTCGATTTACGAGAATGTGGCCTATGGGCCGCGTCTTCATGGCATGCGGAAGCGCGAGCAGCTTGATCAGATCGTCGAACAAGGGCTCAAAGGCGCGGGGCTGTGGGATGAAGTGAAGGATCGGCTTCATGCCAGCGCGTTCGGTCTGTCCGGCGGCCAGCAACAACGGTTGTGTATTGCCCGCGCGCTCGCCGTCAAGCCGGACGTTTTGCTGATGGACGAACCCTGCTCGGCGTTGGATCCTGTGGCTACTGCGAAGATTGAGGAATTGCTTTTTTCCTTGAAGCAAGACCTGACGGTCATTATTGTGACGCATAACATGCAGCAAGCGGCGCGGGTCTCAGACTGGACGGCCTTCATGTATCTCGGTGAACTGGTGGAGTTCGGCCTCACGAAACAGCTGTTCACCACACCCGTGAAAAAACAGACGGAAGACTATATCACCGGACGATTCGGCTAGACGCGATGCCTCAACGCCACTTCGACGAAGAACTCGCCGAGTTGAAGACCAAACTCGTGCACATGGCCAGTCTGGCTGAAGACCAGATCGATAAGGCCTTGGCTGCGCTCGTGAAGCGCGACTCGGCCTTGGCCTGCCGCGTCATCGAACAAGACCACAAGGTGAACGCGCTGGATGTGGAGATCGATGAAGATTGTATCCGGCTGCTGGCCTTGCATCAGCCGGCCGCAAGAGATTTGCGGCTGGTGACGACGGCCATGAAGATTTCCACCGAGCTTGAGCGCATCAGCGATCTGGCCGAAAATGTCTGCGAGCGGACGATCGAGCTGAACGAAGAGCCGCAGCTCAAGCCCTACATCGACATCCCGCGGATGGGGAATCTGGCCCGGATCATGGTGAAGGAAAGCATCGATGCCTTCGTCAAAGACGACTCGGCGCTGGCCCGAAAAGTACTCGCGCACGATGACCGCGTGGATGAACTGATGGAGCAGATCTTTCGGGAATTGCTGTCTTTCATGATCGAGGACCCGCACACGATTACACGCGCCATACGCCTGAGTTTCATTGCTAAGTACATTGAGCGAGTGGCCGATCATGCGACGAACATCGCCGAATTGGTGGTGTACCTCGTCGAGGGCAAAATCATTCGCCACACCACGCCCCCCGTATCCTCCTAGCCCGTATTTTTCTGAGCGCGTCTGTTGCAATCATCCGGCTCCGCGAGCCGAGATGCAGCAGCTCCACTGTTCCATCCTTGCCCGTCGTTCGCACATTCATGAACAAATCAAGGTGAACGCGCACCATAATTTTCCAGCCGATTCAGGTGTGCGGTCGTAAGTAACGAGTATTGTTCAGAAGTTCTTTGAGGCTGCGCAGCTCACAGCGTGGCGTATGTATTGCAGTGCTAGTGAGCGCTTCCCCAATAGACCCACATGACGCTTGAGCCGTCCTGGTCTCTTCAGCAACAAGGCGTGGCAGAGTCTGTTCCCGTGGATGGCCAGGGCACCCCATTGCTTTGATAGAGGTTGATCATGCGCGTACTTTTCTTAAGTTGCTTCGCCGTGAGTGTTCTGTTGACCGTCACGGTTTCTTCTCATAGTTGGGCAGAACCTGTGATGATTGCGATGGTCGGGTCTCGACCGAATATGGCTGAGGCAGATGGGACGGAGAGGGTCGTCTCGTATGAGGAGCAACGGAATGCCATCACACTCATTCGCGTAGGCCCCAGAGTCGGCGTGAGCGGCAAATCTCCATTCGGCAAAGATCAAATAGAAGATTTCCAGCAGTACGATCTTGCCGCAGTCTTCGGCCTTCCGTTGGGATGGCGAGAACCGCTGACCGGCATGAAGCTCGATATGAGACTGCATGCCTCCGCCGGGCAACTTGTATCGCTGGGAGACACGGCTTTCATGACCACGGTGGTCCCGTGCCTCACGCTCAGCAGCCCAAACGAGACCGTCTCTATCGATGTCGGCGCCGGCGCCGGGCTGTTCACCAGATATAAGTTCGGCGCGCAGGACTTCGGAGGACCGGCGCAGATTGTCGGCACCATAGGTCTTGGAATGAATCTGATCAGTGACTTCTATACTGGGTATCGTTTCCAGCATTTTTCCGATGCCACCATGTACGGTCCTTCCTCACTCGGCGTCGACATCCATATGTTCGAGCTCAATTACCGATTCTGAATCGGTTCTCGGCAGGAACATCCTGGACGCTCTCACCTAATCCTGCCCGGTCGTTTCCGTGAGAGAACCGCCGATCGCTACAGCCGATCCCCTCTTCGTTTGAAATGACCTTCCCCCTGTGGTAGCATCCGACCCATGGGTGTCACTGCCTCGGCCAAGCGGCGCGAGGCCCGCCGGGCCCCTTCTCCCCCTTCTCATCTTCAGCGGGAAGTGATCGGCGTGGTCTTGATCGCGATCAGCCTGCTCATGCTGCTGAGCCTCCTCTCGTTCGTGCCGGGGGAAGCGCAAACCGTCGCAGCCGGGAATCCGGCGTCCAGACCGCCGCGGAATCTCATCGGGTCCTTCGGCGCGCTCTTGGCCGGCGGGTTGTTTTATCTGATCGGCGGAGCGGCCTATCTGTGTCCACTGTTGTTGGGGCGGCTGGGGATCCGCTGTTTTTCGCAGACTCCAGCGAGTATCCGCATTAGGACGGCCGGGAGTTCCCTGGCCGCCGTCTTTTTTCTGAGCGCATTTCTCCACCTGGAAACGACGGCGATTCCGACGTTGGCGAGCGGGATGATCTCTCGCGGGATGCCAGGCGGGGCCGTCGGTCAGCTGATTGGGGACGGGCTCCGAGCGGTGTTCGCCGGCACCGGCGCGCACATTCTCATCATTGCGGGATTCCTCGTCTCACTCTTGTTCACCACCCCGTTGTCAATCGGGGAAGTGGTTCGCCGAATGCCTCAACGCTGGGCTGGGCTCCGCGAATGGCTGACGATGATCATCCCGGAACGTTCGGTGGAGCAACCAGAAGAGCATGGCAACCGGAGGGAGGCATCCAAGGGACTGAGACGGGTCCAGGCCGGAACGGACAAGGAAACAAGTGCTGAGCCAGAAGAAGAGGTAGAACCAGTTTATATTTCAGCGCCTCCCGTTATTCAGCCTGCCGCTGTGTCTCCGTCCGTTGCGGTGGACGAAGAGGCTGAGCCGGAAGTCGTGGCAAGGACGATCGAATCGGATACCTATCGCTTGCCAGATCCTGAAGGCCTACTGAGCGATCCCTCCGGTCCTATGAGCCGTATGGATGATGAGGAGCTGAAGGCCCAGTCGGAGGTTCTGTCAAAGGCTCTGGCCAGTTTTGGCATAGACGGCAGGGTCACGGAGGTGCGGCCTGGCCCGGTGGTCACGATGTATGAGTTTGAACCGGGGCCCGGCACCAAAGTCGCGCGCATCGTCAGTTTAGCCGATGACTTGGCGCTGGCGCTCAAGGCCGTGAGCATCCGCATCGTGGCGCCGTTGCCGGGCAAGTCGGTGGTGGGCATCGAGGTGCCGAATCGGTCGCGTGAAACCGTGTCCCTCAAGGAAGTCCTGATGAGCGAGACCTTCACGCGGGCCCGGTCGAGACTCACGCTGGCGTTGGGGAAGGATATCTTCGGTACGCCGGTCATCGCGGATCTCAAAACGATGCCGCATCTCCTAGTCGCGGGTGCGACCGGAGCCGGGAAAAGCGTCAGTCTGAACACAATGCTCCTGAGCATCCTCTTCTCCGCGAAGCCCAGCGAGGTCAAACTGTTGCTCATCGATCCCAAGATGCTGGAATTTCAGTCGTACGAGGGGGTTCCCCATCTCTTGAGGCCTGTCATCACGGATGCCAAGTCGGCGGCTAAGGGACTGGGTTGGGTCGTGGCTGAGATGGAACGACGCTACAAGCTGCTGGCGGAAGCCGGGGTGCGGAATATCGACGCGTACAATAGGAAGGTTTCCGGCCTGCACGAAGCGGTGGCCGATCGAACGGCGACGGCGGTCGAGCAGCAAGAACTGCCGATGCAGTTTCTGTCAGAGGAGCAACGGCTGTCCGCCGGCGAGACGGCGATCGCCGAGGGCGAGCCGGGCTGCATGCGGCCGACGCCAACGCCGCCGGAGCCGCTGCCGTATATCGTGGTGATGATCGATGAGCTGGCGGATTTGATGATGGTGGCTCCCAAAGACGTGGAAGACAAGATTGCGCGGCTCGCCCAGATGGCGCGGGCATCCGGCATTCATCTGGTGCTGGCCACGCAGCGGCCATCTGTCGACGTGCTCACCGGATTGATCAAGGCCAACTTCCCCGCGCGCATCGCGTTCCAGGTTTCCTCGAAGACCGATTCCCGGACGATCCTAGATGCCAATGGCGCCGAGGCGCTGCTGGGCCGAGGTGACATGCTGTACCTGGCCTCCGGCACAGGAAGGCTCGCTCGTCTGCATGGGTCTTTCGTGTCGGACGACGATGTGGGTTCCGTCGTTGATTTCGTAAAGAAACAGGCGCAGCCGGCGTATAATCAAGAACTGCAAACGCTTCAATCAGAAGAGTCGGACAAGGAAGAGGACAAAGACGAGGTGTATGAACAGGCCAAGGATCTGGTGCTGACGACCGGCCAAGCGTCGGCCTCGCTGATTCAGCGCCGGTTGCGTGTCGGCTATCCGCGCGCCGCCCGCATGATCGAACAGATGGAGACGGAAGGCATTGTCGGTGCGGCGGGACGGGATGGACGCCGTGAAGTGCTGGGCCGGCGCGGGCCGGTCGGGGCGGCGGAATCATGACGCGCCGGTGGCTCGCCGTTCTGGTAATCCTGCTGTCCGCCTCCTCGGCCTTCGGGGCTGATGAGCTAGGCGACGCTAAGGTGGCCCAAGAAGTCCGCAACGTCGTGAAGCAGATCCAGGCGCGGTATGAAAAAACCAAGGATCTCCAAGCGGATTTTATCCAGAAGACGAGAATCGAAGGGTTTGAACGTCCCGTGATCTCATCCGGCAAGGTGTATCTCAAGAAGCCGGGACGCCTGCGGTGGGATTATCTCGACCCCGCGCATGAAGAAATCTATGTGAATCGAGACGATGTCAGAGTCTACGTGCCGGAGCACAAACAGGTGCTGGTCGGTAAATTGACACAGATGGCGGCGTCCCAAGCGCCGTTGCAACTCCTGCAGGGCGCGGCCAGATTGGACGAATCGTTCGACATCGAACCGACGCCGGGGAACGAGCGGGGAACCGGTGGCGTTCCCCTGATCACATTGTTTCCCAAATCCAAAGCGCATGAGCCATCGAGAAATCTTCAACGGATCGTCGTTGAGGTGTTTCCGAAGACCTATTTTCTTCGCACGGTGTCTTTGCACGAGATCAGCGGCAATGTGGCGACGTTTGAGTTCTCCGGTTTGAAACCGAACGCGGGATTGGGGGACGAAGTGTTCGACTTCAAGACCCCGCCGGACGTCGAAGTGGTCAGAGCTCCAGTGTTGAACGGGCCATAGGCAGTCAATGGTCACTGGTCAATAGGCAGTTCTCAGGCGTGAGACGCTCTTTGGGCGAATGACCACTGACTGGTGACTTGCGCCCAAGAGCGGGGAAGGATCCGGACAGGTGGACAATCTTGTGAGCAGTGTGGCAGAAGCGGTCGAGCGGGCGGTGGCGCGATTGGACTTCGAGCGTCTTCACCGCGAATATTGGGATCAGAATGAGTTTCTGGTCATCAAGCAATTCCTGCCGAGAGCGTTCGTGGAAGAGACGCTGGTGCCCCAGGCCCAGGGGGTCAAGGGAGAGCTCAATCGGAACTATATCCCGGGCCATAAGAAGGGCGGCAGCGTCAGCTATTATACGGTGCAGGAAAAGGCTCCCAGGTTTGTGGACCTCTACCGGTCAGACTCGTTCAAGTCGTTCTTGAGCCGGCTCGTGGACGCGAAGTTGGCGTACTGTCCGGACAATGATCCTCATTCGTGTGCGCTCTATTACTACACTGAGCCCGGTGACCACATTGGGTTCCATTACGACACGTCGTATTACAAAGGGGCCCGGTACACGATCTTGCTGGGCCTTGTTGACCGCTCGATTCAGTGCAAATTGGTGTGCGAACTCTTCAAGGACGACCCGACCAAACAGTCGCGTCATCTTGAATTGATCACCGAGTCAGGCGACTTGGTGATTTTTAACGGCGACAAGCTCTGGCATGCCGTCACGCCTCTCGGAGAAGGAGAAGAGCGGATCATGCTGACGATGGAATACGTGACGAATCCAGACATGAATCCCGTCAAGCGACTCTATTCGAATCTGAAGGACTCCATCGGCTACTTCGGCCTCAAAGCGGTCTTCAAACGTGCGCTGTCCGGTTCAAAGCGGTCTCGGTAGGCGTGCGGAGCCATTCTCGGCAAGGTCCTGCCTCTTAACGCTCCCATGTCTGTGAGGAAGCGTGTCCTCAGAATATCAAACTTGTGCCTGGACGATCCGCCGAAAAAAGAATCGAGCGGCAGGCGCTACAGGTGCAAGTGCTTCATGGCCGCGGCGCAGAGGATAATAAAGAAGCCCATCCAGAGTGCGGCGCGTTGAAAGGGGATGGCTTCATAGGCCTCATCTTCGTCTGCCTGATCGTCTGATTTGAAAATGACGGTATACAGGAACAGCGTGAGGAGGCCAAGGACGAGCAGTAGCTTGATGCACAAGACGATAAGGTATTTGGCATGGTGCTGCATGCCGGCGCCGGTTTGGGAGGTAATGACCTGATTGACGTAATGCAGGTT
>Ga0210376_1000024_pt1 | contig 13394 bp, 9 predicted proteins | sample S771metaT_FD_170484 | JGI IMG/M metagenome (GOLD analysis project Ga0210376, IMG submission 170484) | Metatranscriptome of estuarine sediment microbial communities from the Columbia River estuary, Oregon, United States - S771 (Metagenome... | ecosystem: Environmental > Aquatic > Marine >... | reverse complement strand
GCTCTTCGTGCTGCGAGCCATGCTCATCCAGCCGCTGATAAAAATAACCGCGCCGGTGCAACAGCGTGACCGCCACCATGGGAATGTCCAGATCAGCGGCAGATCGAAGAGTGTCGCCCGCCAGCACACCTAGACCACCGGCATAGGTCGGCATGTTCGGGTCCAGCCCGATCTCCATCGAAAAATAGGCGACCAACGGCGTTTTGGTTTCCATCGTCTCTATGATTCGTCCATCAGGCATCAGAACAACTCCCTGAGGCTAATCTAGCGATCTCCGCCTCCTTAGACAACCCAAATGCGCTGGCATTTCTTTGCTTCGAAACCGAGCCAAGGGGTCAGCAGCCATTTGTCGGAACAACCCCTCAGGCGCTGCGCCCAAATGGTTCCTAACTCTATCACTTCCCCATGACTTGTCACTGGAACTGCCTCCGGAACCGCCACATGCCAAGCCCGAACATCGTCCCGCCCAAGAGGGCCATCGCCAACATGGAATCCCACAGCACATCGAATCCGACCCCCTTGAGTAAAATTCCATACGTCACGTCGACGAAGTATCGAAGCGGGGACAGCGCCATGAGGGTTTGAACCCATGGCGGCATCGCTTCAAATGGCGTCGCGATGCCAGACAGCAGTAACATCGGCGAGATCCCAAGCAACGCCATCATGCCGACCTGCGCCTGGTTCCTTGCCACCGTGGCGGCGAACAGACCGAGTCCAGCGGTCGTGAAACTGTAGAGCGCGGTCATCAGGAAGAAGAGCGGGGCGCTGCCCTTGATAGGCACGCCGAAGACCGGCTTGAGCACGCTCGCCATGGCGAGCGCCGTGGCGGCCAGAATGACCAATGTCATGGCCAGAACCTTGGATAGCATGATCTGGAATGGTGTCACGGGCGACACGAGCAACTGCTCCACGGTGCCGTGCTCCTTCTCCCGTACCAAGGCCGCCGCCGGCAGGAGAAACGCGAACAGCGTGATCATGCGCAGGATATGGGAAATCGACTGGAACCACGTTTCGTCCTGATTTTGGTTGTACCAGACCCGATGGGCGCTCTCGACCCTCGGCATGTCCATGAGTCCGCCCGAGGCGCCGCCGAGACGGAATGAGGCCAGATCAAAGGAAAACTCTCCGACGATACGGGCTGCATAGGCAGCCGCCGACAGTCCTTGCGGCGCATTGGTCGTATCGACCTGCAACTGGACCGAGACCGGTTCTCGCCCGACGATCGACTCATGAAACCGCGGCGGAATGTCCAGCAGCAGCATCGCTGTTCCTTGGTCCAGTCGCTGTACCCCGAACTTCTGGTCCTCCACTTCTCCGTCGAAGCGAAAATAGGGAGGACGAAATCGATGGATCAGCTCGCGCGAAGACGCGCTGTGATCGCCGTCGTGGACCAACAGGCTGGCGTTGTTCAATTGCATCGAGATCCCCGCGCCGCTGATGTACACCGACAGAGAGAACGAATAGATCAAGAACAGGAGCAGAGGAACGTCGCGCCGCAGCTGCAACAATTCTTTCCGCGTCATGACGAAGAGACGGAGCGCCCATACGCGCAGGGTGCCGGCCTCGATGTCGTCCTTGTCATTCACCCCTGCACCCTTGGCGCTCATCATTCATGGCAGTTTGTCGAGACATCGCTCGAACGATTCACCGTTCGACGTGCTCACGCCTTCGGCCGTTTGGTGAAAAGGCCGTAGACGACCAGCCTCAACACCACCGCGAATCCGGTGAGCGCCAGCAAATCCATCCACATGGACTTCAGGCCCAATCCCTTGAGGAAACTTCCTCGCACCACATCGGTGTAGTACATCATGGGAAACAAATGGGCCTGCACCTGAGCGCCGGGACTCAACGACGACACCGGAACCAGCAGGCCGGAAAACAAGATGGTGGGAACCATCGCAATGATGATCGTGATGATCAACGCCGCCATTTGCGTCCGCACCAACAGTGAAATGACGAGCCCGATGCCGGTACTGCACAGCACAAAGAGCATCGACGCCGCGATGAAGACCGCGATATTGCCCTTGAAGGGCACTCGAAAGAGCCACACGGCGATCATCCAAAGCACAGCGACATTGATCATCGAGATGGCGAAATAGGGAGCAAGTTTGCCGACAAGAAATTCGGCCTTGCTGGCCGTGGAACTATAGATATTGTAGATCGAGCCGGTTTCCTTCTCCCGGACCACACCCAATGCGGTCAAGAGGGGCGACGCCACCATCAAGGCGAACATGATCAAGGCCGGAACCATCGACCAGGTGCTGCGGACTTCCTGGTTGTAGAGATACCGAGTCTCCAGTGAGACGGGCTCCGCGAGCCGGCGCGCCTCGTCGGGCCCAAGGCCTCTCGTACGTGCCAGAAAGTCGGTGAGCAGCTCTTGCGTGAAGGAATTGTTGACGGCGATCACATAGCCCTTCGTGGTGTCCGCATGCAGCGGGAACGTTCCGTCCAGCAACGTTTGGACCGTCACAGACCTTCCAGCCAAGAGCTGTTCTTCGAATCGCTCCGGCACCACGATCGCCATCCGGATCGCCGTATCGCCCAGCAGCCGATCGATCTCCCGTTCATCGGAGACGGACCCTCGGTAGTCGAAATAACGGGATTCGATAAATCGGTAGAGGTAGTCGCGGCTCAAGGACGACTGGTCGCGATCCAGCACTGCAAACGGGACATGCTCGACATCCAGTACCAGCCCATACCCGAACACCACCATCCAGAGCGCCGGCAGTAAAAAGGCCATGAGCAGGAACAGCCGGTCGCGGACCGTTTCCTTCCATTCCTTCCGAGCCACTGCGGCAATACGCCTTCGATTCACACGGCCACCTCTTGCCCGGGGACCCGTTCGGCCTGTTCGAGGGACATGACTCGGTAGACAAATACGTCTTCCAGGCTCAGTGGCCGCTCGCTCACCGACGTCACGTGCAATCCGCTCTCTTCGAGCGCGCGGCATGCACAGGCCTTGTCTCGGACCGGGTCCCGGCAAAAGATGTGAAGTTTGGTTCCAAAGAGCGCCGCCCCGTGAAACCCCGCCTGCTGTAAGTACACCAACGCTTTGCCCGGTTGATCGGCGACGACCTCAAACAGCCGGCCCGCCTCCTTCTCAACTTGGCGCTTCATATCCGCCGGGGACCCTTCGGCCACGATCCGGCCCGCATACATGAGAGCCAGGTTGTCGCAATGTTCGGCTTCACTCATATAATGAGTGGTGATCAGAATCGCGACGCCTTCCTCCCTGGCGAGTTTGGACAAGATCTCCCAGAAGTGACGGCGACCGATCGGATCGACACCGGAGGTGGGTTCATCCAGAAACAACACGCGCGGGCTGTGGACCAGCGCGCAGCCGAGCGCGAGCCGTTGGCGAACCCCCATCGGCAATTGGCCGGTCAGGCTGGACTCGTAGCCCGATAGTCCCGCCATGGTGACGATCCATTGATACCGTTTGGTCATTGAACGCTTATCGAGTCCATAGATCCCGGCGAAGAGCCTGATATTTTCTTCCACGGTTAAATCCAAGTAGAGCGAGAAAGCCTGGGACATGTAGCCGATTCGTTGTTTAATCGTGCCGGCCGCCGTCCGCATATCCGCCCCCGCTACGAGTCCGGCGCCGGCGGTCGGTAAAAGGATGCCGTTCAGCATCTTGATGACCGTCGTTTTGCCCGCTCCGTTGGCGCCCAACAAACCGAAAATCTCCCCTTGCTTGACCTGGAAACTGACTCCGTCCACCGCGCGAAAAGTCCCGAACTCTCGAATAAGTCCTTCCGCTTCGATCGCGACACCATCGTGGTTGTGCGCCGCTGCCGAGGTCGGCGGCCTGCCGGACGTCTCTTTGTGCTCGTTGTTTCGAAGGAGCAGCGCCACGAACACGTCTTCCAACTCCGGCTGGTCCACCCTAACCGCCGCGGGAACCAGATCACCCAGGGCGGCTTCGATTTGCAGCCTCGCCTCAGACTGATCGGCGGTGCCGGTAAAGACGTGCAGCAGCGGACCTAACGATTCGACCTGCCTGAACGACTTCTTCAACCGGGCAATCGCTTCCAGCTGGGGCGTTGCTTCGAAGGTCACCATCGAGCCGGGAACCAGCGCCTGCACTTCCGTCGGCATGCCGGAGGCCAGCACCTTGCCGCCCGAGAGGAACGACAGACGATGAAACCGCTCCGCCTCGTCCATGTAGGCCGTGGAGACCAGGACCGTCATGCCTTTCTCTTGGATCAGGTTGGCCAGAATCAACCAAAACTCGCGGCGCGAGACTGGGTCCACGCCGGTCGTCGGCTCGTCAAGAATCGCCAGTTCCGGCTCATGAATCAGGGTGCAGATCAATCCGAGTTTCTGTTTCATGCCTCCTGAGAGATGCTTCATCGCGCGGTCGCGAAACCGTTCGAGTCTGGTCATCGCCAACAACCTGGCCTTGCGTTCAATCAAGTCTTTGTCGGGGACCAAACGAAGATGGGCAAAGAAGTCGATGTTCTCTTCGATGGACAGTTCGGGATATAGATTCAGCCCAAGTCCTTGCGGCAGGAAGCCAAGTTTCGGCTTGATGCGTTCGGCCGCACGCTCGGAATCGACCTTGGTCCCGAAGACCTCGACGGCACCGCCGTCATAGGCCAAGACGCCGGCGATTGCCTTCATCAAGCTGCTCTTACCAGAGCCATCCGGCCCAATCAGTCCGTAGATCTCTCCTTTACGTACGGTGAGATCAACACCATCGACCGCTACATGCTTCTTGTAGCGCTTCACGAATCCGGACACCTTGACGATGGTGTCAAAGTGCTGAGAACTGAGTGCTGAGTGCTGAGATGAATCTGCTGCTCCTATTTCTTTCATTCTCTTCCGGTTAGGGCGAGTGGGGGACCTTTTACTGCGCGCATTGAGCGAGCACATTCTGATCATGCGCGCTCAGCGAGCACAAAGGTTCCCTGCTCGCCCTAACCCCTCGGCTTCTCCCATGCCACATCATCCTTCCATCGAATGATCGCATCGGCCGGAAGGCCTGGCGTGAAACGATGATCCGGGTTTTCGTGGAAATACAGTTTCACAGGGTAGATCAATTTCACCCGCTCATCCGGCGTTTGGACCTCTTTGGGGGTGAACTCGGCTTTCGACGCGATGTACCGAACTGTCGCATCGAACGGCCGGTCAGGAAATGCATCGGTATAGACCTGAGCTGCCAAGTCCAGCCGTACCTTCCCGATCTGCAGCTCGGGCACATAGACTTTGAGATACAGACGGTCGAGATCAACCAGTTCAAGGAGCGGCGCCCCAGCTGCAACCACTTCGCCAACATCGACCATTCTTGTTGTGACTGTGCCGCTCGTGGGAGCCGTGATCGTCAGGTCTTTCAGTACGCTTTCGGCTTCGTCGAGGACTGCATAGGCCTGATCACGCTGACTCTCCAACGCGGAGACGTCGGATTCTTTTGCACGGATCCGCTTCCATCCTAACTCGGCCTGCGCTAGTTCCTTATCCGCTTGAGTCAACGCGGACCGTGACGAGGCGATATCCTTCTGTGCAACCTCCCATCGCATGGTGGCTTGATCCCGCTGCTGGATCGAGGCCTCATCTTTCTCCGCGAGATCCCGGAACCGTTGGGCATCGCTGCGCGCTTCTCGTTCCACGGAAAGGGCCTTGTCGACCGTATCCTTCGCTTTAGCCACCTGTGCATCAGCTCGTTCAATCGCGAGCGGCACATCCAGATTGAGGACGGCCAATGTCATGTGCGCCGCCTGCACCTGCGCTTCCAACGCTTCGGCTGCATGCTTTGCCTGCTGAACGCGAGCGGCGGTCTGGCTATTATCCAGCCGAATAAGCACCTGGCCTTGCGTAACCGTCGCTCCTTCCCTGACGAGCAATTCCTGGACACGTCCTGGGAATTTGCTCGCGACCGTCACATGATCGCCCTCGATACGGCCGTTGACTTGAATCAAGCCATCCGGCAATCCGCTGTTCAGAATCAACCGATCGAACGCAAGATAGACCCCGATCGCCACAGGAATCGTGAGCGCTATCATGCCGAGCTGCTTCCGGCCTATCTTCATAATGGAAATTCGATGGTCAAGCGTCCCTCGTAACACGTGAAGGGCCTCAATCGTTACCGCATCGCGCGACGAGCGGGACGGGCGAGAAGTTGGCTTGGTCTATGTGGTCTATCTTGTTACGGCACTCCTCGGACCGAGCTGACCGGAGTGACCAGATAGACCAGACGGACAAGACAGACCGTTCTAGGTGCGCGCAAGTCGCGCTCTTCTCGCCCGTCGCGCCTTTCCCGCCGGCCGACGCAGCCCTTAGAACAACCGTTCGATTTCACCCTTCGCCCGCGCCAGATTGATCCGCGAGGCGTTGAAGCGAAACAGCGCTTCGATCTGATTGTCGCGGGCGCGCGCCACGGACGTTTGGGCGTTCGTCACTTCGATGTTAGTCGTCAGGCCGGCGGCAAACCTGTCGCGCGCAAAGGTCAATTCCTTGAGCGCCAACTCCATCCCCTTCTCGGAGACGGCCACCTGCTGCGTGGAGGATTCCAGCGTCAGAAGCGCGTTCCGGACTTCCAGCGTGACTTGGTCAGAGACATCCTTCATGCGGATGGATTCCTGTCTGACCCGGCTTCTGGTTTCTGAAATGCGGCTTTCCCGCTGGCCGCCGTCGAAAATCGGAACCGAGAATGTCAATCCGATCGAGCGGGTCGCCAGCGCATCTTCCGGCTTCACGCCGATCCAGCCGTAATCCCCATTCAATGAGAGGGCCGGCACCCGCTCGCCGGCCACGGAGCTGAGGCTGAGCGCCGCCAATCTCTGTCGGCTCTCTTGCGCCTTCAATTCCAGCCGCTGTGCCCTCGCAGCCGTGAGCGCGTCCTCCGCGCGCTGAGACTCCACCGGCACGAATTTCAACTCGTCGGTCAGTACCAACCGCACCTCGAATGCGATTCCCAACGCGCGAATCAGGTTGAGACGCGCGCTCTCCTGCTCATTCTGGGACACCAGGAATCGTTGCTTGTTGTTCTCCAGTTGGACTTCCTCTCTCGTCACATCCAACCCAGTGGCAATGCCCGCCGCCCGACGATCTCTCGCCAACTTCAGCAATTGCTGGCTGAGTTCGATATCTGCCTGCCGCGCCTTCACGGCTTCATCGGCCCGCAGCGTCTCAATGTAGAGCAACCCGACCGTCGCCATCACGTCGCGCTTCGTCACTTCCGATTCAAGATCGGCTACGGTGACGCCGGCTTTCGCGGCGCGCCACCGTTGCATGAGGCTGAGGCTAAAAATATTCTGCACGAGCGTCGCCCGCGCATCGTACACCTCGAACGGTACCGTCACACTGCGCGTCAGGCCGAAACCGGCCAGCCGGTCGGCAGGGAGACCGAACGCGGCAAGATTGACCGTTTGATTCCGTCCGCTCGCATATCCGGACACATTCGGCAGCAAGGCGCCAAGACTCGTGTCGGCCTGGGCCTGCGCCGCAGCGATGCGTTCTTTCAGCAGCCGGACGTTGACGTTGTTGTCGATCGCGGCTTGGATGGCATCGCGCAGACTCAGCCTGAGCTCTGGAAGGCCCGGCTCCTGCTCCTCCGCACCGGCGATTCCGTCACCGGCTCCCCAATAGGGAAGGAAGACCAGGAAAGCAGAGGCCATCCATCCGATCAAGAAAGGACGCACTCTTATCCTTGGAAGGAGCACTATCGACGTTCTCCGCGCTTGGAATAATTGTAAGGTGCAAGGAGGGAGCCGCATCGGAGCGAGTATCTCCGGCGGCGTTCTGATAGGAAAATTGACCGGTTGGGCCGTCAACGCAGCGAGGAAGGTTCCGTTCCCAGGGGAATCTTGCCACAGTGGGGAAACTTCCCCTGTCGCAGAAATCCTCATCCGTCCGCTCAAACGGACACTTCGTCTGTGACAGCTTCTCCGTTTCCGACCGTAGTGCCAGGGGAACGGGGGTTTCCGGCGAGACGATAGTACAACAGGGGAATCACGAGCAAGGTGAGCACCGTCGAAGCGCCGACTCCGAACAGCAACGACACGGCCAGCCCTTGGAAGATGGGATCGAGAATGATCACGAACGCCCCCACCATCAACGCGGCGGCCGTCAAGAGGATCGGCCTGGTGCGGATCGCGCCGGCCTTGATGACCGCTTCCGACAGTGAAACGCCCGCGCGTTCTTGAAGTTGGATAAAATCCACGAGCAGAATCGAGTTCCGGACGATGATGCCGGCGAGCGCAATGAAGCCGATCATCGACGTGGCCGTGAAATAGGATCCGGTCAGCCAATGGCCCGGCAGAATACCGATCAGCGTGAGCGGAATCGGCGCCATGATGATGAGCGGCGTGAGGAACGACTGAAACTGCCCGACGATCAGCAGATAGATCAGCAGCATCGCCACCGCGAACGCGATCCCCATGTCGCGGAAAGTTTCGTAGGTGATGTGCCACTCACCGTCCCACTTCATGGTGATCTTGTCTTCCGACCACGGTTGAGCCCTGTAATATTGCTCGATTTCATAGCCTTCGGCCGGCCGATACTCCTCCAGTTTCTTCCCGACTCCCAGCACGCCGTAGACCGGGCTTTCGGCTTGTTCCGCGCCGGGGCCTCCGACATCGGCGACGATATAGACCACCGGCTTCTGATTCTTGTGGTAGATCGTTTTGTCCTGGATCGTCGGCTCCACGGTGAGCAATTCGGACAACTGAACGATCCCTCCGCTCTTCGTCCGCAATCCGATTTCGCCCATGTGCTCGAGCCCCGTCCTCTCCGCCAGCGGCAGACGCAGCACGATTTGAACCGGACTTTTCTCTTCAGGGATATGGACAAGCCCGACTTTCGTGCCTTCCAACGCCATGCGCAACGTGTGCACGATGTCCTCCGATGGAATTCCGGCGAGAGCCGCTTTCGCGCGATCGACCGTGAAGACATACTTCACCTGATCTGCCTCGATAAAGTCGTCTACATCGACGACGCCGGGCGTCGACTCGAAGAGCGACCGAACCTCCCGCGCCACGGCGATCTGCTTGGCATAGTCCGGACCGTAGATTTCTCCGACCAGCACCGATTGCACAGGCGGTCCCGGCGGCACTTCGACGATTTTGACGTTCGCGCCGTACCGGCGGGCGATCTCCTGGACCGGGGGCCGAAGCCGCTGCGCGATGGCATGGCTCTGGGCTTGGCGCTTGTCCTTGGCCACCAAGTTGAGCTGAATGTCCGCCTCATGCGGCAGTGACCGCAAAAAGTAGTGGCGCACCAGTCCATTGAAGTTGAAGGGTGAGGATGTGCCGACGTAGGCCTGGTAGTCCCGCACCTCGGGAACCGTGCGGACATATTGGGTCAGGGCCTTGGTGGCGCGGGCAGTTTCCTCCAACGTCGTCCCTTCCGGCATATCGACGACCAGTTGCAACTCGCTCTTGTTGTCGAACGGCATCATCTTGACGACGACATGGCGCGTGTAAAACAAAAGGCATGATCCGGCCAGCAACAGCGCGATCACACCCAAAAACGAATAGGCCAAGATCGGATGGGCCAGCAGCGGGGAGAGCGCCCGGCGATAGAGGCGCGCCGTCACGCCGCGCTCATCCTCGTCGTGGTCCACTCCTTTCACGGCGATCCCCGGCCGGTAACAGGTTCGGCAAAACCACGGAATCACCACGAAGGCGACTAGCAGCGAGAAGAACATCGCAATGGAGGCGTTGACGGGAATCGGCCTCATGTAGGGGCCCATCAGACCGGAGACGAAGGCCATCGGCAGGAGCGCGGCAATGACGGTGAAGGTCGCCAGGATCGTCGGGTTGCCGACTTCATCGACGGCATAAATCGACGCCTCGTCATGGGGACGCAGGCGTAGCGTCAAATGCCGGTACGTGTTTTCGACGACGACGATGGCGTCGTCCACCAAAATGCCGATCGAGAAGATCAGCGCAAAGAGCGTCACCCGATTGATCGTGTAGCCAATGAGCATGGACGTAAAGAGCGTCAAGGCAAGAGTGAGGGGTATCGCGATGGACACGACGAGGGCGGGGCGCAGCCCCAGCGCGACGCCGAGAAAGAGGACCACCGCGACGACGGCGATGAGGAGATGCCACAGCAGTTCGTTGGCCTTCTCTTGCGCGGTCTCCCCGTAATCGCGCGTGACGGTCACGCGCACATCCGACGGGACCGTGAGGCCCTTCATGTCTTCGACCTTGCGGATGACCTGCTCGGCCACCGTCACCGCGTTGGTGCCGCCCTGTTTGGCAATGGCCACGGTCACGGCTGGGTCTTCGTGAGGCGTCAGGCGTGAGGCGTCAGGCGAGTCATCCCGTTCTTTCCCCTCACCCCTTACCCCTAACCCTTCACGAGCGCCGGCGGCGCCCAGACCGAACCAGACATAGCTTGTCGCCTCGGCCGGTCCGTCGCTGACATCCGCGACCTGTCGCAAATAGACCGGCCGTTGCTCGCTCACGCCGACGACCAGGCTTTCCAAATCGGCGCGCGCTCGAATGAAACGGCCGGTCTCCACGAGGAAATTTTGATTGCGGCTGTCGAACCGGCCCGCCGGCAAGGCTCGATTCTCTGCCCGAATGACGGCCGCAACTTGCAACGGAGTCAGCCCATAGGCCTTCAACCTCGCCGGGTCGATCTGTACTTGTAGTTCTCGCGCCCGGCCGCCGACGATGAAGCCTCCGGACGTGCCGGCGACTTTCTTGGCCTCCTCTAACACCTGCTCGGCCAACTGATGCAATTCGAATTCGCCGTACCGTTCGCTCGACAACGTCACCGTGACGATCGGGACGTCGTTCACATCCTTCGGCTTCACCAAAAACGGTTCGGCTCCCGGCGGCAACAGGTCCTGATTCGACATCAGCTTGTCGTAGAGATCGACCAGACTCTGCTCCATCGGCTGGCCGACGTAAAAGCGGACGATGATCAGCGCGCCGCCGGGCCGTGAAATCGAATAGACATACTCGACGCCCTTGATCTCGGAGAGTTTGCGCTCGAACGGCTTGGTGAGTTGCTCCTCGACGACTTTGGCGGAGGCACCGGGAAACGGCAGCCAGACATCGGCCATCGGCACGACGATCTGCGGCTCTTCTTCACGCGGGGTGGCCACGATCGCGAACAGGCCCAGCAGCAGCGAGCCCAAGATGATGAGCGGCGTCAGCTTGCTCCCGATAAAGAGGGCTGCGATGCGGCCCGATAAACCGTACGGGGTGAGGGATGAGGGGTGAGGGGTCATAGGAAGTGATGAATTATTCCTCGTCAACCGTCATTCGTCTCTCCCGCTTGCGAGAGAGGCGAGACACGCGCGACTCCCGCCTGTCTCGCAGGACTCACTTCACGGCGTCTGCGCCGGCGGCGCCGTCTGGTCCACGATTTTCACCGACGCGCCGTCCACACCGCGGGAGGCGTCGAGCATGACCGATTCGCCGACGTTCACACCGGACAGTAATTCCACTTGCTTGTTGAATCGTCGTCCTGCTTTGACCCAGCGGAGGCGGGCGATCTGATCGGAACCCACGGCAAAGACGCTCGTCAGTTCCCCGCGCTCGACGACGGCGCTCTCAGGCACGAGAAGCGTCCGGCTCGTTCCCTTGTCCAATTGAAACCGTCCGAACATGCCGGTTTTCAATCCCGGCGTCGGGGGCAAATCCACTTTCACGGTGAATGTGTGCGTCTGAGGATCGCCGGCGGGGAGAATTTGACCGACGATGCCGGCCAGCGCCCGCCCTTGCAAGGCATCGATGATCACAGGAATCTTGTCGCCGCGGGAAACCGATCTCAAATCTCCCTCCGCCACGGTCGCTTCAAGACGCAGTTGCCGGGGATTCTCCATGATCAACAGGGGCTGCCCCGGCGAAGCCAATTCGCCTGCCTCCACTTTCTTCTCGGTAATGACGCCGTCGAACGGCGCTTTCACCACGGTATAGCTGAGCTGGGCCAACACCGCCTTGTGGTTCGCCTCCGCAACTTTGTAGGTCCTGGTCGCATTTTCCATTTCCTGTTTCGACACGGCGTCCTGGGCATGCAGGGTCTTCATGCGGTCGAGGTGCGCCTGGGCATTCTCGACTTCCGCGGCGGCGCTGGCCAGCTCCGCCTGCACATCGCGGTTGTCCAGCTGAACAAGCGTCTGCCCTTTCACCACCGGAGTGCCTTCCCGGACGAGCAGTTGATCGATGGTTCCTTGGATGCGGCTGGAGAGGACGGCTTGGAAAATCGGCACGACCTGCCCCGTGACTTCGACACGAATCGGCGCCTCGGAGGTCCGGATTTCGACGATCGCCGCTTGGATCGCCGCCTGCGGAGCAGCCGACAAGACGGGCGTGGGCGGTTCGTCTTTCGAGCCGCATCCCGCCGCCAACAGTAACACCGTCATGAGCCATCGTTTCATGTGTCTTGTCCTCGCCGGGCAGGGATGTTCTCCCAATCGCTTCAGAAGGTCAATGCCGCTGCGGGAATATATTCGGTGGGACTGGACGGGGTGAACGACTCGATTCATCGGCCGGTTCGGTCATCCTCCCAAGGCCGCTCGAGCGTGATCCTCGCAACTCACGCCGGATTGCGGCGCCACGCTCGCACTATCTTCCCATTGTCCACGTTTGGCCCCCAACTGCAGCAGCAGACATTCGGCCGTCGCAAGCAATTCTTCGAGCCGGCGATCCGGCTTTGCGCCATAGTGTCCCCGGTCGAAGATAGGGATCTGCAGACAGACCTCCGCCCGGTACCGGCGCTCCGGAGCGTACATGACGCGATGCATCGGAGGCTCGGGATGTTCACAGGGCTTCAAGAGCTCCAACGATTGAAAGAACACGCGGCACACACGGCGCAGTTCCCCGATGAGCTCACGCAGCTCCATGTCTTCACCGAACGGCAGATGCTTGGGATCCTGAAAAGCCGCGTAGAGGTTCAGTTGAAAACCGATCTGCACGATCTGCCCCGATCCATCTTTCACATAAAAGGGATGGTGATCGAAACAGACCTTCCTCGCGACAATCATGTCCCGTAACGCCTGTTCACCGGCGAAGGCTCCCTCGAGAACAAGCGGAATCGTCATGGCCGGCTCCATTCTAGCGATGGTCTCACCAGGAGGCTCGCGTCCTTCGAACTCACTCAGCCTTAACCTTAGCCTCAACCTTCCTGAGCGCTCTACTACTCCTGCACGCCCAACTTTCGCAGCAGTGCCATCATCGGACACCAGCCGGTAAAGGCCGATTGGATGAGATTCGCTGCCACAAAGGCGGCGAAATAGTTCCAATAGGGATGCACCGTGGCGCCAAGAACGACCGACGCCAGCACAAAGACTCCCGCGATCAATCGCAATCGTTCATTGAGTTTCATATCGCCCTCCTTTTCTCTTTGCCTATGTGAGACACGGCAAGGGCAAAGGATTCAGGACGACAAATATACGCTTAACCGGCCCGTTCACGCTTGCCGATCCCCATCGC
>Ga0210376_1000023_pt1 | contig 13893 bp, 16 predicted proteins | sample S771metaT_FD_170484 | JGI IMG/M metagenome (GOLD analysis project Ga0210376, IMG submission 170484) | Metatranscriptome of estuarine sediment microbial communities from the Columbia River estuary, Oregon, United States - S771 (Metagenome... | ecosystem: Environmental > Aquatic > Marine >... | reverse complement strand
GCGAGGCGGGTTTGCATCGTCCCGATCACCAGCTTCCCCAAAGTCGAGGCCTGCGTCGCACTCATCGCAGGCCACTCGACCGGCATCCTCTGTGAGGCGTCCGCGCCGGACAGATCCCGCTCCAACAATACCGCAGAGGCAGCCTTCAGAAAATCTCCCGCCTTGATCGAGCCCTGTTCCCTGGCAAGCAGAATGCCATTGAGACCGGCAAACAGAGATCGGGCCGCCGGCGTCTCCCCGAAAGCGTCGAACTCGATCGCCAATTGTTTGAGCAACGTCATAAAGTCGGCCAATGCCGCGTTTGCAGGGTCCAATGCACTCAGGGTAGACCCGACCAAGGGAAAAGGGCGCGGCCCGCCGGCCGTCAAATAGCGATGCAGGTGCCCTTCCAAATCCTGTTCCGTGAAGGATGGAAATGACGGCGCTTCCGTCATCTCCGAACTGGTCACTGGGATCAGCCCGTAGAGAAGCGTCCGCCCGGTCGCGTTGCAGATCTCCGGATGGGCGATAAACAACGGTGCCTCCCGCTCCTGGAGCGTCGCGCCATGCCCGGCTTGGATGGCCAGCAGGCGGTTGATCTCACGATGCCCGGCCGACAGCTCGGGACGGCGGAAGGCCGGATCGGGATCGCGCAATTCCTGTTCCGCATTGGGCAACGGCACCCAGCCTCGGAAGAGCCGGTTCTCCTGCATCCAGGCTTCGCGCGTTTCCCCGCCCTTGCCGCTCGTGGAGAGGCGCCGGACAACCAGACCGGCGCCGACGATCTTTTTTGGATCCAGCCGCGGCCGGCCGAAGGTCAGACAGGAGGCGTCCAACAGGGCCAGGTGAAACGTACGATGAACCGGTTGAAACAGCTTCAAGACACCGTTGGTGTCGCGATTTCTGGCCACTGACTTGAGAACATCCGACAACCCCTGCTCCAGGGACAGCCGATCCAGCACGGCGGGCAGAAAGTCCTGTTCCGTCCGCTCCAGAATCACCGGACCCGCAGCGGTCGCCCCGCCCACGCCTTGGAGACTGACCTCGTGCGCTACCATATGTTGCCAGCCCCCGGGGTATACGATGCTGACACGACTGAGTTCGTAATCAGCGTGTCGCATTGGACCACGCCGGAAAATTGGGACATCCCGGCATTGACCTTCACCATGCCCGCGCTGACTTCGACCTGACTGGCCTGTACCGTCACCTTGGCCGAGGCCTGGACCGTGACACCGCTCGTCTCCATCGTGACGGTATTGCCTGCGGCCTCCAACTTGATCTTTCCCCCAGCCTCGTCGGTCAATGTCCCCTTCACTCCCGCAGGCGTTTCGAACACGATCTTTTCCTCGCCGCTCCGCTCCTCGACGATAGAGATCTTCGTGCCGGCCTTTCCTGTGATGGTCCAGCGATCGACGCGATCACCCGGTAAGGAATCCGGTGCCTGATCGTGGCCGTTCCATAATCCACCCACCACCATGGGGAAACGAGGATCGCCGTTCAGAAACACGACCAGCACTTCGTCCCCGACATCCGGCAGAAAAAATGCCCCCCTGTTGCCGCCTGCAAATGACACGGCCACGCGCGCCCACACCGGCGCGTCCTGATCGTTGAGCCCGTCACAGTTGAGCAGGCGGATCTGCACCCTCGTCAACCGGTCGGGATCCTCCACCGATACCACTTCCGCCAGATAGCTCGCGGTCCATACTCCAGCCGGTATCTCGAATCGATTCCCGACCATCATGACCGACCTCCCCAATAGGCGCATTCAGCTTCGAACTGCGTACGGTAGCCGACTTCCAAGTCGTAGCGATGACTCGCCCGCGTAATGTAATAGGTATTGCTGAAGCGCGGCCCGATTCCGGTGACCGTCACATGCGTGCCGACCCGGATCTCAGGATTGCCTTCCGCCGTGCCCTCCAAACAGACGAACCGCCGGGCTCGTTGATCGAATCCACTGTCCGCGACCGCTTGGGCTTCGTCCTGCGTGCGCACCGCCAGATGTCCGATGTGCTGTGTTCGATCGATCGACGCCTGCTCCAATATGGCAGCCCCAGTCGACCCTTCCCCTGGCCCGCGATGCGAGCCGGTGCTTTCTGCGGTGAGTCGAGCTCCTTGCGCGACATCCCACCCGGCGACCGTGACCTTGTTCGTCTGATGGGCCAGATCAGCCAGTACACGAACACTGCGGAGTTGGCCGTATAGGCGCAACTCCACGGTCCCCCGCTGCACGTCCTGACGCGGCGACACATGCAATTCATTGCCGACCACCTGTACATCGCCATCGTAGCGCTCCATCACCCGACGGAGAAACGCCAGATCGCTTTCATTGAGCTGCACCCAGGTCCCGATCCGATCCGTCAGGCCAGTCACCACCGGTTGAAGCCCCAGACGGCCGGCCACCTCCCGAGCCAGATCCGCGATCGACATCTCATCGTATGTCTTGGTGCGGCGTGCCATGCGCGCCTGCTGCCCCGCATCCTCGGCTAGGACGATCAATTCCGGCGGCCCCTCTTCGCGAAACTCCGCTTCCAACCCCGTGATCATGCCTCGAAAGATTTCCATCGGCGACGAAACGGGCCCGGCATAAACCTTGATGGACTTGCCCAGCGTCATAATGGCCCCGTCCTCGAATGCGAACGACGCGCCTCCGCTCGGATCGCTTGCCACGTTGCTCAATCGTAGTTGCAACGTCGAGAGGCCGCCCTCCTGCTCAGTGACCTCCATCCCGATCAGCAGCTCTGACACTTTCGCATACGACTGCTGATCGATCTGGACCGTCGGCCTCGCGCTATAGACTGCGCTGGGGCTGATGGGATGTTCACTCATTGCCGGAGAGACTCCTCATCGTTCAGGACGCTTCAACACCCTGCTAATCGACGTGAATCCGTGCCGCCCGTGCAGCCACACGGCGCAGGTCACCTGCCACATCAGGCCGTGGCGGCCGAATACCGGTCGCTTGCGGAGGGCTCTCCGCCGTCGTGGGTTCCGGCTGCACGTCGGCAATCACTTCGTCAATCACGACTGCCATGGGCTACCTCTCATCAAACCGAATCTTGGACGCCAAACTGGCATGTACCCCGACATCCGCGCTCAAACTGGCGGAGCCTTCCACCTTCGCCCGGCCTCCGACCCCAAACTGTGCGCCATGATCAGTCGCCAACCCCACCGAGTCGGCACGTGGAAGCAAAGAACGGGTATTCAGGGTGGGAGGCACGGACCCGCTTGACGACGTCGTGCGCAATCCCGCGAAAGCGCCTTGGGTCGCGGAGACGCCCGCGGAGGCCGATCCCCCGATGGTTCCTCCTGCGCCGACACCGATGCCTCCCGATAGACCTGCCGATGCACCACCGCCGAGTGATACTCCAACGCCGGCTCCGACTCCGCCTGACGCTTCGATCCCGCCGCTTAGGCCGATCCCAGCACCACCGCTGATGCCTATCCCCAATCCGGCCCCGCCGGAAGCGAAGGCCGCAGGACCTCCCAGTGAAACGGATGCTCCCAATGAGATCGGCCCGCTCGTAAATCGCAAGGTCTCCAATCCGTTCGCAGCGCCTAATCCCCGTCCGACATCTCCGACACCGGCCATGGCTGAGATCCCTGTTACGCCGGCACTCGCGGAGAGAGACAATACCGCCTCGGCCGCGCCTCCCTCACCGGCTCCGGAACCGGCCCCATCCTCGGCAAACACGGCTTCCTGCCGAACCATGCCCAGGTTCACCTTGGCCCGCAGGGGGACACCGGAAGGCGAGAAGAAATCGATCGTCTCCTGGTAGGACTGCACCATCCCCTGAAAGACGAACGTGCCCCACTCAAACCGCACAATGGCTGGAATGCGCTGTTCATCCGGTTCCATGAACGAAGCGATCTGTTGCGTCGCTCCACGCACATCCGTCCCCACATCCGTCGTGTCAAAGGTGAGTTCCATCGTCAGTGTGGCGGAACTCCCCGTGACATATTGTTTGGTATCGCCCGATTCGCCGCTGGCCCCCAAGGTATTGGCAATTGAGAGTCGTAGCGACGTCGGGTTGAAATGCACCGTGATCGCCTGCCCCTGCCGAGGCCCGCTTTGTGGGGTAAAGATGGCTTTCTGTACTCGCTGTGCGTCGCTCATCGTGGCATGGCCTTCCGGTTACGACACCAACTCAAGCCCTTCATGGGCCACATGCAGTTCTTCGATTCCGACTTCCGACGCCTTCGCATTCAGATCCGCCGTTTTGAATTTCACCGGCATCGCGTGGCGCAACACCCACGTCACGGCGGGAGTCCCGGCGTGATCAAGCATGACAATGGCCAGCGACAGCCGATGCGCAGAGGCGCCCCCTTGGGTCACCATAGAGAACCAATGCCAGAGGTGCTGACTGCGGAGGATACCGCGCCGCAATACGACGGTCGCGAAGGTCACGGACCCAACCCGCTGCGCAGCGCCGTAATTGCGCCCTCCTTCTCGAATGACGAACGGCTCCATCGTCGCTTCCAATCCCGTACATTCAGCGAATCCCCCGTCCAGCGAGGATAGTGCGGAGGCGCCACTGCCCCCGAGAGGTTCCTCAGAAAAGGAAATCTGAAAACGAAACGGGCTGATGGGATCCTGCATGCCATTCATGGCCGAATCGCCTCGCTTGAATCCTTCGCCGACAAATCCTGCCGCCAGCTCACGCGAGCCCGCCGTCGGGGGACAAGACGAACACCTGGCCGCCCTCGTGCAGCCCCAGCGCAACCGTGATCCGTTCGATAGGCAATGACGCCTGAAACTGCACCGTCACGATCACACGCCCGGCATCCAGGTCATTCTGACTCATCGTGCTGCGATCGCACCGCACCTGAAATGCCTCAGCCGGCGTGGCGCCGCGTAGCGCCCCGTCTTGAAACAGCCCGGTCAGCAGCCGTTGCAGCCGCTCCCGGATCACGCCCCACAACACTTCTCCGGACGACTCAAACACCAGGTCTTCGCCGACACGACGGGCCGCCCGTACCAGAGCCGTGACGAGGCGATTCACGCAGGCGGGCCGATATCCTTCATCGAGACTGGTCGTGACGTCGGACAGCAACGCAAATCCTTGCGGTGTCCGGCCAAGGATCGATACGCGCTCCGCCATCGACCGCCGACGCGTGCCCTGCTCACCCGCGCGGCTGGCCGGACGTTCGAGCTGTTCCGCCCCCCATCCCGGCCACACATCCGTGACCTCGACGAGCGGCAGCCCGGCGGCGCTGTGGAAACCTCCCCGCATGAGCGCGTTTCTGGCCAGCACGCCGACCAACACTCCGTCCGGACTTTCCAACCGCTCGGGAAGCGTATTGGATGCGGATGTCCGCACCCAGGGAAACGCAAGTTGAACAAACGCGCTCGCCACTCCGGGTCGAACGGATTCCGTCAATCCGGCGTCGAGAACGCCGTCGCCCTGACGGCTCAACCAGCCGTGACAATCCCGTTCGAGTTCCGTCCCTGCTTTCGGCAGCGGGAACGCCGCCACGAGCTGCACCTCTCGCCGGCGTCGGGCCAGCATGCTGCCTAAAAGATTCACCGCCGTGGCCCATTCTCGTGCGGCAGCTGCATCGCATCGTGGGGCACTGGCCCATCGCACTGGATCTCCCGCCACCGGATCTGCCGGTTCAGTGCCGCATTCGACAAACTGCTCCGGCAAGTGAGGCAACTCGGGCACCGTGACCGGGTCCGGACCAACGGCAAAGGCGTCGGCGAGGTCCGGCAGACACAGATAGGAGACCTCAGGCAATCCAAAGAGGTGTCCGACTCCTTGCCAACTCGTGCGGACGAGCGGGGTGCACCTGACTTGTCCGGTTGCCCATCCTGGAATCAGCTCATCGATCCGCGCCAGACGGGCAGCCTGAGAGAGGCCGTAGTCCCATGGATTACCCACGCGCACGACATAACATTTGCGGCCCCCTTGGGAAAAAAACGACCGCACTGCGGCGCCAAGATATGTGATCCCGCTCGATGCGGTCGTACGGCGATCCCAGCAGAACAACCGATTGAAGAGTTCCCACGAGTCGATCGGAACCGGGACGTCGTCCAATGTTTCAGGATCGAACCCCAGCCGCCCGAGCTGGGTAGCAGTCCATCCGTATTCGTTCATCCACTCACGAATGAATCGCGGCAACGCGGCTCCCTCCCGCCTGGCGACAAAGCCGACAAAACAGGCGATGTCCGCCCGATTGGGATCGACAGCGACAACGGGAGGCTGTTCTTCAAACTGAATGCTGTTCATCGCGCTTGGCTATGCGACCTGTTCAAACTCTAATCCCTCGACCGATAACACCAGTTCCTCCATCGCCACATCCCCCCCACCCTTCGCGGCCAGAGTCGGGCCGGCATACTTCATTGGGAATACCCGGGACAGCGACCAGGCCATGACAGGATTGCGCGCCTCATCCAACATGGTGATCACCACGGTCCGTTTGGCGGATGGCCCGTTATGCCGGACCTCATTCACCCAGGCCCACAAGTCGGTGGAATTGACGATGCCTCGCTTCAAGGTTACGTCGGACACCTTGTGCATCCCCGGCACTTTGCGGACATGATTTTCTTTCTCGTTGCCATTCCGATACTCAGCTACCGTGATATCCGTGCTCAAACCGGACACATCGGAAAAGCCGCCGAAGGCTTCCTGTCCATCGATGTTCACAATAAAATTGAATGCCCCGTAGGGGGTCGTGCGTGCTGCCATGATGAATCCTCCTCCCGATTAGTTCCGCTCGTCAGCAGTCTTTTGGCCGATGCGGAAGATCACAAACTCCGCCGGCTTCAACACGGCCACGCCGACTAGACAGATCAAACGGCCGTTATCCAAGTCATTCTGCGTCATCGTGCTGCGGTCGCACCGGACAAAGAAGGCTTCTTTCGCGGATGCGCCCAATAACGCGCCGTTCACCCACTCGTTGTAGAGAAACGCCGAGACTGTCTCACGGACATTGGCCCAGAGCCGCTCGCCGTTCGGTTCGAACACCGCCCATTGCGTCCCCCGATCGATGGAGGCCTCAAGGTAATTCATGTATCGGCGGACATTGACGTACTTCCACTCAGGATCGGAGCTCACCGTCCGCGCTCCCCACACCCGATAGCCACGCCCGCTGAGATACCGCAGACAATTGACACCGAGTGGATTGAGCACTTCCTGTTCCGCAAAGTTCACATCTCGCTCAAAGCGCAAGGCGTCACGGACCACTTCGTTTGCCGGAGCCTTGTGGACACCCCGTTCGACATCGTTGCGCGCATAGACGCCGCAGACAAATCCGGACGGCGGCAACGCAAGTTCGCGCGCTATGCTGGCATCTCCGGCGCGGGCCAAGGGATTGCTGACCACTACCCAGGGGTAGTACAGAGCGGCATACTTGGAATCGACGCGCCCCCTGATCTCCCGCGCTTCCGAGACCGCCTTGCCGTCCGGCGTGTCCAACACCGCAATGCGATAGGCCCGAGCACGCTCCGCATGGCTGATCAACGCGCCCAGGATGCCTTGCGCGTCGGAATAAGCCGAAGAACCCGGAGCCGCGACAATCGAAATATCTTCGAGCTTCTCGAATTCTTTCAGAGCCGCCTCATAGGCAGCCTGGTTCGGAGCGGTGCCGTCACTGCCGTTCGTCAACGCCTGGGACCAGACATCGCCGCTGCCGAAGAGTCCGGCACGCAGATCGAAGGCGGTCACCGCCGAACCGATTTCGACCGCCAACCACTGCTCCAGCGCATCGCTCCGTCGGGAGGGCGTCGCCGAAAAGACGTTCCCGATCCAGCGCGGATGTGTACGGTCGAACCCGAGATCGTCGAATCCGGTCGCATGCCCATCGCCATCCACAGCCGCGACCGAAAGGCTGAGGAAATCGGCGGTGCCGTTGGGAGCCGCCGTGTCGGCTAAGCCGCTCAGGTCCAGCGTATTCGCCGACGAGTCCACCCACGCGCCATTCTGCTTGATGTGAAACACCGTCCCCGCACCGGAACCGGATCGGACCATCGATCCAGAGGGGGCGGCATTCATGGTGCGCTTGGTGGCCGGCGCGGTTTGCAGCCGGACGGTGACTCGGCCATTTCCCGCCTGTCCGGGGAACCTCGCCACGCAGCGCGCGCGACGGGTGGCATCTGCATTGGTCACGATATCTGGAGAATTGGCCGTCCCTCCCCCGCTATTGGCGACACGCGCCACATAGAGGCGCGATCCGCCATTGTCGAAATAGGTCCGGACTGAATGCGCGAGGAAGTTGGTGCCGTATTCCAGGTTGTCCAGCCCGCCGTAAATTCGCTCTAAATCACCGAAGCTGGTAAGTAGCTCCGGGGTACCTCCCACAGGACCCTTGCGCGCCGGGCCAACAAATCCGGTTGTGCTGGTGCCGACCCCCTCAATGGATTTGGCTCGAAAGCTCGTTTCTTCAACATAAACTCCTGGGGCTAGATATTCTGGCACGATGCTCCTCCTTTCCCATTCCGACTGCGCACCCTCTAGGGAATCGCGACAGCCACTAGGCACACCTCTGTTCGTCCTGATGCCAACTTCATCGCTCTCTGCCTGTTCGGCAGGATCCCTCGATTCGCTTCGAGCTCGTCCGGATCCGGCACGCTCCCGGCGGCGGGATCCACCACTACCTCAACCTGGACATCCACTTCGGTCCCCATCACGGGCCCAGAAGAAACCTCCCAGGTCGTCACGGGAATGCCAGGCACCGCAACCAAGACTTCCCCTCGCGCATCGGACAGCCCGCGCGCTAGCACCTGTCCGTCGCTTGTGCGCAGCACACGGATCAATGCGCCTCCCAAGCCTTGCCCGTCCCCCTCACGAACAACGGTCGCCCGAATGACCGCCCATGCAGAAGAGATCGGAGCCGATGGACTCAGATACATCCGGCTCTCGATGGGCTGAAAGACCGAACGGCCATCTCCGGCATGAGCAGGATCAGGATCACGGGGAAGCCGAAGGGTTTGCCGGCGTCGCAGATAGGTTGTCCCCATATCACGGACCTCTACGACCGTGTTCAGACTGCCAATCGATGGAGAAGAGGGAGGATTCGACAGGGCATCCTGATGCAACTCCAGGCCCGGCATCTCCATCAACACGTACACCCCCCGCCGATTGCGCACCCATGCAGTCCCTGCTCCGCTCACCGACAGCGGCGAGAGGATCGGCTGTCCGGTGACGCCGTCCACTACGCGTAGCGCAGCAAGGACTCGCCTGGTGAGACTCTCAACGATCATCGGGAGGTCTCCGGTCCGGTCATCGTAAAATTCCTAGCCACAACGGGAAGACCGCCAGGAACAGCATCCGGATCGATCCGTACCACACGCGCACTATAGGACAGGCTCAGCCGATACGATGGTTCCAATGCATCCCAGATGCGCATCAAGTCTTCGTGGCTCAGTTCCGCGGGAATGATGTGGACGATATCACTCGGGTCCCAACCTCCTTCCGGCGAGAGCGTTGATCGGTCGAGGACTGGACGTTGGTGCAGCTGACGCATCGCCCAGGCCAGGATCGTCTGTTCGGCTAGGGCATTGTCGGCCCACACCGTCAGCAAGAAATGCAGATCCACCGACATCGGCGCGTCAACCCTGACCAAGTCATTCGTACTCCGTACGTTGCGCACATGTTCGTTCATCGTGATGCGATAGAGATAGAGGGAGAGTGTTGTACCCCGTTCTTCCGTACTTCCCATTTCCGCGCTGGCGAAGAGTTTGAACTCGCAGGGATGCGCCGCACGCAGTTCGCTGGAATACGTATTGCGCAAGTACGTCACCAGTGACGTCCCGACGGAATGAATCGCAAGCACATTAGCCATGGAGATGCCGCTTCACTTCATCCAGACGGTCTTTATTCAATCCATAGAAACAGGTACCGGACTTGCCCATCCTGACCGATACCCACCCGCGTTGCGTGAGTTCATCCAGGCTGCGGCGAACCACCTCGACGTGAGCGGTGCGATCGACTGGGTCTCCCCACCACCGCACGATACCATCCAAGGTATCCTTGGCATCAGGATGTTCGACGAGATGCCTCAGGATGGTTCGGACGGCTTGCTCGATCTCACCAGATGTCACCTTTTCCGCCACACTCCATCCCGCCTCTCGTGAGTGTTCTGGGGTGCAGCAAGCCTCATGCCTTGCCGCGGGAATCAGAACCTACGCCATTACGGTGCGTTGCATGAAACAGCGAACGATGCATGCGGCAGATTCGCCGCTCCCGGCTCTCGGTCAACTTGCTCTCTCGTCAAGCGAGACGAGCGCATAACATACTGCGGCTTGAACACCTCAGTAATTGGGGAAGACTTGCCGCAGTACTTTCGGGGGAAGGATAGAGGAGACGGTACGGTCCCAGCGGAACAGCCGCCGCGCATTCTCAGCAATACACTGTTAAATGGTGATGGGAAACGGAGTGTGTATGTCTTAGGCGAACCGGCTTCGATGCAATTGATGCTTCGTGAGAAGGCGCTGGAAGGTTCTTCGTTCCTTGCCTGCGGCTTTGGCGGCATGAGTGACGTTGCCGTGATGCACTCTAAGCAAATTGATAAGGTAGGTCCGCTCAAATTCCTGCACGGCAGCCATTTTCGCCTGGCTCAGTGTACCGGACGCCTTCTCGGAGGCCATGGCCCCTGCCAATTCCACATGATCGACCCCGATCATCACCCCACCGCAGTGGAGAACGGCACGTTGCAATACGCCTTCCAATTCCCGAATGTTACCGGGCCAAGTGTGCGCAAGCAGCTTGCGCAGCGCATCTTCTGAGACGGATACGGAGCCATACCCCTGGGTCCTCCCATAATGCGCCGCAAAGTGTGCCGCCAGCAGGGGGAGGTCGCCCAGGCGATCACGTAACGGAGGAATGGTGACGGACAACACATGCAGTCGATAAAATAAGTCCTCTCGAAACCGTTTCTCCTGCACCGACGCCAACAGGTCAGCATTCGATGCCACCACCACCCGGACATCAGCGTAGGCGAACCTCGCGCAGCCGACGGGACGGTATTCTCCCCGCTGTAGAAAACGGAGGAGCTTGGCTTGAGCCGGACAACTCAGCGCATCGATTTCGTCGAGGAACAGGGTGCCTCCATCCGCTTCCGCTACGAGCCCTTTTTCCGCCGATGCCGCGTCCGTATAGGCTCCCTTGCTATGGCCGAAAAGCTCGTTTTCGATCAATGCATCCGGCAGCGCCCCGCAATTCACCGGTATAAAAGGCTGCCCTCTTCTCACACCGTGATAGTGGATCGCACGGGCAAACAGTTCTTTGCCGGTCCCGGTTTCGCCCGTAATCAAGACGGTCGCACCCGTTCCCGCAAAAAGCCTGATCTTCTCAAGCGTGCGGAGGAACGCTTCACTTTCCCCGACTAACGTATCGAAATGTGTTCGGGGAAGAAGTTCTCGGTTCTCAAAATTCGGCATTCGCGCCCCTATCCGAGCCAGACACCGGAAATCCGTCAGAACCTGAGCTTCTTCATTCGTTCATGGAGCGATGTCATCCTGGTGCCCGACTCCAAGACAAACTTATTCGTCTAAGTATTTTCTCTCATCATCAAATGCAGAGTACAAAATTCGCACACGAAGGTCTAGCCAGTATATATGGAATGGTTTTGGCAGGCTCACCCCACCGGTTGTGTGCTCATGTCTCCAGACAAGAACGCGGCGGTTGAGGTTCTAAGGCAAATGGGTGCGCACGACACTCAGAACTTGGAAAAGAATGTATGCGGTGCCTCGCGCTCCCGTTTTGAAAACAATACGTAAGAGTCAGACAAGAAATGTGATCGAGTGCTCTAACGACGAACCTGACATATGACACAATAGAATGAGCTGCGCTCACTCTGCATGCGCCGAATCATGTGCCCACAGTGATTCGGACAAGGCTGCCCCTCCTTTCCGTACGCCATGTGGTGCTGCTTATACTGTCCCTCGGTTCCATCGGGCGCAAAAAAGTCACGGACGCTCGATCCCCCGCAGGCAATTGCGCTTTGAAGCACCTCTTGGGTTACGCGAAAGAGCCGTTCGATCCTGGCGGTCGAAAGACGGTCGGCCTGAATATTGGGGTGCAATCCCGCGCGAAAGAGAATCTCATTCGCGTAAATGTTCCCAATCCCTGCGATCGCTTGCTGATGCATGAGCAGCGGTTTCAACCGGCCTCGCCGACTCTTGAGGAGCTGGCCAAAATCCTCCAATGACATCGTCAAGGGATCATAACCGAATCGGCGGGTGATGTACCCATCGAGGCCTTCTTGATCCAGCAACGACAACCGGCCGAACCGGCGCGGGTTCCAGTACCGCACCTCCGACTCTTGACCGCCGGTAAACGTCATTCGCACATGCACATGCTGTGGATGTTTGATCTGCGCCGACGGAAACAGCAGTAGGCCCGTCATGCCCAATTCGGCCACGACGTAGCGCATGGCTTGTTCCTTGATGAACCGAATGGCCACGCTCTTCCCGTGCCGCTGAACTTGCTGCACGATAGCCCCTGAGTACCAGGGAATCGACGCAAGCCCCTCGCGGACAATATCCTTCCGCCCCACCCAACAATCGGTCAACCGGGCTCCCATGAGCGCTGTGCGGAGTTGACCGGCAACGACTTCCGCTTCAGGCAATTCCGGCATGTCGGCGACTCCTCATGATGACCGATTAAGCCACGGAGGACATTGGAAAGGCAACGCTGGAAAGGAAGGATCGGGACGCGGTTGGAAATGGAATTGAAGTGAGGCGGCGGATGCCAACGGGATCAGGCGGCCTGACGCAGCAGGCGAACCTGCTCTATGACCTCTTCGAGCTTGGGAAGCGGCAACGCGCCAGGTCGTCGGGCCAACACCAATTTCAGCACATCGGCATAGGCCATCCCTTCAACGCAACAGAGGTAGGCCATGGCCACCGACACAGATCGCCCCATGCCGGCTCGGCAACAGACCATGACTCGGTTGTCTGCCATGTGCCGCTCCACCCAACTGACAGCATCGGCCAATACGTGTGGATTGGCTTCGCCAAAATCTATGAACGGTATCCTGCCATAGGCGATCCCGCCTGGAGCCGGAATACTGTATTCCCCTGCTACCAGCAACAACGCGCTGATTTGAGCTGGAGGCTGTATGGCATCGTTGATATTGCCGACGAACAATCGATCGGTAATCTGGTGCATAGAGCGTCAGTATACCGACAGGCATGGGAGCGTCAAGATTTTCCCTTCTACGGTTGCGATTCCATTTCTCCGCCCGCTATACTCGCATCACCATGGTCACTCTCACTCAGCAAGAAGTGGAACGGCGCCTCGGCACGGTACCCTGCGCCATTTGTAAAGAGTCCAGCTTCGGGATCGATGAACGATTCATGGGGACGGACGGTGAATGGCGGGGCATCTGCAAGAAATGCTACTACACTTTTCCTGTCCATGCCGACATGGAGTTTTATCTGCGCACGCAGCCTGACGTGCCCTACCGATTGAAAGAGATTTCCTGCACCGCCTGTGACCATCGGGGGGTAATCCTGGATTTCCGAGCTACGATGTCCGTACGAGACGCCTATTATTTCGTAACCTGTCAAACCTGTAAGCGGCAGTTCCCGGAGAAATCGTCGCTGGAAGCCTTTGAATAACTCAGCAAGCCTCGGCAATGCTAGTGTATACTGCTTGTATGACTGACACACCCAAACAGCCCGATCAAACGACGCCGGAAGAGAAACCCAAGGCGAGAAGAGAGCTCACCATCATCTCAGTCCCGGACGACCGTGACATGATCGCCGAGGAAATGGCCGAGCTGTTCGAGGAAGACAAAGTCTCCCACCAGCACGGCAGCTCGGAGCCGGAAGCGGACTGAAGCCCCGTCAAACATCATTCCTCAACCCTGAATCGTAATACCCTCCTTCATCTGTCAGGCCCTGACAGATTGCTCCCTTCGCATTCTCACGCCTCACCTTGTTGCTCTCGCGCGTAGCATCAGCCTTGCGACCCT
>Ga0210376_1000021_pt1 | contig 14427 bp, 12 predicted proteins | sample S771metaT_FD_170484 | JGI IMG/M metagenome (GOLD analysis project Ga0210376, IMG submission 170484) | Metatranscriptome of estuarine sediment microbial communities from the Columbia River estuary, Oregon, United States - S771 (Metagenome... | ecosystem: Environmental > Aquatic > Marine >... | reverse complement strand
TTGTGCGTGACGGCAAAACATCCTCGAGGGACGCTGGCAATTTGTGTCGACGCGGACATGCCGGTTCTTCACACCCTCAATGTTGCGACCATGCAGCCGTACAGTGGGGGGGTAGTTCCCTCAGTCGGGAGTTTTTTACGTGAACTCGATAACATCCCGATTCTCTCCGTCTCACAACTCGGGATGGCGCAAGAGCGGTAATCGTGCAGAAGAAGAAAGATAGAAGGGTGTAGATATGCCGAAGGTTTTAGTGGCGGACGATAGTATTGCGGTTCGGAAAGTCGCGGAACGGCTCTTGACTGAAGCCGGGATGGGCGTGGCGCTTGCGGCAAACGGCGAAGAAGCGATGGCCTATTTGGCAAAGGACCGACCGGATGTGATTGTGTCCGATGTGATCATGCCCGACAAGAGCGGCTATGAAGTTTGTGCATTTGTTCGAGGCAATGCGGCGATTGCAACGGTTCCGGTGCTCCTGATTTCCGGCATCGTGAACGACGAGGTGACGAAACAGGCCGAGTTCTGCAAGGCCGATGGAGTACTCAAGAAGCCGTTCCAAGGCACCTCATTGAAAGACAAAGTCATGGAGTTGCTTGCCAAGCGGCAGGCATCGGCGGCGATATCAGGGCCAGAACCGGTCGCGGCTCCAATTCCGGCCCGGCCGGCCGAGCCGTCGCTTGGGCTCAGGCCGATCACGGCTCCGGCGCCAACATCGGCTTCGGAGCCTGGGTATGAGCCGATGCAGACTCAACCGTTGAGTGTGGCGAGCTCTGTCGATCCTCAGGCGGCCATCAAGCTCAAAGAGGCTGAAGGGCAGCTCAGGAGCGAGCGGGCCAGAGTCGAAAGCTTGGTGAAACGCATTTCCGATCTCGAAGCAGAAGTTAGTCGAAACACAGAGACTGAAGCATTGCTGGAGGCCCAACGCCGGTTAGTGAGCGAGCTTGAATCGAAGATAGCGGCGAGCGAGATTCAGGTGTCGCGGGTTCCCCAACTCGAAGCAGCCTTGCGAGCTGAACAGGAGTCGGCGGCAAAAGCTCGTCACGAGGCAGCGGTCTTGCAGAATGCGGCCGGCCAAATCGGACAATTGGAAGCGGCGTTGAATGCCGAGCGCATAGCGGCGGCCCAGCTGGTTCAGCAATTGACCGAACTGGAAGTTGCAGCTGCCCGCGGCAATAATGCGGAGGCCATGTTGGCGAACGAGATGCAACGGGTTGCTGAGTTTGAGCAGAAGGCCCGTGAGGCTGAAGCGGAATTGATTGCGGTTCGAGCGAGGATGGGAGAGTCGGCCGGAAAAGACGAGAATGCCGAACGGGCAGCCAGGCGGATCGTGGAACTCGAAACGCTCTTGGAAGCTGAGCGGCAGAAGGGGGTCGGGGACGAGGCCTCGGCGAAAGTGCACAAACTCGAAGCGCTTTTGGTGGCGGAGCGGGAGCAGAATGCCGCGCTGGTCCACCGGGTATCGGAAATTGAGCAGGTTGCCGTGAATGCCACGAAGCGGTTTGAAGAGATGGCGCGCAAGCTCGGCGAGATTGCCGGATTGGCGTCGCAATTGGGAAAAGGAATGTGATGGTTCGGACTCAGCTGTCCGGAGCCTTTCTATGGCCATTCCTGCCCTGAGGGACCGAGAGCAATGTCCGCTGAACCGGAAGATGAGTTTCAAAAAGAGCTGGTCGAGGTCTTTGTTCAAGAGGCGCAAGAATGGCTTCAGCAAATTCATGTAGCCTTGGATGAGTTGCAGCAGGGGCCTGATCACGATCGCCATCTGAAACTCGCTCAGACAATCAAGGCCGGCATCACGAATATGGGTGGGTCGGCGGCCACGATCGGCCTGAGCGAGATCGAGCAGGCGAGTTTTGCCGCGTTTCCCTTCGTCCAAGCCGTTCAGAATCCTGCCGGCAAGATTTCCACAGACGATTTCATCGCACTCTGTAAACAGCTGGGTCATATTCACGGCGCGCTCACACGCTCGACCGGTGTGTCGTTCGAGGCTGAGGCGGCTTCCGAAGATGCGAAAGACTTACCGGTTACCGTTCCAACGGGCGAGTTGCTGACCGTCCTATATGGGTTCCAAGCCAAGCAGGCTGAGTTGGGGATCCATCCCCGCAACCTGCTTGAGACGGTTATTGCGCAGGTGGAGGGGTTGAATAGCAACGGAGTCGAACGGTGCAATGTCACCTCGCTCAAGCAATTTCTTGAGCGGTGGTCGGACGGCGAGGAGGTATTTCTGGAGTCTGTGCGGAAACAGATTCCAGCCGTTGCCGTTGAGATCAATTGGCTCAAGAGCGGAGTGGGGGAGAGTGAGCAGTCATCAGAGCGGATTCAGGCGGTTGTGGAGCAGGCTGCTCAACTCTGGTCTGCCGCCCAGCAGGTCAACGCGACGCAAACGACGACGTTTTTTATGGGCTTACACAGTTTTCTGACGATCGTGATGCAACGGCGGGTCGTCGTGGTAGCCGACAGGTATGCAGCGGTGGAGTCCCGTCTGGTAGAGAATGTGAGGCTGCTCCAGAATTGGGTTGAGGCCGGCCGGGCAGAACGGTCAGCCATTGGCGGTATCCTGCCTGTGTAATTGCGGCGAGAGACCAGGCCTTGTGTTTAGTGGAGCCGATTGTGCGCGTTGGGAGAGGCGTCATTTCCCATGAATTGGTATCGTGAAGCAGAACGAGAGTTGACAGAGGCGGCGGCGGCTGTTCAAAGGCAACATCCGTTTCGCATGGAGCGGATCGAGGCGTTGGGGGCCGGCCTGATCTCGTCACTGAGACAAAGCGACGAACTCGTTGTGCACGCGCTTTCAGGACCGGCCGGATCGCCCCTGATCACGAATCTGTTGAACGTCGGCATTCTTGGAAGCAAGGTCGGAATCGGGCTTGGCTATTACGGCGAAGAGCTGGATCGTCTAGCGCTTGCCGGACTGGTCCATGATATCGGATTGTTTGCCGTTCCACAGTCGCTGGTCACAAAAACCGGACGGCTGACGCAGGAAGAACGGACGATGATTGAGCAGCATCCGGAGCTGGGGCATCAGCTCGTGCATCGAATGGGAGCCTCATATCAGTGGCTCGCGGAATTGATCCGTGAGGCCCACGAGCGGTTCAACGGGCGGGGATATCCCAATCGGTTGAAAGGGAGACAGATCAGTGAAATGGCGCAGATTATCGGCGTGGTTGATATCTTCGATGCCTTGGTGAGCGAGCGCCCCTATCGCCGACGATTGTTCCCTCATGAAGCCGTCAAAGAACTGTTGGTGGCTGAGCGAACCGCGTTTCCGCGTGAGATTCTGAAGGCAGTGGTCGAGCAGCTCTCGGTGTATCCTTTGGGAACCACCGTGCGATTGTCGACCGGTGAGACAGCGACCGTACACAGGATTAACAGCCGTTACCCGCTTCGCCCGCTGGTACGGGTCGGTGGACAGGATGCGGGTGAGGGACTTGAGGCTTGCCAGGTGGACTTGAGTCTGACTCCGTTGGTCTCAATACTGACAACCGTCGATCCGCCGAATATAGGACGGGTAGAGTTTCCAGGCGCGCCGAGAAAAGCTGATCTGTCTTTCAGGCCGGTCGACGCGTCCGAACAGTTTACGTCGCTGCTGGAAAGTCTCGATGCCATCGCAACGGCGATTCAAGGGGCTGTCGAAACCAGGATGGCCGAGTCTCGAGATGCAGGGGCGCCACGGTCCGATCAAAGTGGACGTGGGCAGACGCAGGGAATGATGCAGGGGAGGGACGATCGGACATTTCAAAAAGAGGTCATCGGCCTCTTTGCCCTCGAAGCCCGTGAATGGCTGGCCCAAATTCAAATGGCGCTTGAAAAACTTGGAGCCGGGGCCGATGGAATGTTGCGCTCGAAACTCTATGGCTTAATTCTGAATGGAATCGCGAATCTGGCCGGATCTGCCGCGGCGGTTCAGCTCTCAGATATCGAAGCGATGGCTTCAAATCTTCTGCCGATCTTGAAGGACGTCGGAAAGTCTGAAACGAAATTGACAACTGATGCGCTGCGCCCCTTGCATGCAGGACTCGATCGGATCGTGGAGGCGGTGCATCACCTGTCAGGAGAAACGGACGACACCGGAGGATCGGGTGGGCGATGTAGACAGCTCGAATCGGTGCGGGAAGAATCGGAGCCCTGTTCAGCAACGATGACGCGCGATCCTCCGCCCCTTCTGCAGAGGTCGGAGGGGGCCGCCTCTTCCCGGCCGTTGATCCAAGCGTTACAAGAACTACAACGCGCCCGTGTTCGCTCGATTCAGCCGGCCAGAGATGTGTTGGAAGCAGTGATCGGCCGAGCCCGGCAGGAAGTTGGGGAACGGCAGGACCACATTACCGTTGAGGTCATTGAACGCATTCTGCATGACCTCGACCGGTTGGATGAAGAGTTTTTGAGAGAAGTGCATGCGCGGGTGCCTGCTATGATGGAGCGAATGATTCATTTGCGAGAACAAGGCCACCCTGATTTTGTGACAGCCTCTCAGCTAGACCCAGTTCTGGTTCATGTGGATGCGCTGCATCGGCTTGCCAAGACTATTGATGCGGCAACGATTACCATGTTTCTCCAAGGGCTGAAATTATTTCTCACGGCCGCGGCATACCGAAAGGTTGGCACGTTGCCACAACGATTACAGGCGATGGAGGAACGTATCCAGACATTGATTCCCATGGCCGAGCAGTGGGTTACTCTCGGTCGTCTGGAACGGGCATCGATCCAAGAAATTCTTCCCGGGTGAATTGATCCGCTGACAAGTTGCATCGCAGCTGGCGCTTTCCTATTTTCATCCGAATGTATCAAACGCATCGTACTATGGGTTGTGGCCCGTGTTTCGCCGCATACATAACCGCATAACGCCGTAAGAAAGCTCAGAAACTTCTGCCTAATAATGTAGCACTGCGCTGGATGTCGCCTTCTGACAGAACAGGCGTGGTCTATCCACATGGATATCCACACGTCACGCACAGACTTTGTGGACAGGATGGAGGGAAGCGCAAAAGCGGACAACAAAAAATATGCCCAATTATGCGGCGCCTTCTCTAGCGCGTCTTGCAGTTTCCATATGGATCGTGTTAATGCCGTATCAAAATTGCCACTTTGTTTCAAGGGAGAGACGCACGAGTGCCCAAACTTATTACCATCCAGCACCCTGAAGAAACGGCGCATCAGGCGCGTGAGTATGTGAAGACCTATATCTTGATGCCATCTGGCATTGCCGGGATGTTCTGTCTGGTTGTTGGAGTCGGAGGGCTGGGGTATCAGCTAATCGCGTCGGATAGTTACACGTGGGATACCTTCTACTACAGTTCCGGCTTGATTGCGTTGGGCCTGATGCTCGGCACGGCACACACTCAGTATCACCGATATTTATTTAGACAGTTCCCGGATGTTCTGGCGGCGCGGATGCGGCGGGGACCGGGCATGCAGAGGGGCAAGGCGAAGAAGGATGCGCAGGTTCGGGCCATCGACCATCCTGGACGCTCATTGCTTCCCGTAGCCTACTTTGTCGGCATTGCCGCTCTTCTGGGAAGTTCGGTGGTGGCGACCGTCTACGGGCAGGTGACCGCAGTGCCTGCCGTGATGATGCCGTGGGCCGGGTTCTATTGGGCAAAGTTATTTTTCTGGCGGCATGTCATCCAGAAGTAGAGGCTATTTCTTTCTAGGACGCGCGCGCTGGGTGCGTGGCGGCCGTTGCTTCGACTGCGTCTCCAGCGTCTCAACCCGCTGTTCGAGGCTTCGCAGAAGTTGGTGCAGCTCAGGCAGATGGTGAATGATTCCCTGAACCTTCAACGCCCGATCGCGCGGCAATGCCGGAGAGCCTCCGACCATCTGGTTCGACTCGATATTTCGATGCACCCCTGATTTGGCGGCAATCATGACCTGGTCGCCGATCTGAAGATGGTCTGAAAGACCCGCCTGTCCGCCGATGACGACATGATGGCCGATCGTGGTGCTGCCGGCGATGCCGACCTGCGCGACGATGATGGAGTGTTCTCCCACTGTGACGTTATGTGCGATTTGGACGAGGTTATCGACCTTCGTGCCTTGTTTGATCCGGGTTGCGCCGAGTGTGGCGCGATCAACCGTGACATTGGCGCCCAATTCCACATCGTTCTCGATGACGACCCCGCCAAGTTGAGGAATCTTGTGGTGACGGCCTTGGTGCGGGACGTACCCGAACCCATCGGCGCCGATCACCGTTCCGCTGTGCACGATCACTCTGGCGCCAAGTGAGCAGCCTTCCCGGACTACGACATTTGGGTACAAGATACAATCGTCTCCGATGCTCGAGTCTGATCCCACAAACACGCCCGGGTAGAGAGTCACTCGCGCTCCGATCCTGACGCGGTCGCCGAGCGTGACAAAAGGCCAAATGGAAGGATCGGCCCCGATGGCGACATCGGTTCCCTGAGTCAGGTTATCGGCGATGCCGCGCGGAACGGCGGGACGGACGCAGAATCGCTGCGCCACCTGGGCAAAGGCCATCAAGGGGTGGCCGACCACAATGTGCGGGACGGCAAGTTCTGGCAGGTGGCGATGGACGAGTAATGCGCCAGCCTGGATGTTCGCAGCGGCATTCAGCGCTTTGTCGTTGGCAATAAACGACAACGCGCGGGGAGTGGATTCCCCCAGACCGGCCAGTTCGAATACCTGTATCTGGTCATTCCCATGAATCGTGCCGCCGACGACCTGATGAATCTGTGCCAGCGTCAGGGGACTCGGTAGTTGTGGGATGGGCATCAGTCTGTTACCTCTTCTTGTTCTTTGTGGTGGACGCCTTCTTCGGGACCGGTTTTTTCTTCGGGACCGGCTTTTTCTTCTGGGCAGAGGTTTTCTTTGGGACAGAGGCCTTCTTGGAGGCGAGCGCCTTCTTGGGCGCAGGCGCTTTCTTTTTTGAGACCGCAGGCGTCGTCGGCTTGGCCTTGGCAGGTGTGCTGCTTGAGGACGAGAGCCGCTGCTGCACATAGGCTGTCACAGATCCGACCGTACTGAGTCCGGGGAGATCTTGATCGGGTATTTGAATCTTGAATCGGTCTTCGATTTCAAACAACAACTCGATGACGGCGACTGAGTCGAGTCCCAGGTCGTCTCGCAGATGGTGTGATTCTGTGATGGACGAGGGGGCTCGTTTCAGATAGGTGGCAAGCGATTGAATGATCTGAGGCGTAACCGCAACGTCGGTCATTGTAGATGCTCCTTCGTGGAATTGAAACTCCCGGCAGCAAGCCGCGGGAGATGCTCAAAATATATCTGTGCCGTTTGGAGAAGTATCGTGGATGTCCTCGGCGTAGTTCCCACGGATGTATGGTGGGGGATTCGGCAGTGACGACTGAACCATCGACTCGTAGCGCTCATGCGACGAACTTTTTCAGGACGACCGTGGCATTGTTGCTTCCGAATCCAAACGAATTGACAAGGGCGGTACGGACTTTTCGTTCTTGGACGGACCGGCTGATCCCTTCGAGACGGCAGGCCGGATCAGGATCATCATAGTTTGCCGTCGGATGGATCTGCCCCGTGTGAATCGCCAGCGTCGAGGCCACGGCGCCAAGGGCGCCGGCGGCGCCCAAGGTATGGCCGATCAGCGATTTGGTCGCGCTGATGGCAATCTTGTCCGCGCGGTTCTTGAATAAGTGCTTGATCGCTTTTACTTCTACGGCGTCGCCGATCAAGGTGGAAGTGGCATGCGCATTGATGTAGTCCACCTGAGCTGGTGTCATGTCCGCCGAGTCGAGGGCTAGTTTCATGGTCACGGCGACCTCTTCACCGTCCTCTCGCGGGATAACCATATGATACGCCTCGCTGGTGGCGGCGTACCCGGCCAGCTCCGCATAAATTCTTGCTTTTCGCTTTTTGGCATGAGCTAACGATTCGACGATCAAGGCGCCGGCCCCTTCGCCCATGACGAATCCGTCTCGGCGGATGTCGAACGGACGCGAGGCCTGTTCCGGTCTGTCGTTGAACTCACTGGAAAGGGCGCGCAGGGAGCAAAATCCGGCGAAGACTAACGGGGTGATACTGGCGTCGGCCCCCACGGCAATCACCACATCAGCCTGTCCGGCGCGAATGCACTGAAGGGCTTGGCCCAGGGCATGGGCGCTGGATGAGCAGGCGGTCGAGATCGTGAGGTTTGGCCCCTTCGCTCCGTGCGCCATCGCGACGATTCCGGAGGCGGAGTTGAGCGTGATCGCAGGAATGAAATTCGGGTGGACCCGGTTGGGTCGATGGGTTTTGAAGAGCTGGGTGATTTCCCGCTCGCCCATGACCATGCCCCCCATGCCGGCCCCCACCATCACGCCGACACGATGAGGCGATTCCTTTGCCATAACCAGGGCGGCATCGGCGATGGCTTCCTTCGTAGCAACGAGAGCGAATTGGGCGTAGCGATCGACGCGGTTACTTTGGCTTGTGGGGAGATATTGTTCAGGAGAAAAATTATGGACCTGGCCGGCGACCCGCGAACGATACTCATCCAGAGGAAATGGGTCGAGCGAGGGGATGGCGGAAACGCCTGAGCGGCCGGTGAGGGCGGTCTTCCAGAATTCGCTGACACCAATCCCAATGGAAGAGACGACTCCGAGACCGGTTATAACGACGCGTGAATTCATGCCGAGTTCTCCTTCGTGCCGCCCAGAACCGCTCTTTACTTACCGGAAGAACGGAAAGCAGTCAACTGGAGATTGGGGTTTTTCAATGGCGGACCTTGAGCAACAGGTAGAGCCCGAAGCTCCCAAAGAGGATATTCGCCATCCAGCCGGCGAACATCGGCGCCATGGCGCCCCCCCGGCCCAGCGCGATGGCAATGGAATGGGTCGTCCAGTAGCAAAATCCGACAATGAACGCTTGCCCGATCCCCATGGCCATACTTCCTCCACGGACCCCGCTTCGCCGCAAACTCAGCGCGATTCCGATCAGCACCATGATGATCGTGACAAAGGGAAACGCCATCCGGCCGTAGTAATCCGTGAGCAGTCTGGCAAACGACACCTCTTCGTGCTGAAATCGCCCGATGTAGTTTCGGATTTCCCGAAACGTCATCGTGTCCGAGTTGCCGGTGAGCGTGGTGGAGAAATCATCAGGAATCAGGGGAATGTCCGCCGGCTGATCGGTGAAGAGGGTGAGGTCCACGGTGTGGTTGAGCGCAAACTGTCGGCGGTTTCCGTTCCGTAACACCCAACCGGAAGCTGCATACTGCGCTTCTGCGGCCTCGACTACTTGGTCGAGACGGAATGTCTGGTTGAAATAGAACAGACGCACGCCTCGGAGCGTTTTTCCTCCGACATCGATTGTGGTGACGCGCATCAGGGCATCGGTGCCGATGCGGGCCCATGGCTGGGGAGCTTGGACAGTCAACGGAACCGGTTTCTTTTCGATCTGGATCATGCGGACCTCTTCCGCCTTTCCCGAGGCGAGCGGAATGATTGTCGAGCTGAAGGCCAGGAGAATCACGGCAAGGCCGCCGGCAAGAATGAGAAAGGGCGAGGTCACCCAAAGCAGGCTGATCCCGGAACTGCGTAGCGCGGTGATCTCGTTGCTGCGGGAGAGCAACCCAAGCGTCAGGAGCGTGGCCACTAAGACGGCGAAGGGCACGACCTGAAACGAGATTGCGGGGATTTTGAGTGCAAAGTAGGTGAGCATCGGGACCACACCGGAATCGTAGCGGAGAAACCGGCGGACCTTTTCAAAAAAGTCGATCACCATATAGATGGTCATCAAGCCGGCAAAACACATCAGGAAGATCTTGGCGTATTCGCGCAGGATATAGCGGAACAGGATGGTCATACGGCTACTGACGGCTCATTTTGACGAACAAGGCGATGGTGACGAGGATGAACACGATATTGGGCATCCAAGCCCCGGCGAAGGGGCTGATGAGCATCGTGGTCACAAGAAAGTCACAGGCGACGTTCAACACGTAGAACACAATGATGATCAAGACCCCGACGGCGAATCCGCCGACGCGTCCGGATCGCTTGGAGACGATCCCGACCGGCACACCCAAGAGGCAAAATACCAAGGAGGCGGTCGGAAAGGCCAGGTCTTTGTAGTATTCCATCAGGCGGCGGCGGCCCGTTGTGTCTTTGTCGCCGCCCTGCCGGATCATGGTCATGATCTGCTCGTAGGTAGGACGTTCTTCGACCGCAGCATAGCTGCTCTGGTTCAAGCTCAACTTGATATCGTAGCTCGCAAACGACACCAGACGGTATTGATCGGCCCGGTCCGGACGGCTATGGATGACGCCGTTGACGAGGCGCAGGGCAACCTCGTTGTTCGCCTGATCCATGAACACCTGGTAGTCCTCCGCTACGATAATGCGGGGTTCCTTGCCGGCCCGCTCATCCGATACGAAAATGCCTTTGGTGGATCGGCCGTCAACCGCGTCCGGGACGTAGACCACCATGCGCGGAATCGGCTCGTTGAACGTGCCCCGCTCCAATGCCAGGACAAGCTGATCTTTCAGCAGATTGAGCGCGACTTTCTTCAGATTCAACGAACTCCAGGGCTGACCCCACTGGGAGAGAAGCAGCGTAAGGCCGAAGACCGCTATGGCAAAGAGAATCACCGGCTGAGACAAGCGGAAAAGACTCAGTCCCGCGGCCCGCATCGCCACGAGTTCCTTATCGTACGACAATCGGCCAAAGGCGGTAATAGATGCAATGAGCCCGGCGATCGGAAGCGTCAGTACCAAGCCGGATGGCAGCAGCATGGCGATCACCTTCAAGACCGCCCACAGCCCCACGCCTTTTGACACGAGCAATTCGACAAGGCGTAACAATTCCCTCGTCAACATGACGAAGCAGAGCGCACCCAGGCTGAGGCCGAACGGGGAGAGCAGTTCGGTAAAAATGTAACGATCAAGCAGAGTTCGTAGGATCACAGGGCTCTTAGGTCGGCGGTGACTCGGACACTATAGGTGAGTCTCGCCTGCTTGTAAACCTCGCGCGCGAATCCGGCTTGCAAAAGAATCGCTTGACAGGGCTGGATCGCTATGTTAAATGCAGCTCGGTTTTCCTCCACATGATGGGTCCCGTGACGATGCAACAATGGTGCAGGTGCCCGTCGATTCTACCCGCCAGGTTCGACTTTTGTCACCTAGTCGTGTCTCAACTGCGGTTTCGTGGCTAGAGCGCCCGTTGCGCATGGCCATTAGGAAAGGAGGAGTTTTGTGAAGACAAAAGGAACAGTCAAGTGGTTCAACGATCGGAAAGGATTCGGATTCATCCGCCTCGATAGCGGCGAAGACGTCTTCGTCCACTATTCGGCGTTAGAGGGGGAGGGGTTTAAAACTCTGAAAGAAGGTGAAAACGTCGAGTTTGAGATCGTGCAGGGAGCCAAGGGCCCTCAAGCAGCCAATGTGTTGAAATCGGCCATAGCCGCTTCCTAGCAACAGCGTCGTGCCTTCAGTGCATAGGCCTGTCCTCCTCTAAAAGGGGATAGGCCTATGTCGTTTTTATCAGACCAGCCGTCTGATTCGTCCATTTTCTAGACAAAACATGTTGATACTGTTAGCGTTTACCTTGTTCTTGGCAGGAGAGATTTGTCTTGGCTACAGATCGCAGCAAAGTACTTCAGCAGGCCCAGCTTCTGGCCTCGAAAGGCCAGTATGAAGAGGCCATCGCTGAATGGAAAAAGTTGGCTGCGGAAGCTCTCAACGATGGGAGTATCCACAACTCCATCGGGGATTTGCATTTGAAACGAAACGCTGTACCTGAAGCGACCGCCGCATTTTTTCAGGCTGCGACGCTCTTTAAGGCGGAAGGGGCCACGGTCAAGGCCATTGCCACATATAAGAAAGTGCTCAAGTGCGATCCGACGAAGTATGAGGTGTATCGCCATCTGGGTGATCTCAATGGGGAACGGGGTCTCGTGACCAGTGCGGTGCAGGATTATCTCACCCTGGCCAAGCACTTACTCAAGGAGCGCAAGTCGAAAGAGGCGTTGGTGCTCTACCAGAAAATCGTCAGTATCGACCCCTCCAACTTGAATGCCCAGCAGCGTATTGCCGAACTGTGCCTTCAGGACAATCGGCAGGATGAAGCGACGGAGGTCTATCTTCAGCTGGGCCGTGAGCGTTCAATGCAGGGGCGTCATGAGGAGGCGAAAGATGCCTATCTTGCTGTGCTCAGAATCGATTCGAAGAACAGCGAAGCCTCGCAGTTTGTCGAGGGTGTGAAGAAGGGTGGGACGATATCGATTAAGGCGGTAAAGCAAGGGACCGCCGCTCCCTCCAAACAAGCGCCCTCTGCGCCGCTCGGTCCTCTCGACGAAGCAATGCGGAGGATGGAGGAGAAACAGTACGCCGGGGCGGAAGCGATTTTGAACCAAATCCTTTCTCGGGAGCCGGGCAATCCGCAAGTCTGCCAATTGCTCGCGCGGCTCCATTTGCAGCGGGGCGATCTCCAGGTGGCGCTAGGCGAATACCGGTTTTTGGCCGGCGAGGCCCTGCGCGCGCTGGATCTCATCCTTGCCGAAACCTTGATCAAAGAGTTCTTGGCGGCGCAGCCGGACTCCGTACCCCTGTTGGAACTGAATGGGGAGCTGTACGAACGGCAAAACGACAATGCAGCGGCGGCGCAGCAATATGCCAAAGCCGTCGAGTTGTTGTTAGTGCATCCGGAGCCTGGAATGGAAGGCCTGCACGAAGAACTGTTCGACAAGGTTCGGTCGCTTAGTTCGGATGCAGGGCTCATCAATCGTCTGGCGGCAAAAATGAAGGGAGAGCCCGCGGCTGCAGCCGGATCTCCGGTGCAGGTTTCTGCTCCAAGTGATTCGAACTCATTCTGGACTGTCGGGGCTGCGCCCGACGATTTCCGGCCGGTGAAATCCCAGCCCCAGCCCAGCCAATCCAGCCAGAAGCTGAACTTCTCACTGGAAGGCGCCGAGCCGGACGAGCCTGATGCATTTCTGAAAAAAAGGCCTTCGCAGGTCATGGGTGTTGTGCCGGCAAACGATGAGCCGGATGGTATTGGGATTCAAGGCGCAGGGGTGAGACAACACGAGGCAGCGCAAGCGCCGGCTGGAAAGAATACGGCTGTTCAGCAACCTGCTTCAGCCAGACCAGCGGCAGTTGCCGTTCCCGCCCGCGATCATGAGGCACATTTTACCCTGGGTGTGGCCTATAAGAACATGGCGCTCTATCCCGAGGCGAGGGAGGAGTTCGAGATGGCAAGGGCGGGGGACGCGTTCTATCTCGATTCCTCTCTGATGACGGCACTGTGCTACAAGGCGGAGGGCCAGGCGTCCCAGGCGATTCAAAGGCTTGAGGCTGTTCTGTCGGATCCTCGCGCGCAAGGGGCTAAAGGTCAGGCCATTCGCTATGAATTGGGGTTGCTCTACGAGGCTGCCGCAGACTGGACAAAGGCGGCGGCGACGTTTCAGTCCATTCCTTCTTTTCACGATGTGCCAAAGCGGCTCGATGCAATCAAGAGTCAGAGCCAGTCATCAATCCCAGGGTTACGCATCGCAAGCTAGCGGCCGGACTTGATTCGGCGCCGGCTTTCCACCTAGCACTGCCTCAACATTGTCCAGACAGACCCGTCCCATCTGAATGCGTGTTCCCTGCGTTGCCGAGCCAAGATGCGGGAGCAACACGACATTCGGGAATTTCACGAGTTCCGGATGAACCGCCGGCTCGTGCTCGTACACATCCAGGCCCGCCCCCGCAATCTTTCCAGTCTGAAGCGCTGACGCGAGCGCGACTTCGTCGATCACAGGACCACGAGACGTGTTGATGAGAATGGACGCGGGTTTCATCATGGCCAGCTCACGGGACCCGATAAGATGGCGGGTGGCCTCGGTGAGCGGGACGTGGAGTGAAAGGACATCCGATTGTCTGAGTACATCGTCCAGCGATTGCTGGCCCCATATGATATTCGGGGGAGCGGGGACCGGTCGATGGCTTGCATAGAGTACCGGCATGCGAAATCCTTGCGCGCGTCGCGCGACGGCTTGGCCGATCCGTCCCATGCCGACGATACCGAGCGTCTTGCCTGACACGTCGAGCCCAAGCATTTGCGTCGGCGCCCAGCCTGGCCAGGTGCCGGCGCGCAGCCAACGGTCTCCTTCCACTACCCGCCGGGCGACTGCGAGCAGCAATGCCCAGGTTAGATCAGCGGTGGCATCGGTGAGAACATCAGGCGTATTGGTCACAATGATTCCATGGGCGGCCGCCGCTGCGAGATCGATGTTGTTGTAGCCTACCGCATAATTAGCCACGATTTTCAGATGCGGGGCGTTCGATAGCAGGGTGGCGTCGATGCGATCGGCAAGCGTGCAGATCACCGCCTCGGCCTGGGCGAATCCAGCGCGGCGATCCTCATCCGTGGGGATGTGGTCCGCCGCCGGTTCGGAGACCAGTCGATAGCGTTCTCGCAGGGCGGCCATCACCGGTTCCGGCAGCAAACGGGTCACATACATCGCCGGGGGCATCACTGGACTCCGCAT
>Ga0210376_1000019_pt1 | contig 14625 bp, 17 predicted proteins | sample S771metaT_FD_170484 | JGI IMG/M metagenome (GOLD analysis project Ga0210376, IMG submission 170484) | Metatranscriptome of estuarine sediment microbial communities from the Columbia River estuary, Oregon, United States - S771 (Metagenome... | ecosystem: Environmental > Aquatic > Marine >... | reverse complement strand
TGCTACGGCTCAAGGTGCGGACGATGCGCAGGCCCGGCATGCCGCTTGAAAACCCGCTGATCTTTTATCCGCGCCGAGCGTGGGAGATTCTCTCGCTCAGTGTGCGATGGCCGCTGTTGGTGTGGAAATTCTTCCGGATTCTTCGGCGCGTGCAAGCACACCCGCAGCGGCCGGGCGAGGTGGATCTTGCCATGGTTCCGGTAGAGGAGCAAAAGGATGAGGACCTCACCCTACTGCAAATCTATCGCAACCATATCCCCGTGAGTCACATCGCCAAAGAGACAACCACTGCAGTTCATCGATGAGCGGCGCTTGACTCGCCGCTCGCTTCGCTTAAGAAGCGGATGCCGAACACAAACACAAGATGAGCAAGATGAGATTGACCGGTTCTTGCGGTTGAGATAGTCTCTGCCTCAGTCAGCATAGTTCATCGAATGCGGATGTTGCATTCGCCGCTCTTCTCTCACCATCAAGGAGGTCAGCATGAAAATCATGGGCCTAATGTTGGGCGCCGCCTTGCTTTTTACGACGGCAGCTTGCCATTCGACAAAGGTGAAAATTCCGACCGCGCCGATCGGAGCGAATGAGAAATCGTTGGGCCAGACGGAGGGCAACAGTGTGGGGATGCTACTGTTCGGCCTTATTCCGATCAATCAGAACGAGCGGTTCGAAAAAGCCTATCAGCAAGCGGTACAAAAGGCGGGTGCGACCAGGCTGACGGATGTCACGATTTCAGAACGATGGTGGTGGGGGTATGTGCTCAACGGCTACGTCTTCAAGGTGCAGGGAACCGCCGTTGCAGGAAAATAATCTCTTTTTCATGTTGGGAGGCACAGATGAAATCTCTCAGTCTGCTTCTCGGATCTTTGCTTTTGCTTACGACGGTTGCCTGCCAATCCACGAGACTGACGTTTCCGTCGGCGCCGATTGGCCCAGACGAAAAGTCTCTTGGCCCGACAACAGCGACCAGCACGGGGCTCATGCTCTTCGGCGTCATCCCGATCAATCAGAACACACGCTTCGAAAAAGCCATGGCGGAGGCTGCGCAAAAAGCCGGCGGCACACGCCTGACCGACGTGACGATTTCAGAACAGTGGTTTTGGGCATTCGTGCTGGACGGGTTCATCTTCAAGGTTGAGGGCACGGCGGTGGGAAAGAAGTAGGGGGCATCAGGCAGCCATCTGAACAACCTACAGCTTCGACACATTTGATCGGGCCCTGGCATGTGATTCACGTTCACATGCCAGGGCCCGGCTGTTTCAGATCGAGGAGATCAGCGCGCTACTGTGCTGGTGGAGCAGGAGCGGTTTGCGGAACCGGAGCGGCGTTCTGAGCCGGCGCATACTTTTGCGCGGTTGGGTCGTTATTTAAATCGTAGACCATGTCCGTTCGTAATCCAATCGGCCAATAAATGAGTGCGAATGGCGGCCAAAATATGGATGCGACCCGAAACCTGGAAGGAAGCTTGCCCGACTGAATCATCATCCCATCCTTCTCGATGCGATAGGGTATCCCGCCTGCGGCTGACCAGAAAAACGGGCGAGTCTTGATTTTGCCGGTAGGGCTGACAATAAACGGCCGGTCATTGATATAGAGCGCGGACTTTTCTGGAACAAGAAATTGGCCGGATGTCGAACAGCCCATGGCAAATGTGATGCTGCATGCAGCGAGGAACAGCATCACGCTTTTCAGCCTTCGGTCGTTGTTCATCATTCATCCATCCTCTCTTTGAAAATGAACATAGATAACGAGATTCACCCAACCTTACCGCTGATTGGGCACCGTAGCACGGTATGTCATTCATGCAAAGAAAATGTCAGGAACTCACGGGGAAGGAAATGATGAAGAAGTCTTTGAAGTGCGACAGAGTGTCGGATAGTATAACCGTGTTGAGCGGGTGAGTGAGCTTTCTCCCAGGTTGAAGAGTCGATGATGCAATCGCTACGGCGCATAGGGTTAGTAGCAGGGCTGATTCTGCCCTTGTGGGCGGCGTCAGCCGCCCTCGTGTTCGCTGATGAGGAACCACCCAGCAACCCGAGTGTGTTTGAACGAATCGGGAACACCGCCAAAAAGGTCGGCAAGAAGATCGAGCAGGGGGTGAGCAAGGCGGCGAGGAAGATCGAAGAAAAGAAGGTTGGGGAAAAGATTGAACGGAAGTTGAACAAAGCCGTCACGAAGACAAAAGAAGGGTTTAAGAAAGCCGGAGACAAGATCGACAAAAAGCTCGAATAGCAGGCATCGCAAATACCCTCCCTTCCTGTCATATTCTTCCTGCGCTTTCCCAAATCCTCCGAACGCGTCGGCGAGCAGGCCATGAGTTTCTTGGATCAGTTTTTCGTCTATCACCCGGAACTCTGGCAGAATCGGGACTGGGCGAAGTTGAGCGGGCTGCCGCTCGAGGATGTGTCGTTTCAGGCCGCAGACGGCGTGCGGTTGTTCGGATGGTATGTCGAGACACGGGCGGATCGCCCGGTGATGCTCTGGTGTCATGGTAATGCGGGCAATATCATCCACCGCCTTGATAATCTGAAGCTGCTCTATCAGCTCGGATTGTCCGTGTTTCTCTTCGACTATCGAGGATATGGGAAAAGCCAGGCCGTTCGTCCCAGCGAGGAGGGGCTTTATGACGATGCGATTGGGGCCTATGATTATCTCACGCGCATTAGGAGGATTCGCCCAGAGCGGATCGTGATGTTCGGCCGGTCGCTTGGAGCCTCGGTAGCGGGAGAACTTGCCGCGCAACGCCCCGCCGGCGCATTGATTCTTGAGTCATCATTCCCCTCTGTCCAAGCCGTCGCCAAGTATCACTATGCCGGACTGCCGGTACACATGCTGCTTGGGGCGGAATTCCGGTTGATCGACCGGCTGCCGCAGTTGTCGTTGCCGAAGTTGATCATTCATGGCGACAAGGACGATATCATCCCTATCGAATTGGGACGCCAGGTCTTCGACGCGGCGAAGCCGCCGAAGGACTGGTACGTCATCCCAGGCGCCGATCACAACGATACGTATCAAGTAGGAGGCGGAACCTATTTCCGCCGCCTCGGCGAGTTCATCAAGAAAGCGCTCACGGCCTAGCCGGGGATCGTTACTCGCTCCTGTCAGACCGTGACCGGTATCTCGTAACAACGCTTTTCCGCGAAGAATTGGCCGTAGCTCCATGCGGTCGTGTCACTGCCGAGATACGCTGAAGACGGTGCTCAGCCCCGGTGACTGCTGCTCCGTTTGAGTTATACGTAGGTTCAGTATATGCTGCGTATAACACAAGGTGTCCCGACTATGGAACGATTGCCTCTTGAAACGCAGACGCTCTATGCCGAATTCCTTGACCAGCTTGTGGCCATGCATGCGCGGCGCACGATCGGCCTCGCTCCCGGCTGTTTCACAACCAAGACGGTCAAGGGCGAGACCTATTACTATTTCCAGTATTCCGATCCGGGCGGTGTCTCGCGGCAAGCCTATGTGGGGAAAAAGTCGGTGGCTCTGGAGAAGGTCGTGGCGTCGTATGAACAGGATCGCTCCATACAGGCGGCGGACCTGGAGCGACTCCACCGTCTTTGTGCGCAACTGCGGGTGGGCAACGCTCTCCCAACAGACCCTGCATCGTCACGGATTCTGAAGGCGCTGGCTGAATCCGGCGTGTTTCATCTTGGCGGAGTGTTGGTTGGGACCCATGCCTTCACGGTCTATGGAAACCTCTTAGGCACGCGTTGGGACAGCGCGTTCTTAAAGACCCAGGATATCGACATTGCGGGGCAAGCCAGACTCGGCATCGCAGTTCCTGATCTTCAGGTCAATGTTCCGGAGGTCTTGGAGAACTTGCAGATGGGGTTCCTTCCTGTGCCTTCGCTCAATCGGAAGGAGCCCTCGACCTCGTTCAAGGTCAGGGGCCAATCCGTGCGCGTCGATTTTTTGACTCCTGCACAGGGGATGCGCCGTGAGGGAACCGTGTTCATTAGCCGGTTGGGTGTGGCTGCCCAAGCGCTCAAGTTTCTCGACTATCTTCTTGAAGCGCATATCCCTGCCGGTATCATCGACGGTGGGGGAGTGTTGGTCAATGTGCCGGACCCAGCCCGGTATGCCTTTCACAAGTTGCTTCTCTCACGCTCTCGGACAGTTGGGAGCCAGATGAAAGCAGAGAAGGACCTCTATCAGGCCATCCAGTTGATTGATGTGCTGGTCGAGGATCGCCCTGGCGACCTCTCCCTTGCTTGGGATGGATTGCGCCAAAGGGGCCGAAGCTGGACTCAACCTATAGGGACAGCCCTCGCTGCGCAAGCGAAGCGATATCCGGGCTTGATCGATCGGTTGGTAACGTCAGTTCCTTTGCTGAAAGAATCTCTTCCTGTCTCTCCCCAGTAGGTTGCCACAGCCAGATCCTGTTACTGCCAGGTTCCGCGTAAGAAAACTGAGTGACCGGTCACCGTTTCGCTTCCGGTGGTGGCCAGTTCATTTCGGTGTGGCGGCCGTCTATGCGGTCCACGGTGTTCGTTGCGATCCGTGGATGACAGCGATAATGTCCACTTGGTCGGGTGTGATGTGATAGATGACTCGGTAAGGGCCTTCCAGAACTTCCGGTATTTGAGGGAGTTCAACTTCAGGGACGATACGTCCGGATTGGGGGAAAGCGCCGATTTGCTGGGAGCGTATGGTCAGGCGGTCAACGATTCTCAGGGCATACTCTGATGAACTCTGCCCGATGTAGGCATGAATGCTTTGCAGATGGCTTATGGCGGTAGCGGTCCAATGAACTCTCACGCCGACAGTCCGAACGAGGAGCGCACTTGTTCGACATCGGTCGTTCGCCCCGCTTGGCTGTCGGCCAAGCCTGCCTCAACTGCCTGGCGGACGTAAATTTCGTGTACGAGGTCCTCCCATGTGGAGTTTTCAGGGAGCTTCTCCACTAGCCTGCGGGCTTCTTCCTTAATGCTCGGAGTCGCCATCTGTTTCCCTCCTCCGTTTGTACGATGAGTATAACTATACGACAGGCATGAGGTCGAATCAACGGGACGAAAAATATACGGAAGTCGTTCCGAATGGTTGCGACTGAGAAGGTGTTGTGTGATGTGCCGCTACAGTTGAACGATTTCTGTTGCGCTTGCAGGATGTTCGCAAGCGCTCAATGAGGGTGTCCTGAGATAGATCTGTGTGCTAGCGCCTGAAGTCAGCGCCGTGTCCCAGGGACTTCATCTCTTCGCCTCCGGCGGCGGCCAGTTCATTTCGGTGTGGCGGCCGCAGTAGTAACAGAGGAGGCGGTAGCGGGCCTTGCGGCGCGGGTTCGGCAGCGAGACAAAGGTGATGGGGGTGCCGTCGAATGGGCAGGTCGGCTGGTCGTGGAGCAGATGGACTTCCGCCATCATGGTGATGGAGGCAAGGTCCCAAGGCGGTGAGGATTGTTCGTGTCCCGCTATCTTCTCGACAGCATGACAGCGTTCACAGGTCGCCTCGTAGGTCTTGATACGCGCGCTATGCGAGGTGTGATCGGCGACATCCATGGCTCCGCCGCAACCAGGTTTCGCGCAGGTGACATGTTCGTGTTGCAAGGCTTGCACAAACCGCCGATGTTGCTCCCGGTCCTGTTCAGATTTCATGTGGGGCCCTCCTGATTTGAGATATCCTGTTCTTCCCTGTTCTTCTTCCTTCCCAAGAACGGCATCCAGGTTAGTTCCCCTGCGCACATTGAGCGAGCACAGCCCTTCATTTCACAATATGATTGTTCTGAGTGCGCGCTTGGTGAGCAAGGAAGCGACAGAAGTGTCGCTCCATTCTCTCATATCCCCCATCCTCCGGAAATCTGGATATTCGCGCCGTTCACGTACCGCGCTTCGTCGCTGAGGAGATAACGAACGGCTGCGACCGTATCATCAACGGTTCCAATATATCCCGCTGGAATGCGCTTGGTCATGCCGGCCAGTTCTCCAGGCGGCGCGCTTCCGGAGTCGATGAAGCCAGGCGAGACGGCGTTCACGGTGATGCCGTGGGGCGCCAGGAGCTTTGCCAACGTGCGGGTCAGAATCAAGACTCCGGCCTTGGCGATGTAGTGGGCGGTCACATCGGGCTGTGAGACCATCTGATCCGCGTTGGCCATGCTGAAACTGATGATACGGCCGGACTTGCGAGTCTTCATGCCCGGTGCGACGGCTTGAGCGAGATAAAAAATAGGGTGCAGATTGCCGTCGAACATGGCCTTCCATCCGTCCACGCTTTCATCGAATAGATTGATGCGGTGGTAGGGGCCGGCGCCGTTGATGAGCGCATCGATCCGGCCCCATTCGGCCTCGACCCGCGCGGCCAGCTGCGTTGCTGCTTCGGGGTCCGACACGTCGCATCGGATCGGCAGCGCCGTTCCGCCTCGCTCGGTGATCGCCTGGGCGGTGCTCTGCGCCTCGGCTTCGCTGGTCCTATAGCAGAACGCGATGTTCCACTGTTGCGCGGCAAGGTCAAGGGCAATGCCGCGCCCGATGCCTTTAGCTCCCCCGGTAATGAGCGCGACAGGTTGAGTCATGGTGAATCCTTTGTTCGGAAGTGACGATTAGGCTCGTGTACTCAGTCGTTTGGCGAGCAGCTGGAGCGCGCCGGCGGTCCGGTTGGAAAACGCCCGCTCGTTTTTTGGCTTCTTGGCATCCAGGGATTCCGCCTCGATGAGGGCCGTGAGATCTTCGATCGTATCGACATCACGCCAGGGGGGAATTGTTGCAGTCGTGAGCCGCAGACCGTGCGCCTTCTCTTGCGTCAGTGTCAGAACCCGGTCGGTGGACCAGGGAATATCGGCGAACAGGTCCGGAGCAGGCTTCCGCAACCCAATCAAATAGTAGCCGCCGTCGAGCGCAGGGCCCAGCACGAGATCATGTGTCTCCAGCTGTGCGAGGGCCTGTTTGAAATAGTCGAGCGGCAAGGTCGGCACATCGGTTCCCACGATCACCACGCGATGGTAGCCCCGCGAGAACAGAACGTCGAAGGCCTGAGTCATCCGTCCCCCCAGGTCATCGCCCACTTGATCGATCAATTTGACGCCTTGCCGTTCTTCCATGATCTTGAAGAACACATGTGTGGAAGACGGCGCGCAAGCCAGGTAGCGGTCGAGCGGCAATTTGAATTGCGTGGTTGCCGTCTTCGTCCGTTCCAGCATATCGAGGACGAAACTCCCGTGGAGTGTGGCCGCTTCATCCGGGGTGAGCGGTGGGCAGAGGCGCGTTTTGACCTGGCCTGGGATCGGCGCCTTGGCGAACACCACCAGCGCAGTGCTGAGTGCTGAGTGCTGAGTGCCGAGTTTGGGAGCGGACATGTTCTACCTCACTGCCGTATAGAAAGTTTTGAGGCGGTGGGGGCTGACGCCGATCCAGTATAAGAAGCGCAAGGTCCACATCAAGAGGATGGTCCTCAACGGTCCCTGTTGCTCCCACCGTCGGAATGACGTGGTCACGGTCTCACGCAAAGGCGCGATGTGACCGGTCCGTTTCAGGCGCCTGCTAAATTCGATATCTTCCATCAATGGAATATCTGAGAAGCCGCCAAGCTGTTCAAATATATGCCGGCGGACGAAGATGGCCTGGTCTCCGGTGGCGATCCCGCTCAGGCGCGAGCGCCAGTTCATGAATGCGCCGATCATTCGTCCCCATGGGGAGGGACGGTCGAATTGAACGTCGAACCGGCCTCCCTTTATCGTAGGGTCGGCTAAGGCCGATTCGATGATTCGTCCGGCATCCTCCGGCAACTGTGTGTCGGCATGTAGGAAGAGCAACGTCTCGCCTTGGCTGGTCTTGGCCCCTTCGTTCATTTGGCGCGCGCGCCCTCTGGACGCCGTCATGACGCGCACGTTGGCCGCGCGCGCGCAGCAGGCCTCGGCAAGATGAACGGTTCCATCCGTGCTGCCTCCGTCAATCACGATGATTTCCCTGAAACCTAATGCCGCCGTGCGCGCCAGCGTCTGCGCCAGGACTGCGCGTTCATTCAATGTAGGGATGATGACGGAAATCGTCATCGAGGCATCACGCGGCTGGTTTCTTCGGTTCGTTGAACATGAAGTACATGACGATGATGATTGTGGCCCAGAAGACGACTTGCTTGTGCCAAAACAATACTTCGCCGTACTGAAAGAGCGCCAAGGCCAGAGAGACGGCGATGGTCATGACTCCGTAGCGGATGATCGGGGTCTCGATGGCGGCATTGCTCCACACGGCCAAGCCGCCGAAATAGATCAGAAACGGCACGACGTTGATTTCAAACCCTCCGCTGATGGAGAGAAACACGTTGAGAAAGCCGATAAACATCAGCGCCGTGCCGATCATGAGTCCCATGACCTGCGTGGGGTGGTCGCTGTCGCTGTCTTCACGCGCGGATGCGACCGGCGGATCCGGAGGATTCGGCGTCTGGTTTTCTTGGGGTGGAAGGTCGGAATGGGTCATACGCTATGCCTTGAAATGTTTGCTGAGGGTGAGGGCCTGTTGTTGATAGGATGAGCCGAGGCCAACCCCGTAAAGCTGAGTCGGTCTGCTGAGCATCCTCTCGTAGACGACTTTGAAAAATGTCTGCCCATCATGAATCAGAAACGGCACATCATGGGGCCGGACTTCCAGGACCACTTGCGTGCCTTTGACTTCCCCCTTCGATCCATATCCAAAGCCCGGGTCAAAGAATCCGGCGTAGTGGGTGCGCAGCTCGCCGCAGGCCGCTTCATAGGCGACCATTTCAGCCGCGTAGCCGGCCGGCACACGGATGCGTTCTTTCGACGCGAGGATATAGAACTCTTCCGGCTCCAGCAACAAGCTGTCGTGCCGGTGACGATAGAGCGGCTCCCAAAAATCAGCTGCCGCGTAGTGGCCGATCTTTTCGAGATCGATCACATGGCTGTTCTTCTTTGCGCGGTATCCGATGATGCGAGAGTCGCCTCGCTCTTCTCCTTTGACATCGATGCGGAGGAAGAGGCCGTGCTCTGCCCGAAAGTCTCGGTTCTCGACGGCCTTTCGTGATGGGTCGTTGTGATAGAGCAGAGGCGTCGTCCGATGCAGCGCAAGGAGGGCGCGGTCCGGGACGGCGGCGTTGCCGCGTACGAATCGGATTTGGTTGAGCGATTGCCCGGTACACACTTTGATGGTGAATGAGCGGGGGACGATTTCCAGAAAGAGTGGGCCGTGATAGCCGGCCCGGATTTCATCGAAGCCCGCATTGAGATCGGTCACGACGCGGGTAAAGACGTCCAGCCGGCCGGTCGTGCTCTTGGGATTGGCTCGCGCACGGATTGTTTTCGGCAGTTTCAAATTTTCCAGCAACGGCACCAGATAGACATGGCCCTTTTCCAGAATGGCGCCGCCGGTCAGGTCCATCTCGTACATCACCAGGTCGGATTGGTAGAAATCGAGCACGTCGAGACGGGAGGAGATGGCCGACAGTTCCGGCAAAAAACTGCTGATCAGCCGGTAAGCCTTGCGCCCCAGGCGGAGATCGAGACTGGCCGGCTGAATCTGCCGGTCCTCAATCGCGGGAGATGCGCCGATGACTTGGCCGGCAATCAGCCGCTTGATGTCTTGATAGGGGAGAATGCCGGCATGGGGGGATGGCGTAGTCACTGGTCGTCCGCATCTCCGCCGCAGCTGTTTCCCCAGGACGCATAGCCGTCCCGGTCCGGATAGCTGTCGCCGCAGGACGCAAAGGTTTCGGATGGGCTCTCGCGGGATGCCCGCGCGCCGACCATCGGAAGTTCGCGCCCGCCGTCGGTCCGTGGCTGCGGGTAATGGAAGGTCTTGTTCTCGTAATTCCGCAAGACGGCCCCATCTTCGTCCAGATGCACCAGGTAGTCGTCCGGCAGCAGGGGGATTTTGCCGCCGCCGCCTGGCGCATCGATCACGAAATGCGGGACCGCCATGCCGCTGGTGTGGCCTTGGAGCGATTTGATGATATTCAATCCCGTTTCAACCGAGGTGCGGAAATGATTTGTGCCCTTGGTCAAGTCCGCTTGATAGATGTAGTAGGGCTTCACCCGCGCGAGCAACAGCTGATGCATGAGCCGTTTCATGATGTCGGGGTCGTCGTTCACGCCTTTGAGCAGAACGGTTTGCGCTCCCAACGGAACCCCGGCGTCGGCCAGCATGCCGCAGGCGGCTTTTACTTCCGGTGTGAGCTCGTCGGGATGGTTGAAGTGCAGGTTCATGTAGATCGGATGATAGCGTTTCACGATCTCGCAGAGCTTCGGGGTGATTCGTTGGGGCAAGGTGCCGGGGACCCTCGATCCGATGCGGATCAGTTCCAAGTGTGGAATGGTCCGAAGGGCTTTGAAGATCCGTTCAATCAGATAGTCGGGGAGGAGCAGGGGGTCGCCGCCCGACAAAATCACGTCCCGCACTTCTGTGTGTTCGCGAAGGTAGGCGATGGCCTGGTCCAGCTCGCCTTTCTTCAGGAAGCCCGGCTTCCCGACCAACCGTTTTCTCGTGCAGAACCGGCAGTAGATGGGGCATTGATTAGTGACCATGAGCAGCACCCGGTCCGGGTAGCGGTGTACCAGATGCGGCACGGGGCTCATGAGATCTTCTTCGAGCGGATCGTCCTCCGCGTCGATGTCGGCCAGTTCGGCTGACTCAGGGACGACCTGTTTCCAGATCGCATCGCCTTTGGCTTTGATCGTGCCCAGGACGGTCGGTGTAATCCGCATCGGATAAGGTCCGACGATCGCTTCGAGCTCATCGGCGTCGAGGCCGAACCGTTCGGCAAGATCTTTCGGCTTCACGATGCTCTTCGCGAGGACTTGTTTCCAGTCTTCCATTGTTCCCTCTCAGTTGATCCGGCAGGAGGGATGGTCGTCATCGTCGCCCGGCTGGTCTGGTATCGCGCGGGCCTGGGACTGAAACGGTTCCGCGGCCCCCGCGCTGCCGATTCTGTGCCGCTCGTCCAGGTAAGCCAAGATGTCGGCGGTTTCCGTCAGGACGAGATCGCCGTCCTTGAGGACTGGGACATAGTATTGGCCTGATACCTGGTGGACCTGCTTGCGCATCGATCTGCTATCGGGGACGACGATGTCTTCATAGTTCAGCCCCAGGTCGGCCAGTTTGTGTCGGACCACTTCGCAGTCAGGGCACCAGACGACATGGTACAACGTTAGTGCCATAGTGCTGAGCGCTCAATGCTGAGGGTTAAACAGTCGTCGAGCATTTCCATAGGTGCTTTCTCAGCACTCAGCACTCGCGTCTCTTGCGATGGCGCAGGGCGCCATGATGGCGTCTTTCATGCCATGGATGATCTTCTTGTCGGCTGGACAGATCGTGGCCAGAATACCAGCCAGTTCCACCGTTTCGCCAGTGACAAAATAGTAGGGCGAGAGGCGAGCCCGTCCGGCCATAGGGACCATCGTCTGTGCGCCCTCGTCCATATAATCCATGTCGAAGAGCCGGCCTTTGTGAAACTCTTGCAAGATGTACGGTGTGGCAGGGAAAGATGCAAGCGCTTTTTGGAGCGTAGCGGCCCATTCCTGCTGCGGCAGGTCATGCCCGATCGAGACGCCTCGGCTGCCCCAAGCCAGTTCGGAGAATCCTGACGGCTTGATGACGAAGTGACGTTCTTTCTGGGTGGCCGTCGCCAGATCGGCCCAGTTTGCGACCGCGCGTTCTCCCAAGCACAGGCCCGGTATCGTGGCTGTGGGTGGAAGGGTCGCCGGGTCGAGAATCCACGTCCTCGGCATGATCGTGGTGAGATGAAGGAAACAGTCCTCGCCGAGTTCCTTTTTCCAATAGGGCCGCAGGACAGGATGGTGCAGCAGCGCGAAGGCTGATTTCTCCTCCAGCGCCGGTTTGTAGGGGGGCGTCACCGCCATCCAGTTCTTTTTTGCGGCATATTGGACAAGTTCTGCTTTGGGAATATTCGGCAGGTCGAACAACTCGAAGAAACGGTAGATCGAGCCGACGGCTTGCTCGCCGCTGTCGGTCTGGAGGCGAAGGCCCTCTTCTGTAAACCGGATCTCGCGCGGCTCGACGCACCAGGCCGGCATCCCCTGTTCACGGAGTCGTGCCGCCAGCCAGGCCATTTCTGGCCGATAGTCTTTGGCTTCTTCGGAGACCAGGATCGCCACACATCCGTCGTGCTGCGCTTGGGTAAAGCGCAGCATCGAGGCGAAGCCGCGTACCATGCCGTCTTGGCCTCCGACGAGCTCATATCGGTGAGGGGAGGAGGATTCGGGATCAGCGCTAATGGCTGATGGCTGATAGCCGATGGTTTGAACATCCTCATACGCCCGACTCATCGCCGCTGTCAGCCCGATGCCACCGGGCACCGAATCGAGCTCGGTGATGACCATGCCGTCCTGGGTGGGAATCACGTCCGGCCGGATGACGGCCGGCAGCGATTCCCGAAACCGCTTCATGCGGCTGTAGGTCACCAGTGCGTCCGGCTTGCCTTGATCCAGGTACTGCGCGACCCAGGCTGGTTGAGCGCCCTTGACGCTTTCATAGTAGAGGCGGTTCAGCGCACGGTAGAAGGACAACAGTTGCGGTCCCAGTGCAATAAAAAATGCCAGTTGGTCGCGGGACAGGAGCAGCGGACAGGGGCTGATGCGCCAGGATGCAGTTGCGCGCGGGATGGTCCCGCCTTCTTCCAAGGACGTCGCCGAGGGGTGTGTAAACAGACTCGCTGCGCGCAGTTGTGAGCGGATGGCTGCACAGCGGCTGAGCGCGGTTTCAGGTAGAAGCGAAGGGCAACAGGGTTCAATGTGCGCCAATGGGAGAATCCTTTGCCGTGGTCCTGTAGCCGGCCGAATTGCGGCTCCCGGAGTGGTGCGAGCGGACGAATGCTAACACGTGGGTTAGGGTTCGACAAGAGGCGGCGGTCTTGCCGATTTCAGGTCCGAGGATAGGGTCAAAAAAACCTTGCGAGGAGATAATTGCCGTGCTTGCCACCCTCTCGGATGCATCGTATGATTGAACCTTCAAATGGACCTGCTTGCGATGGAGTTCGAACCATCTGTGATCGTGCCGAAGGCGCTGCCTCAATTGGTGCCCAGCTCCGTCTGTTTCCGGTGCGATGTCTGTTGCCGTTTTCCGGAATCCGACAGCTTTCTGCGCCCCTATTTTACCGAGCAAGAAATACAGGCGGCAGTGGCGAGTGGGCTGTCCCGTGGGTCCTTTCCCGATCGGTCCGGCTCGCAGATCGACCTGGCCAAGAATCCTTTGGGAGAAGGGTACCTCTGCCCGGCGTTCGATCCCACGTCCGGCCGATGCGGCATCTATGAGGCGCGCCCGTTGGATTGCCGGCTCTATCCGCTGGCGCTCATGTGGGATGCGGCCCACGACGAGGTGGTGCTCGGATGGGATGCCAAGTGTCCCTTCATGCTCGAAACCATTCCCGACGCAATCGCCGCGCATGCGAACCGAGTCGCCGATCAGCTGACGGTGGAGACGACGATGGAGACGATCGCCGCTCATCCTCGTCTGATCGGGCGCTTTCAGGACGATGTCGTCGTTGTGAAGCCGCTTCCCCAACTCACGGCCCGCTTGTCGCGGTTGCCTGTCGAATTACGTCTCCAGGCTCTGACCTTGGCGGAGGCGCCGCGCTTCACTCAAGCCTTGGAACAAGCGCGCCTTCTCGGTCCTGATGCGCTCGCGGCCTATGCCTTTCCCTATCATGACATCTGGACGCCGCTGCTCCCCCACTGGTGGATGGAATTCCACGAAACATTCTTTCTCTTCGCCCAGTCTCCGGACGGATGGTTCATGCCGTTGCCTCCATTGGGGCCGAGGCCTCTGGAGGAAACCGTGCGTGAAGCCTTCACACTGATGCGGCGTTGGAATGGGCCGTCGCCGGTGAGCCGGATTGAAAATGTCATGCGGCCGCAGCAACAACGATTGGAACAGCGGGGGTTCTCGTGTCGCCGGAAGGACGGGGACTATCTCTACAAGGCTGAGACTCTGGCGGCATTGGCGGGTGATCGCTATAAATCCCAGCGGGCGCTGTGCAATCGTGTTGAGCGGGAACAGGGTATTGTGACGGAGCCGTACCGTGAGAGTCATCGAGCCGGCTGTCTGGCATTGTATGAACGGTGGGCCGCTCAGAAGCAAGCCGGGGTTCTGGATTCGATGGGGGCGTTTCTTCTTGAGGACGCGAGGGCGGCGCATAGCCGTGTGTTGGCGGAGCATGAGCGGATCGGCCTCGTGGGAACGGTGGCCATCGAGCGGGGCCGAGTCGCAGCCTATACCTTCGGCTATTGGTTGACCCCTCAGACATGGTGCGTTCTGCTGGAGGTTGCGGACCGATCGATCCCGGGCTTGGCCCAGTGGCTGTTCCGCGCAACCTGCCGTACTGCTGTCGGCGGAGGTGCCATCTTTATCAATGCCATGGATGATGCCGGTCTCCCAGGTTTGCGCGAAGCCAAACGGGCATATCAACCTCTGGCTGTGATCGATAACTGGATCATTATGGATGGCACGCGATGAGCATTTCAGCGGTGGAAGAGCCTGAGTCGTCGTCAGGCCGATATCGGTGGCTGACGGTTCTCATTATTGTGACGGCGTCGATCGCGCTGGGCGGTGAAATCTTTTTGCTCGCGTATGCCGAGAGCCGTCTCATTGCCGCGGCCGGAGTCATCGTCTGGGCGCCGCTGGTAGGGCTCTTATGCTGGGCGATGATTCGATTGCGCGCGGATTACCG
>Ga0210376_1000018_pt1 | contig 15272 bp, 12 predicted proteins | sample S771metaT_FD_170484 | JGI IMG/M metagenome (GOLD analysis project Ga0210376, IMG submission 170484) | Metatranscriptome of estuarine sediment microbial communities from the Columbia River estuary, Oregon, United States - S771 (Metagenome... | ecosystem: Environmental > Aquatic > Marine >... | reverse complement strand
GGCACGGTCGGCAGGTCGGTCGGCTCCCAGGATAATGTGCTGGGGACGAACATGTTCTGCAAGGGTACGCGCAGCCATTTGACTAAACTGTCCGCATAGAAGAACGTCCCCACGAACACGATCGCCGTGACGATGACCGCGCGGGTCAGCCGCACCTGGAATTCCACCAGGTGTTCCATTACCGGCATCTTCTTGTCTTCCAGCGGCTTGAACACCGAGTCTTGCAGCCACTGGTTGAACTTCTTCAGCACATGCCCTCACAAGATAAAATCAGCCGGCCTGACGCTTCAAACACCGAGACGCACGACTTGACACGCGACCGATATGAGCGCCCTCCTATTTCGGATTGACCGCGACGAATAGGCTGTTGCCTTGCCGACTGACCAACAGCACCGCCAGTTCGTCTTTTTTGATCTTGTTGACGGCCTGCTGATACTCCTCCAAGGACTTGACCGCCTCACGATTCACTTCCTGAATCACATCACCGCGTTGCAGTCCGGCCGCTTCCGCCTGTCCACCTGGCTCCACCGAAGCAATAACGACTCCGGTGGTCTTGGCGGGTATATTCAGCTGGCTCATCACCGCACTGTCTAAGGCTTGCACACGGAGCGACGCCAAGACATTGTCCGGCGGCTTGACTATTTCTTTCTGTTCCTTCGGCGGCGCAGGCTCTTTCTTCGCCAACAGCTCATCCGAGGGCCGCTCAGCAACCTTCACGGCAATCATCTGCTCCTTGCCGTCGCGCAGCACTTTCACCTGCGCATCTTTTCCCACCATTGTTCGAGCCACGAGGTTGCGGAGCTGGCTAACGCCTTGCACTTCCTTGCCGTTGAACGCCACCACGACATCACCGCGCCTGATCCCGGCGGTATACGACGGCCCGTTTTCATTGACGTCGCTGATCAAGACGCCCTTCCGATCTTCCGGCAACTTGAACGATTTGGCCAGCGCCGGCGTAATCTCCTGAATGGCAACGCCCATCCAACCGCGCACCACCTTGCCCGTCCGCTGCAGGCTGTCTACGATATCGAGGGCGATGCTGCTGGGAATCGCAAATCCCACGCCTTCGGACCCTCCCGTCCTCGAAAAGATGGCTGTATTGATACCGATCAGATCTCCGTTCATATTGACAAGCGCCCCACCGGAATTTCCAGGATTGATGGCGGCATCGGTCTGGATGAAATCTTCATAATCCGCAATGCCGACGTTCCCGCGCCCCAAGGCACTGATAATGCCAAGCGTCACGGTGGAGCTCAGCCCAAACGGGCTGCCGACGGCCAGCACGAGATCACCCACTTGCAATTTGTCATACTCAGCCCACTTCAACGACGGCAGATTTTTGGCTTCGATCTTGATCACGGCTAAATCGGTTTTGGGATCGGTGCCGATGATCTTGGCGGAAAACTCGCGCCGATCGTTCAACGTGACCGTAATCTGGGTCGCCCCTTCCACCACGTGATTGTTGGTGACGATATAACCGCTTGGATCGAATACGACACCGGACCCCGCGCTCTGTTCAGGACGGCCGTGCGGCGAGGGCGGGCCATGAGGCATCGGCGGCGGGGTCGGCGCTTCCTCTCCACCAGGCTCTTCACCCGGAGGCTTTCCAAATGGGCCTGGAGGAAGTCCTCCTCGACGGCGTCCACCCTCTCCTCCGCCGGTCACCGCGATATTGACCACGGCCGGAGTCGTTTTTTTGACGATGTCTGAAAAGCCCTGGGCAAAGGCCGGGGGAACTCCTGCCGCTGATGCAGGCGTCCCGCCTTCAAAGCCGGCGAAGGCGCACAGCGCCAACAACAACCCGCCAACGATCGACCATGTGCCCGTGTGCTGAATCCGATTGCCCATAACTGGGTTCCTCCAGAAGGTTGGTCTCATTCCAATGAACGTAGACGGCACCGGCAACGACCGGCCTCACTCCCGCGAAATCGCACAACCGCATATTCGCGCTCGCGGCAAACAATCGCCTACTCGAACGGTGCATCTTACACTAACCGTTCCTTGAGCTTCAAAGAGGAAAAGTCCCGGCAAGAGCATTCGCATCTGGACCCATTGGAGCGCTCTGCGGTTGCTTTCACTCGATATTTCCAGTACGGTGGCTGCGTTCAGTACAAGATTGTCTCAGTAGGCTCAGCATTGACCCCCTCCAGAAAGAAATCGACCAGTCGGACAGGGCGCACGGCATGTCTCGCTCTCATTGTATGCGCCGTGCTCGTGATCGCCGGATGCGTTCGGCACCTGGAGTTCCCTCCGATGGGGGACCCGCTGCCCTCTACCGCAAAACTGGAATTACCCCCATCACTCAAAGACCAGACTCTTCGCTATACCAATTCCTGTGGGCAGCCTGAAGCAATCCCCCTCGGGCGGCGACTCGAAGAAGTCTTGCTAGAGGGGGCCTACCGGACTTTCACAACGGTTGCCTATGAACAGCCCGGCGGCAACGCCATCGCGCCGGACTACGTAGTAAAAATCAGCTTTCTCAACTGGTCGTTCGACCTCAACAAAGATGCGCTGTATGACCGGGCCCCTGCCACCTTGCAACTGAACGCGATCGCGCGGGTCTACGACAAGACGGGCGCCTTGCTGCGCGAAACGGAAATCAAGGTCGCGCGCCAGGAACGATTACGGCTTGAGCAACTCGCCAAGAACTGCGATTACATCATCGACCCCTTCATTCGCGATACGATCATCGAGTTTGCCTCGAAGGTCTTCCTGGACACCAGAGTCGCGCTCGGAGAACAACCGCCGTCGCCCCCGGTTGCCCAGGCTGCTGAGCCCGCTCCATCAACCTCTTCGCCTACGATCGCCCCTTACTCTGCCGCTGCAGGGCCTTCCACGCCGTCGAAGCTTCGATTCAAGGCATTGCTGCTCGATGAGAACAGCAACTTGATTTTGGAGGGCGGCGAGCATGTGCGCGTACGCGTGGATGTCATCAACACCGGCATAAGCCCGATTCAGAATGCTTCAGCCACACTGACGGGCACGCTGTCGATCATCGGGCAGTTTCCCGCGACGACGCTGTCGATCCCGCCGCTGCAACCGGGACAAACGAAATCCCTCGAATTCATGGCCACCCTGCCCCCGGCTATCCGGCCGCAACAAGCTGAGATTCATGTGGCCGTGGCCGAATCGGGAGGAGCCGTAGCGCCGCCCCAAACCCTTTCATTGACCATTCAGCCGGTCGGCGCCGGAGCCGACGATGTGGACCAGATTCCCGCGCCAGCATCGAACTTTCAACAACCCCAGACTTACCTGATCTCCATCGGAGTCGGGACCTATCGCGATCGTCACATACTGCCGCGCAAGTACGCAGCAAGGGATGCGGAGACAGTGGCCAACTATTTCCAGTCGCTCGGCGGTGTGCCTCCATCCAACGTCCGGCTTCTGCAAAATTGGAAGGCGCTCCGTACTGATATCGACGAGGTGTTGCTCAACTGGCTTCCGCTTCATTTAGCCAAGAACGCCGTCGTGATCGTCTATTTTTCAGGACAGGCCATGGTCACTCCGACCGGCAACGTCCTATTGACCCCCTACGACGGAACCTCCGCGGCACCGACACGCCTCTACCCGCTCAAGGACATCGAGTCGGCCCTCGCCAGGCTCAAGGCCAAACACGTCATCTTCTTGTTCGACGGCATGGTATCCAGGCTTCGCGACGATGCCAAGGCAACGGTTGGTTTGCCTCGTTGGGAACTCGGCGGAGGAAACATCATCCGACTGATCGGGGGCCAAGACTTTACGAAGGGGTTGGAAGACGACCAGCATCGCCACGGCTTGTTCACCTATTACCTGTTGAAGGGACTGCGAGGAGACGCCGACACCAATCGGGACGGCATGGTCACACTCATGGAAACGACCGATTACGTGCGCCAAAAAGTTTCGTGGGCGGCAAAAACACGGTTCAACTCAGATCAACATCCGCAAACATTGCCTCTTCTGAAACCAGACGATACGGCTGCGTCCCTTGTGCTCTCCAAACCCGCTGCCATCACTGGTGCTGAAACGCCCTGATCCGCCGGCTCATCGCCCAAACCAACAGCATGACCGAGGTGTCATGTCATGCAACAACCCCGTAAGAGCTAGCCCACGTCCGAGCGGCCTTGTCCCTGGCCGCGATCGTCGCCACTCCCTGTAATCCCACCTCTAGTGACTTCTCCGGTCAACCAACTTGCTTTCAAGACAGTTGTTGCCCCCTCTTCTTGCTCAAACCCTGCGTAACCCACCGGGCAGGATGTGCAGTGCGATTCCTACATTCCTACATTCCGGACCACCGCGCGTTCCGTAGGAATCTCCCTACAACCAATGAGAATTCGCTCGATTCAAGCGTTTCTCGTGTAGGGGTTTGCTTCTTTCCAACGGCATGAGAGTTGCTCATCCGTCATCGATCAACCAAGGCTCGTGCCTAGCACAAAGCCGCTTGCATCCACCAACCTTCAGCGAGTGAGGTGATGACCAATGGTGCCTTTCACGGAACGAGTGGAGTGGACAGAAACAGCGAAACCTTCCGCTCGTCACACGATCGCCATCATCGTGACGGCAGCTATGCTTACGTTCCTCGGCTGGTGTGAAGTGCAGGCTCAAACAGTGACAGTGAGCCCTTCGTTCCTCGCCTTCACCGGTACGGAGGGCGCATCGAACCCGACCGCGCAAGCTGTCACACTCTGGAAGAAAGGCTATCGCACCAGAACATGGACTGTCAGCAGGCCAGTGCCGTGGATCACGGTGACTCCGTCGTCGGGCACTATTTCAAGGGAACGCGATAATATCAGCGTCGCCGTGAACCTCGCAGGCCTGACGGCAGGCAATTATACAACCAGCGTGATCATCACCCTGGAGGGTACAGCGAAGAACATTCCCGTCTCACTCACAGTAGTATCCTCACCCTCGACATCGGGCAGCACGACCACCACGTCAGGCGGTACGACCGCCACGTCAGGCGGCACGACCACCACGTCAGGCAGCACGACCACCACGTCAGGCAGCACGACCAGAACGGTCACACTCTCCTGGACGGCCAACACGGAATCGGATCTTGCCGGCTACAAAGTCTACCGAGCCACGGCGTCCGGAGCTTACGGTGCGCCGATCGCCACTCTTAATAACTCGACGACGAGTTACGTCGCATCGGGCCTGCAACAGGACACGACATACTTCTTTGTTATCACGGCGTACGATACGGCAGCGAACGAAAGTCCATTCTCGATCGAAGTGACCACGGCCGTAAACTAGCGGTCTGTTGACAATGTTCTTCGTGTGGCCGTAACGCGTTACCATGAAAGGCACGGAGGATGGTACGGACGGAGATATAATCCTCATAAAATGGTCACACGGGCTGCCCAGGCAGACCGCAGCGAGCGAAGAGGGGAATCATACCCGCTGCCAATAGGGCGAGCATCTTAGCGCTTGGCGGATTCCGCCGGCAGACTTTATCATCAACCTGCTACCATACTTGACCGTACTGAGAGCACTCCCCTCGATCCTTCGACTGAGCAGAACGCCCCACGCAAACGCATGGCCATGATTCGTTGCTTGCGTCCCGTGCCAACGCAGCCAATCCACCGAGTCCACGATGGTTCTGGTAGGAACAAGATGGCAATGCAATTTTCTTGGAGTCCGCTACTGTTGTGTCGTTGCCTCATGGGAAACGGGCGATGCGGATTGTCATGAATGACGCGAGCAATAATGCATCCATCACGCAACCGATGAACATTGATGGCTGGTTTGTGGATTTTGAGGAACTGAATCGCGATCGTTTCGCTTACTCATAATAGAGATTTCTCAGGAGGGCCAGACTCCAGGTCACCCATAACCCGCGCATCGCCATCATCGGGCAAGCCTCTATCGCCTCACTATTGACCAGTGACTCGGCAGAGAGAGCTCTCCTCAACACTTCCTGCAATGGTATCTGCCTAACCGCCGATAAGAGGTTTCAATGGAGCCAGAAGCTTGCCTTGACGTTGAAACTCCCTTAAGACGAACGGCCGATCGAAATCCTACTCATTGCCGTCAAGTAGGTGCGTGGAAACGATATCGGGGCAGAATTTCTTGGCCTTGCAAAAGACGACCAAGTTTGGCTGGATGCTTTCCTCTCATCTCAGTCCCAATGCTAGCCAAGCAGCCCATACGATTCCCAACAGAACCCGCATGCACACTGATTGATGCTCATTGGGAACTCCGCGAATCTATGTCTCACCCTCCTTGTGATAATCCGTGAGTGTCATCGCCGGCTGGTTCGCGGAGTCGGTCGAGTGGCTGTTGTCAAAGGAGTCACGTGATCACAGGTCATGGTCAGCAGATTATCACGACTGTCACAGCGAGCAGAGTGCCGACCGCGTCATAGGTGTAGGCTGAGATTGGCATTGTAGGGATGCGTGCCTCGACACACATATCTCGCCGTTTTCTCAATACACCTGAGCCGCAACGGTTCGAGCTCCGCCTGGTTCATCAATTCGACCTCGCTTGCCAACGAAGAGTTCGTGAGCTGAGCGTCGTTTCTCACCAGTCATTCATCGCGAGGCGCTGCTGCTTCACGCTCGACGGTTAACGATTGACGCCGGCAAGCGAGGTGCCCTGGCAATTCATCGCCAAGCCGGACGGCGCTACTCAATTGAGGATGGCGACGGAGCAACTCGCCTCGCTCTTTAATCAATCACACTCAGGCGTGGCCTTGTGCAAAAAACAAGAGGGTGAGGAATTACCTCCCCACCCTCTCTTTATCGCACAATCCCCTGGAAGCGATGACACGCCTTTCGGACGCCTCGCTCGCCGTTTACGGGCTTGTCACCTGCAAGTTGAGACGACCGGTGGCAGGCGCCATCGGACTGATTGTGATTGTATACAGATCCGGTGTAATCAGCGTCACAGGGTTCAGCGTAAAGCTCGCCCCTGATTTCGTCGCCTCAGTCTGCAAGATGCCGCTTTTGGTAGAGAGGCTCACGGTCACGCCGTCAATCGTATTGCCGGTGACCTTGACCGTGACCTGTTGGTTCCCGGCCCCTGCCAACGTATAACGGGCATTCTGTCCGGCCCGGCTGATCGTGACTGGCGTTGCCGCGGAATTGATCGTCACATTCCCCGCAACTTCGGTGGAAAGCGTGACGGTAATAGCCCCGGTATGGTTACTGGCCGGATCGACGACAATGGTGTAGGTCCCGGTGGCCGGCAAGGGGCTTGGTGCTGTAAGACCTCCTCCGCCCCTGCCAACCGTCGTCGAGGCAAAAACGGTTCCATTCTGGTTGAGGAGCGTGATCGAGCTTGATGTGACCGTGACGGACGTCAGCCCTAGACTCACCCATTGCCCCTCAGTACCGCTAAACGTATAGCGCGCCGTGCTGCCCGGCTTGGCAAAACTGATCGCCGCCGGTGCTCCGTCCACCGCAATGGTGCCGACGAGCGGGGACGTGAGCGTCAGTGTCATGCTGCCGGTGTAATAGCTGACCGGATCGACCACGATCGTGTAGGCTCCCGTTGCGGGCAATATCGTCGCCGGATCGAGACTGCCCCCGCTGGGACCGACTGTTGTCGAGACCAAGGTGGTGCCATCCGGATTCAGCATCGATACGACACTCGATGCAGTCGTGACCTGCGTGAGTCCAAGGTTCACCCATTGACCGGCTGTGCCGCTGAATGTATAGCGGGCTCGCTGGCCAGGCACGATCAGCATCGATGTCACAGCCGCTTCGTTGGTCATGATGGCGCCAGAGACATCCGGGGCGCTGTAGAGCGCGAGCGTCGCCCGGCCAAGATCGATGTGTCCTGGATCGATCAGAACGGCATAGACCCCTGAAGTTGGAAGGACTTGCGTGTCGATCACGGCGCCTTGCGATCCGAAGGAGGCCGGCGTGCCCAGAATGCCTCCATCCGGCTTAAGGATGGATACATATCCACTCTCGATTGTGACCCCGCTCAATTGCAGGCTCACAGTCTGTCCGGTGGTGCCGGCGAAGGTATAGCGTGCATTCTGTCCGAAGCGTCCAAAAGCAATCGGCATGGCAGGACCTTGAGGGGTGATGTCGCCCATCAGTTCAGTTGAAACTGTGACGGTGACATCGCCGGTATAGCGCTCACCTGGTTCGAGAACAATCGTATAGGTGCCGGACGACGGAAGTGCGGGCAAATCGAGACTTCCGCCCTTGGGTGAGAATGAAGCACCCTTAGAGGCCGTTGAATCACCGGCAGGCTTATAGGCTGACCAATAGTAGTGCGTCACCGGGGAGGCCACAATGGTCATCACCTCGCCATCCGGGCGATACACCGACGCACGCCCTTGCGTCAGCGTGGCGCCGCTGAAGCCGATATTGATCCTCTGACCGGCGACGCCTTCGAAGACCATCAAGCCTTTCTTTTTCGGGGTCTTCATCGATGCGGTAACGGGGGGACCATCGACGGTGATGCGGCCTGTATATTCAATGTCGGCAGCCGTGACACCGGGGGGTGGGGCAATATCGCCGGCATAGCTACTATCCACGGCGATGTTGGGGAGGAGTCCTGCGAACACAATCACGAGCGCTGCTGTTGCCGCTCGCGCCCGGCACTTCACCCTCTGCCACAAGCTGCGCATAGTCGCTCTCCTATTCGTTACTTGTTAAACATGACATCCACCGGCTTGCTATCACCTAATCTCCCGGCGTGACCGTTGTCATGGATCACGTCCTCACACTGGTCTGTACCGGCGCTTCTATACGCTTTTTTTGTTCGAGACGCAATCCCCAATGATCTCGCAGATCAGCACATTGCTCCCCTCATTGGATGGGCATTGGCTCACAAAGCGCCAGATAACGAGCCTGCGCAGGTGTTCCGCGGTTCCAAAAAAAAGAGGATGGGGAGTCGCCTCCCCACCCTCTTTTCATCACACACAGTCTTCTGGAACCGATTACTCGGCCTTGCAGAAGCTCCGCTCGTAGTTGATGATCGCCCAGGCTTCTTCATCGTTGACCGCAGCCGGGATCAACGACACCATACCCGTGCCGGGGCTGCCGTTCTTGATGACCCAGAACAGCTCGCCGTCCTTCCGCTTCTTGTGGAATTTGCAATTGGTGAAATCACGCGGGCTTGGATTCAGCATGGTGCCGGCAGGGCCATTGCCCTTGCCTTCCTTCCCATGGCAATTGAAGCAGGTTCCCTTGCCCTCGTACAACGCCTTCCCCTTGGCAATGCTCTCCGGTGTCGCCTCAACCGGATTTTTCATGGCCTTTGCATCAGCCATCTGATCGGCCGGAACGCGCGGCTTCACTGGATCTCTTTCCTCAGCTCCGACCACTGAGGCCGACAACAGCATCAGCGCTGCGCTCACTCCTAAGAACTTCGACAAATACCCCATCTCACATCCTCCTTTGTGTTGAACCCACCGCACATGAACTTGGCACGAAACCGCTGGCTAAATAACTCATCTCATTCAAGTCAGAAAAAACAAACGGACTATACCAACGCCTTTGAATTCCTGTCAAGAAATCCCCCCTCCGTCCCTTCTCGATCCGCCCTTCCAGCACTCCTGGTAAAGCTCAAAGGTCATGCCACCTTTCACCAAATGAAAATCGTGGCAATCTAAGCGCTTACGTACATAGCGGCAGACACCGCCTTAGTTTCGTGACACCTTTGCGCCTCAGGCATGTCCTTCATGCCTCATCATGTGGGGAAATGGCGTCACAATGGCGACACCTGTTCGTGATGGAAACAGGAGAGAGGGCCGATCGCTCTACCGCTTGATGAGGATTTCGCGCGCGACTTTTCCGCTGGGGCCGAACGGCTTCTGCGGCTTCCCATTCAATTCGGCTTTGACCCCGCCGGCGTTGCCGAGCGTCAAGACAAACTGGTCCCGCCCCTTCCACTGCGCTTTCTCGCCCGGGCGAAGCAGCGATTCTTGCGGGCTGCCATTGTCGATTTGCACAACAACCCAACTCAACTCGGTCGCTTCCAAATCCAACACCAGTTGGTTATCCGCCACCGCTTCAGCCGCTTCCAGAGAAATTCCACCCAACGGGCCGTCCGTTCCAGGCGAAACCGTCGACAGGGTTTCAGGCTCCGGCTTCGAGGCCGCGATCGGCGGTGGAGTCGGCGCCGAGGTCGGCGCGGATGCAGCACCACTCTCGCTCGGCTTCGCCTCTTCAGCGGCAGGTTCAATCCCCCTGGGTTCAACCGCAACGGGCTCATCCTTGAGCGCTTGAACGCTGCGTTTGGGAGAAACCGGCTCCGGCTCCCCCCGCTTCAGCACAGACGACTGCTCCCGACTCAAAAGGAAAATCAAGGTCAGCACGGCAATGCCGATCGCGATTGCCACCGCCTTTCGATTGGACTGGCGCTTGCGTTCCTCTTCGGCCTGACGGACCTTGAGACGTTCCCGTTCATCCTGTTTCTCGTAAAAGGTGCCCGCCGACTTGGCAAACCGCTGAATCGCATCTTCCTCATCCAATCCAAGTGAGCGTGCGTAGGAACGGACGAATCCACGGGCAAACACCTGATCGGGCAGCTTGGAGAAATTGCCGTCCTCAAGCGCCTTGACAAAGTCCGATCGAATCCGCGTCTTAGACGCCACCTCATCGACGGTCAGCCCCTTGGTCTCACGGACTTGCCTGAAAAACTCGCCGACCGACTCCATAGACCCCCTGCTACTTCAATCGAGCCAATAATTCGTTGGCGGCCGCCGCATATTCCCCGCCCTTATCCAACGCCGTCACCTTCTTTAACGCTTCACGAGCCCTGACTGTATATCCCAGTTTGTGATACACCCGGCCCAACTCCAGCTGGGTCATCGCCGGCGGAACGTTCGGCGGACTCACTGTCATGGCATCTTCAAGCGCTTCCATCGCGCCTTGAAAGTCGCCCGTGTGAGCCAGCGCGCGGCCCAGATGAAATCGGGCCAAGTCCGGGGTGGAATAGATCGGATTCGTCAACGCCCTGCGATAGGACTTGATCGCCTCGTCCCAATGATTCTGGTTGGCAAGGACTTGGCCCAGATAGGTGTGGGCTTCTGAGTAGTCCTCATCGATGTTGATGGCCGCGCGAAACTCCTCTTCGGCCCGCGCCAGTTTTCCCTGCAGCGCATACACATGCCCCAGCGCATACCGCGACTTCTTGTTGTTGGGATTCAACTGAACGGATCTCTGGAACGAGACAAAGGCCTGTTGGCGGTCCCCAGAAAGATTGGCCACACCTTCCTGATAATAACCTTCCGACTTCGTGACCATCTCTTCGCTGGCCGCGCAACCTCCGAGCACATTTGCCCATCCAACACAAGCCAACAGACAGCAGAGTCTGGCCGCGCGCGCGGCGAACGGACGGCTCGCTTCTCTCAACCACATTGTCGATTTCACTGAATATCCTCGAAATGCGTCAACCGCTTGAATTCCCTGAACCGAGTCTGAACTTCTTTGTAATCCAGGATTCGCAATCGGTCAAGACTAAAGGATTCTACGGTAAATGACGCCATAACGCTTCCGAAGACGATGGCCTGCTTCATGGCTTCCGGAGACCGGTTCCCCGTCGCCGCCAGATAACCCAAAAACCCGCCGGCAAAGGTGTCGCCGGCCCCTGTAGGATCGCGCACATCTTCCAGAGGAAAGGCCGGCGCGCCGAACACTTGACTCCCGTTGAACATGAGCACCCCGTATTCGCCGCGCTTGATGATGAGATGTTTGGGGCCGCGCGACAGCACCAGCTTCGCCACCTTGACTAAGTTCGAATCTTGCCCCAGCGCGCGCGCCTCGCCGTCGTTGATAATCAGCACATCCACCTGCTCCAGCACTTTCCAGAGGGCTTCGCGCTTGCCGTTGATCCAGAAGTTCATCGTATCGCAGGCCACCAGCGCCGGGCGCTCAACTTTTCGAAGCACATCGAGTTGGAGCTCGGGATCGATGTTTCCGAGAAACAGCACGTCCGGAGACCGGTAGGCATCCGGGATTTGGGGGCGAAAGGTTTCAAAGACGTTGAGTTTAGTGTCCAGCGTGTGGGCTTCGTTCAGCTGATGTGTGTACTCACCCTTCCAGCGGAAGGTTGCGCCGGGACGCCGCTCCAGGCCCGTCACATCAATGCCACGGCTTTTCAAAAACGTGATGTGCTGCTGAGGAAAATCCTCGCCGACGACGGCAATGAGCGCCACCGAAGTAAAAAAGCTGGCCGACGTCGAGAAATACGTCGCCGACCCGCCGAGCACTTCGGTTCCTTCGCCGAAGGGAGTTTTCACCGTATCGAGGGCGACCGACCCCACCACCAATAATTTCCCCATGATCAGCGCGCTCCTTTCTTCGGCGACCACACACGGCGAGTCAGCAACGCCAGCTTCTTCTTGACGGCGGCGGACACCTGTTTTCGATCCGTGATCACCGCATAGTTCAGCGCCTGATGGCAGGCGCACTCCTGCGTGCCGGCGACCGCCGGCAGCGCCGACTTCAGTATTCGCTTGGCCAATGCCACGTTTCGATGGAGCGTGTCCAGAATGGCCTCGACCGTGACGGCCTCTTCCGTCTCATGCCAGCAATCGTAATCAGTCGCCAGCGCCATCGTCGTATAACAGAGTTCCGCTTCACGCGCCAGCTTTGCCTCCGGCATATTGGTCATGCCGATCACATCGACGCCCCATTGCCGGTAGAGCTTCGACTCCCCTTTCGTTGAAAACTGCGGACCTTCCATGCACAGATAGGTGCCGCCGCGATGGAGCGTCGCCCCCAGCCGCTGGCCGGACGAGACAAGAGTGTCCGCCAAGCCGGCGCAGACCGGTTCGCCGAAGGCAACATGGGCCACCATCCCGCCTTCAAAGAACGTGGATACGCGCCGCTTCGTGAGATCGATGAACTGATCGGGCAACACCACATCGCCCGGCTTGATCGACTCTTTCATGCTCCCTACCGCGCTCACGGAAATCACGCGAGACACACCCAACGACTTGAGCGCATAGATATTGGCGCGATAATTGATCTCGCCGGGATTCAACCGGTGGCCGCGCCCATGCCGGGAGAGGAACGCCACCCCCACACCCTCGATCTCACCCACAATGACGGCATCGGACGGAGTCCCGAATGGTGTGCGAACACGAATTTCCCGAACCGACTGAAGCCCCTCCATCTCATAGAGCCCGCTTCCCCCAATCACTCCGACTGCCGCTTGTCCGCGCATCTGCGTTCCCTTCATGCCTGTCCCTTTCCTGCTACAGTTGCCGGCATCGCGCCTGACTCCACTGTTCCAAGAAACTCTTCGATAAGCGAGACGATTCGCCGAACCGTGTGCGCAAGCGGCTGATCTTGCTCCATCGCAATCCACCGGACGCCCGGCTCTTTTCGGAACCACGTCATCTGCCGCTTGGCAAATCGCCTGGTATCCCGCTTGAACAGCCGGACCATCTCTGCGTAATCGTATTCTCCCGACACATGAGCCGCCACATGCCGATACCCCAACCCCGTCATCGCGCCGGACTCCCGCCCATACCCGCGATCGAGTAGCGCGCGAGTCTCTTGTACCATTCCATGAGCCAACTGCCAATCGATTCGTTCCTCGATCCGCCGGTACAACTCCTCTTTCGGGCGCTGCAACCCGATCAGAAGTGCGGAGAAGGGGGCCTCCTGAAATCCATGCTGCCGTTGCAACGCTGACATCGGTTGTCCCGACAACCGATAGACTTCCAACGCTCGCATGACCTTGGCTTCATCGTTGGGATGCAGCCGCGCCGCCGTCACAGGATCGACATGCGCCAACTCCGCATAGAGACCATCCCGCCCCTGTTCTTTGCACATGCGCATCAATTCACCTCTCACCAGCGGATCAGCCGGAGGAGCCGGACACAGTCCCCGCACCAACGTGCGGATATACAGCCCTGTTCCTCCGACTACGAAAGGCAATCGGCCTGCCGCATACAATCGGTCGATCTCCGCAAGCGCCGCCCGCCGGTACCATCCGGTATTGAACGTCTCATCGGGATCGGCCAGATCGATGAGCCGGTGCGGCACGTCGTGGCGCTCGTCTTCAGTGGGCTTGTCCGTCCCAATATCCATGCCGCGGTACACTTGCCTGGAATCAGCCGTAAGCACCTCCGTACCGATCTGCCGGGCTACCTGCACGCCGAGACGGCTCTTGCCCACGGCTGTGGGGCCAAGCAGCACGACAAGCGGTCGGCGGCGGCACACAGGTTCAGATAACTTCAGCATGTGCGATCTTCCGGCTGCTGAGAACATTACGGCTGAAGTTCAGGCCGAACGATGTTCACTCTCTTCACCTTCACCTCAGCCTCAACCTTGACCTTACGCCCCCTACCACCCAACCCGTCCGAACATTTTCTCTAAGTCATCCGTACCGAGCCGAAACGCCGTGCGCCGGCCATGGGGACAGGTCGTCATTTCCCCTTCAGCTCTCCAATCCTCAACCAGCGCCTTGATCTCCGGCAACTCCATCGGGCGTCCGGCTCTAACGGCGCCATGGCATGCCAGCGACGCCAAGACCGGCCGAACTTTCGTTTCCACGGTCGACGCATGGTCCCATTGGGCCAGATCGTCGAGCACATCTTGGAGAAACGCTTCCGGATCGATCTTGCCGAGCCCCAAGGGAACGGCTCGGATCAACACCGCCGATGCCCCGAAGGGCTCAAGCTCCAACCCCAACTTCTCCAGCTCGTCTTGATAGCGACGGAGTAACGAGGCATGGGGAGCCGACAACTCGATTGAGGCCGGGAGAAGCAGCGGCTGAGACTGAATGCCGCGGAGGGTCCACGCGCGATACAGCCGCTCGAAGAGGACCCGCTCATGCGCGGTATGTTGGTCGATCACGGCCAGATCGCCTCCGACCTGAACGATGAGAAATGTCCGATTGAGCTGTCCCAGCGCAACCACTTCCCCAGAGGGAACGTTGATATAGGGCTCCGCCGTCTCACTCACAAACCCGAGCTGTGCTTCTGGTCCGGACGGCATATCGGCCTGCCGATCGATCACACCGGATGACGGCGTGCCTTGGACGCCGGCGGGAGAACGCTTCATCTGCCCTTGAAAAATACCGGAGACCGGAGTCCACGAGCGCTCATGCTCCGGCGCATGGCGTATGACCGAAGATTCCGGCTCGATCGAAGGCCGTTCCACCGTGCCCATTGCCTGCCTGATCGCCCGCCTGACGAGTTGATGGATCATGTCGGGCTCCGCAAACCTGACCTCTCGCTTGGTGGGATGAACATTCACATCGACACGATCGGGATCGACGTCAAGAAACAACACAAAGAGCGGGTGGCGGCCTTTGGGAAGAAACGATCCATACCCCTCCGCCACCGCATGAAACACGGCGGCATTGCGGACAGGGCGACG
>Ga0210376_1000016_pt1 | contig 15803 bp, 20 predicted proteins | sample S771metaT_FD_170484 | JGI IMG/M metagenome (GOLD analysis project Ga0210376, IMG submission 170484) | Metatranscriptome of estuarine sediment microbial communities from the Columbia River estuary, Oregon, United States - S771 (Metagenome... | ecosystem: Environmental > Aquatic > Marine >... | reverse complement strand
GATCAACCCTGGCAGTCGATCGCCTTCGGCGTAAATAAGCCGATAGGCATTGGACTGGGCAACCACTCGCTGCCGGAGGCGAATCGCCTGCTGAATTCGCCCCCGCCAGAACGCCTCGTCGATTGGTTCATCCTCGAATGTCAGGAGACGGACGCGAATTTTTGACGCGGGGTTATAGAGGCCACGGCCATAGAATTGTCCGTCGGGGGTCAGAACATCGACCAGGTCCCCGGCTGCGGCTTGACCCGTGACTGGTCCGACATGACCGGCAAAGATCCAGAGAGGCCGTCCCTCCGGGATGCGTAGTGTCGTAAGGCGGATCTGGGCCAGCGGTGTCATCGTCTTGTCTCCTGTAGCATGGTATATCTGCCTGTGTGTGGTCACAACCGACTGTCGTCACCCCGATCATCACACGCTCATTGCTTGACGAACCTCAAGCAGTATGTTTTCCTGATGGCGCATTGCACGCACGACGATGTGAGGATAAAGAAGAATGGGCAACAAAGCTACCATTGGTTCCGCTGTGCTGGATCGGCTGCATCGCCTCGGCGTTCGCCATATCTTCGGCATTCCCGGCGACTATGTCCTCTCGCTCTTTCAACTCATCGAAGCCTCGCCAATCAGACACATCGCGACGACCCGCGAAGACTGCGCCGGATTTGCCGCGGACGCATACGCGCGCATCAACGGAATCGGCGCCGTCTGCGTCACCTATTGTGTCGGAGGATTGAACACCGTCAATGCCATTGCCTGCGCCTATGCCGAACGATCGCCGGTCGTCTTATTGACCGGCTCGCCGGGCCTTTCGGAGCGGACGCGCACACCCTACCTGCATCACATGGTCCGGGACTTTTCGACTCAACGGGAGGTCTTCGAGCGCATGACGGTTGCTGCAGTGACACTCGACGATCCTCTGACCGCCGAACGGGAAATGGACCGAGCCTTTGCCGCGCTCCTGCGCTATCGGCGCCCCATTTATTTGGAAATCCCGCGCGACATGGTCCACACGCCGCTCACCGGTACTGTGAGACCGATCTGTATCGAAGATGAACCGAGCGATCCGGCCGCGTTGGAAGAAGCGGTCGGGGAGGTCCGCGCCATGCTGGCCTCGGCAAAACGGCCGGCTATGTTGGTCGGAGCAGAGGTCGGACGATTCGGCCTCCAGGACGACCTCGCGCAATTGGTGGAGCGGATGAACATCCCCATTGCCTCGACGCTGCTGGGGAAATCCATCATCCGGGAAGATCATCCGCTCTATGTCGGGGTCTACGGCGGACTCATCGGACGAGAGGAGGTCCAGCAGTTCATCAATGATTCTGACTGCCTGTTGATCCTCGGCTCGATCCTCTCGGATGTGGAAGACTTGGACTCCCGCTCGCCGTTGCTCTCCGAAGGCAGGACGATCCACGCGACCGCCGACCGTGTCGCCATCAAACATCACCGATTCGAATCCATCAAGTTCCAGGATTTCGTCCACGCACTTGTGCAAGCCCCGCTCCCCGCCTTTCCCTTGCGGAAGCCTCCGGCTCGCAGCGTGGCCGCCCCTTCACGGCCTGATCCAGACTCGCCGGTGACCTTGGAAGGGCTGTTTCGGCATCTCGACACGGTCTTGACGGACAAGACCCTGGTGATCGCCGATGTCGGCGAATCGCTGTTCGCCGCCGCTGATCTGCACGTGCGTCATCGCTTTGAATTCTTATCGCCGGCCTACTACACATCGATGGGATTTGCCGTGCCCGCCGCCCTCGGCGCATCATTTGCCGATCCCAGCCTGCGGCCGATCGTCCTGGTTGGGGATGGGGCCTTCCAAATGACCGGAACCGAACTGGCCAGTTGCGTCCGCTATGGGCAAGCCCCCATCATCGTGCTGCTAAACAACCGTGGCTATTCGACGGAGCGGGAGATCCTGGAAGGCCCGTTCAACGACGTGCACGAATGGCAATACGAAAACGTGTTCAAGCTGGTAGGCGGCGGCATTGGATCGCGCGTAAACACGCAACGGGAGTTCGAAGAGCGCCTCGCGGCGGCTTTTGCGGATCAGCGCCGGCCCCACCTCCTCAATGTGCTGCTCAGTCCGGACGACCGTTCACCCGGCATGGTGCGGCTTGCCCGTCGACTCGGCAAGAAATTATCGACGGACAAGCCCTAGCCCGCGTGCCGATAGCGCCTAATCCTCTTCCGGATTGATGATGTGCAGTCCCGCCGTTTTGGATGCGGCCAGCAGATGCGTGTCTGCGCTGACGACGGTCAAACGCAACGGCTTCAATTCCAACGCCATCGCCAAATGCATCACTTGCGGAGACCGCAGAAACGGATATTCCAAGACCAGTTCCTTGGTCGCCAGATAGGTCTCGACCGTCGGCACGATAAAATCAAAGAGCCCCTGCTTCGATTCGATTTCGAACTTGTAGAGGACCGAATAGCAATCGTCCCGGGTCATGAGCCCCCCGTGGGCGCGCGTCGACATGATGGAATAGAACTCCGTGACGGACCACGTCGGCAAAATCGCGACCTTCCCGCGCTTGACCAACAGTTTGTTCACAATGCGCGTCCCCCGCTCCATGCTGTATCGCTTGACGAGCGCGGTCGAGTCGAAATAATAGTACGGCATCCCGTTACATCCTCCCCTTCAGAATGATTTCCGCCAACGGTCCTGGGAGCTTGGAAAGACGATCCTGCAGCTCATCGAGCGGCACTTCTTCATAGCCTTCCTTTCGCAAGGTATCGCCAAGATTGCCCTGATTGAAGCAGGCCGTGTCCTCCTTCAGGCGGTCATTCAGCCGCCGCTTCGCCAGACGGCTCGATATCTTCCGTCCCGACTTCGTCAACCCACGTCCGCGGCTGCGTGGAGCGCGTATCGAATTTCCAGCTGTCTTGCTCACAATCGTTATTCCTCCTTCTTAAGGTAAACTGCTCCTTCACTATCCGGATCCGCCTATCTGTCCTCCCGGGGACAACCAGCCGGCATCGCCGTTGGCATCGACAACGCGGCTTCTCCAAAAATATGCGCGGCAATCGCCGTCGCCACCTCCGATGACAATTCGCGCTCCGCAACGCGCAGCGCCTTGGCCGTGGCCTCATGGTCCGTCAGATGGCCCTCCTTGCCGCCGCGCGCGACCGCCCCGACCACACGTCGAGTAGCAGCTTCCACAATCTCAAAGTCACTGCACCACCGCACGTATTTGAAATACGGGTCCTTGATATGGATGGGAATCAGCCTGACCGTGCCTCGAACAAGCAATTCCGGCGACACTCCTTCGCCGCCCGCGGCGCCAGTCTTCACCGTGAGTCCTTCGCGGATAAGCCCTTCCGTCAAGGCGCGTTGAATCGGCTCCGCATGATCGCCGGATACCTGCACGACCAGCACAAGATTCGTCGCGAGAAACCGTTCCAGCTCATTGGACAATTCGTTCACTTCGTAGGCAGATGCGGCGCCGCGTCCGCTCGGACGAACCACGCGCAGATCGGCATTATACGCTTCGCGCAACACGAGATTTCTGGCGGCCCGACGAAGATTGCGGATTTTTGCCAGTTTCTCGGTACTCCCCCGCGACTCGGTCACATCCGATTCGATCGCCCGATCCAATGCGGTCATTCGATCCATCAACGCGGCTTCGGCGTGGGAACGATTCATCACAGCCAGCGCATAGTGCAGGCCTTTGCTCCGGTCATACCAGGCATCTGCGATTCTGACGTTCTCGATGACTTTATCGGTCGAGACTCTTGTCACAACATCCAGTGTGAGCCGCCGTTCGGCGTTCGTGGAGCCACGATTTTCGATCAGGAGATACGACTCCCAGTCTTTGGCCTGAGCAGTCACTTCCGCCTTGAAAATCCGCGCGACTGCCGCGTATGCCTGGTCTACCGCGCTGTTCCGATTGTCCGACTGTCCTACTCCGATCAGATAGAGAGCCGGAGGGTGGTCCGAAGCGGCTCCATCCACCCATCCCGGCTTGGCATTTCCACCGAACCAGGCGCAACCCGATGATGCCGTGGCGACAAGGCAGAGACTGCCCAGGGTCAGAATAGCGCGGTGGAAAATGAATCGGCTATTCCGGATCATTGCATCACACGCTGAATGATAAAGACCGTCTGGCCCGACGCCAAGTTGAGGGACTGTTCCGCCCGCCCCACAGCAGTTCCTTGGCCGGATGGTTGAATCGCCACCTCATATCGGCCGGGAGGCACCCAGGCGCGCGCCACATGAATTTCATCCGGCAATGTCCGCCAGCTGCGCTTATCCGCTTCTTCCGACATTACCGCCAATCCCTTGGTCAGCAACCCGACAAGCAGTCCAACCCAGGGACCGGCATCTCTTCCCGCGGCCTGCTGAGCCCCGAAGGCCGCCGCTTCCGCCATCGCAAACTTGGACGCTGCACGCGCCAGGGCTTTCACCGTAATGGCCGGCATGCGGTCTGCGAGGTTCTTCTCAGCCAGCGCCGTCACGTTATGCGCCGGCTCAGATCGAACCGTCAGCGGACGCTCTTGCGCATCAGTCAACGTCATGGTCTCGAACGGCACCTGCGTCTTGTGTGTAACCAGACGCGGAAGCGCGACACGCACCACACGTCCGCTGAGCCCGTACAGCACACTGTCCACCACGGCTCTATCCCTCTGGCGAGAGGATTGAGACAATCCCCGATTGAGCAACACCAGCTGCAATGCATTCAGGCTGATCGGAAGGTCAATGTAGCGATCCTCTTTCTCTGGAGCGCGCCCATTATAGCTGATCATGACAACTTGAGCGAGTTGTTGGCGAGCCGAGGCAGGCGCCCACACGACGTCGGGAAATTTTCCCTGATACTCTTCCAGTTCAGCCGTAAGACCGAGTGCCTCCGCCATACAGAGCACATCAGCCCGCAATGACACAGGAGGCGGGATCCGCGACAATCCACGCATCGCCTCATAAGCCTCGACTGCATTGCGATAGGCAATGAACGCATTATTGAAGTCGCCGGCCGCCTCGTACAAAATGCCGCTCACATAGCGGGCAAATCCGTCGTTTCGATACCCGTCCGACTCTTTGACTCGGTCGCCGAGCACATTCAGACGATGGTCGATGCGCCGCGCCTCCACGAGCGCTTCCGTCACATCTCCCAGCGCTGCATAGTTCAACGCCTTGACCACATTGAGCATGACATGTTCGTAGGCGTCGCCCTGATACGGCAAGGCATTGTCGTTGGTCAGAAATGCGGCAGTTTCTGAGCGAACAGTTCTTGTGTACAGTCGCTCGACGACCTCTTCGGCCTGTTCCAGCACTATGTTGCTCTGCCTATAGTCTCCGGCCAATTGAAGGGTCAAGCCGCGATCCATTCCATACAAGAGGCGGCTCTTCTCTCCATACTCTTGCTCGTTCTGTTCAACGATGGACGCCGCCTTCACAGGATCGCCGGCAAGCAGGCTTTGCTCGATGAGAAGATACCGGTTGGCCGAAGGGCCGCAGCCGGTCAGGAGAACGAGTGCGGTAAGAAAGGATAGACAGGAGATTGGGATGGAACCGCCCCACCGCACAGAACCACCGCGGGCAAAGCGTGAGAGGATAGGGCTCAACTGGATCAGCGGAATCTAAAAGACCGTCCGTTTCTTTTCGATGACTTTTTTGATCTTCTTCTGCCCATACCAGACCTTCGCGTTACTTTCGAGATCAATCATCTGAAGATCGACTTGGTAAAACACCGCCTTGGTCCCGTCGGCTTCATCGAGGATCGTCGCGATGGTGCCCTTCATCATGTAATCGGCCCCCGTCTCTTTCCCCGGAGCCTTCTGCGTGTCCTCACGGGCATGCACTGCCTGCTCTTTTCGTTCGGTCCGGATCTCATCCCGCTCGCCCTTTCCGGCTACGAACGTGACCTTCTGGGAGTTCGTGAGTTCACGCTCCAAATCCGTAATGAAGGTCTGCACGCTGATATGTTCGTGGCTGCTGTTGAGCACTGTTCCGACCACGACCACCGGCTGGCGCCGATTCGCCTGAGTGAAATTGCCGAGCCATGGATACTGCAACGCGTCCTTCACCATCGCCTCGGCCACCATCCGAGAATCGGTATCGTTCCACCGGCCACTCAAGTCTGTCACGACGCCGGCGTCGACACGAGTCACCTTCGTCTCATGCCCACACCCAGCCATTGCAAGCACTGCGCAGAAGGCGATCGAAAAGGGCCGACGATACTTCTGAATCACGTTGACGCTCCGTGAGAGGTTGATGGCCGATGCGCCGCAGGCAGGACGCTATCTGACCGCTCGCTTGTCTTCTTCCTTCTCCAGGCGATCGAACAGCTTATCCGCATTCTTCCGGACGAACTCGCGGACCTGAGCGTTCAACTCTTTGGCCTGTTCCATGTTATTCTTCATATCTTCAAGACTCAGTTTGGTCAGAACGTAATACGTGTTCGTTTTCTCGTCCTTGTACCGATCGACGGGACGAACGCCGCTGAGTGTCGCCGTTGTCACAGTCTTGATGGCGCGTTCAACATTCTGCTCTTCGGTGTTTTTCGTGAAGTCTCCGGCTGTCGTGGAGGCCGCGTAGTCCCTCATCAAATAACCGGTGTAGGTTTCAAAGGTCTTGGCGATCTCTGCCCGCCCGCGATTTTCCGCGGTATCCCAAGCAAGCGGCTCATTGCGCACTCCAACCACCGACCCCACTCCATAGAAGGCCTTGCTATCCTTCTCGTTCATCACTCCAGACCCCTTCTCCACCCACTTCGGAGGACCGCCGCAAGCTACGAGTCCTAGCAGAAGAATGACACCCAGACCGGTACCAGCCAGCCTTATACTCATCGCTTGAGACCTCATCATAAGATCCTCCTTCGTCATAACAAACTGTTCCGCCATTGCTCAGGAAGACGCTGCGGGGAAAATGAGAATCATGCTAACATGCGTTCCTGGTTCCGTCAACGAAACGCGCCCCGGTCGTTGGCGATCCGGAGATGATTCTCATGCTCCACTACTCATTAAGGAAACCTCTCAAGGGACGAGAACGGACACTCCATGGCCGACATTCAGATCGAAGACGGAATCGTCAAAATTGCCAACCTCGACATCCAGGACCCCAAATCAGCCGCCATCTTGGCTGCGTATCCCCAAACACGTTGGGCGGAAATCACGCGCCGGGCGGTCAAGATCGGGCTGGGCTATCTCAAGGGAGGGGAGCAGGGTTAGCTTGCGGTCTCGTGAACACGCTCCTGCTGCCATCGTACGTCTCTGCAAAACGCGCGTCGTTCGTGAAGCGTATCTCGCATCTCGCAAAAAAAGATGGAACACGCCTCTTTCCATCCTGCGCTTCACGCTTCACGCGATACGAACGTTCAGCAGCTAGGGTTTCGGTCTTGCGGCTTGGTCAGCTTCGGTAACAGCCGCTCGCGCGCGGGCATGCGCTCCACCCAATTCGAGATACCGGCGAAACGCCTCAATGGATTTCAGTTGGTCGTTCAAATGATCTGCGTACAGCGTCCCCAATGAGAAGTACACGTCTTGATAACCTGCGTTGACCTTCAACGCCTGACGCAGCGCCGTTTCAGCTTCCACAAACTTTCCCCGCTTCTCCTGGACGAGCCCCAGCATGTAAAACGAATCGGGGTTGGCCGAGGCATGCTGCACAGCAAGCTGTCCTGAGGCGAGCGCTTCATCGAGATTCGGAACCGCTTCCAAATGAACATAACTCTTGAGAACATAGGCATCGCCATAGGTCGGATCCTGCGCGATCGCGAGATTGAGCCGCTCCAACGCCTCCGCCGCCGGCTTTCCTGCCTGCAGCATCGCAAAGGCCTGTTCGTAGTGGCTTCTGGCCGCCCGTTGCCGCGCCATAGAATCTTGAAGTTCGCCGTCCGGCAGAAGCGTAACCATCCGTCCTTCAACCAATACCGTATCCCCGTCTCCATCAATCCTCAAACTGGTGGGATGCTGCGCTCCCTGGGAGTCGGCTTGGACCCGTTGCGCAAGATAGGCTCCCAGTTCGGATGCCATGAGCCACCCATTCTTATCCGCATCGGCCGCGCCCGCGAGTCCGGCCAGCAACGCCTGGACGAAAAGACTCTTTCCATCGGACCGAAATGAGCGTTCCCCCTTGCGGGCTGCGCTGATGACCTGCACCACGCGCCGGTCGATATCGGCCTCCGGGGCAAGCCGGCCTTCGAGCGACAACGGCTGCGGCGCCGTCAGTTCCCATCCGAACACGGGAGCATCCAAAATCAGGAGTGTGTGTTTTGAAGCCGAACGCCTGGTAAATTCCTTCAGATGCTCAACCGTCACGGCCTTCGCAACATTATTGACCTGCGCATCCGCCGGCACGAGATAACTTCGGTCTTCCCCATCGACATCTTGCGCCGCTCCCGCATGGCCCGCATAGAAGATCACCAGCCGGTCCATACGGCCGACTTTTCTCGGCAACATATCGTTCAAGACCTGCTGTAACCGACGGAAGACAGCATCCTTTTCGTAGATCTCCACCACCTCATCAAACCCCAACTGCTGAAATGCCTGGGCCACTCGCTTCGCGTCATTGACCGCCCCCAGAACGGGCGGCGCCACGACATAGCCTTCAATCCCTATCACGATCGCCCAGGACTTGTAATACAGACCTTCCGGCTTCCCCAGTTGAGCGTAAGCGGTCGAAGAAGTGACATACGGTACCAAGCCTGAAGAATGGCTCAATACAAAAGCGGCGATCCCAAGAATGCGAAGATATCGTGTCATGGGTTCAGGAATGATGTGGATAATAGAATGCGCGTCAGCCTACTGCCAGTCTTCGATGGCTGTCAAGAAATCAGGTTCGAGCTTTCCCTGACTTGCGTAAGAGCCGTAACGGCCCCTCCCATCCCGCACAACTGTATAGTTGCAGGAGCCGCCACCTTTCTCCATAATTGCGCAACCTGGGACGAGACCGAGTCGACTGAGGAGGCCTACAGACTATGAGCGAACAGATTGAGACCCTCTTGAAAGAAAGCCGGACGTACCATCCCACCGCCAAAACAATTGCTGACGCCCATATTAAGGACTATGAGGCCGAGTACAAGAAATCCATCGCCGACCCGGAAGGGTTTTGGAGCGCCGCCGCAAAAGAGTTGGAATGGTTCACGCCCTGGAACAAAGTTCTCGAGTGGAATTATCCCTGGGCCAAATGGTTTGTCGGCGCCACCTGCAATATCGCCTACAACTGCCTGGATCGCCACGTCAAAACCTGGCGTAAGAACAAAGTGGCGCTGATTTGGGTGGGGGAACAGGATCAGGAGCGCGTCTTCACCTATGGAGAACTGTACCGGCAAGTGAATCGTTGCGCCAACGCCCTGAAAAAACTGGGCATCACGAAAGGCGATCGGGTCACTATCTATCTCCCGAAAGTTCCGGAGCAGGTCATCGCGATGCTGGCCTGCGCCAGAATCGGCGCCATTCACAGCGTGGTCTATTCAGGCTTCAGCGCTCCGGCCCTCGCCAGCCGTATCAACGATGCCGAAGCCAAGCTGGTGATCACCGCCGATGTCGGGTTCGATCGAGGCAAGATCATCCCCCTGAAACCGGTTGTCGACGCAGCAATGAACACATGCCCCACCGTGGAACATGTGATTGTCGTGCGCCGGCAGAATCCAGGGCCGGCCCTGTCTGCGCCGAAGGAAATCGATTGGAACGACTGGGTGAAAGCCGAGCGCGCGATCTGCGAAGCGGAACCATTGGATGCGGAAACCCCGCTGTACATCCTCTACACGTCCGGGACGACCGGCAAACCGAAGGGCGTCGTCCATGTTCACGGCGGTTATATGGTCGGCACCTATACGACGACCAAATACGTGTTCGATCTGAAAGACGACGACGTGTACTTCTGCGTAGCCGATCCCGGCTGGGTCACAGGCCATAGCTATATCGTCTATGGCCCGCTCCTCAACGGGGCGACGATCTTGACGGCGGAAGGCAAACCGGACTACCCAACTCCTGGCCGCTGGTGGGACTTGATCGAACGATACGGAGTCTCAATTTTTTACACGACTCCGACCGCGATTCGCTTGCTCATGCGGTACGGCGAAGACTGGCCCAAGAAATCCGACCTCTCGTCGCTCCGCATTCTGGGCAGCGTGGGGGAGCCGATCAATCCTGAAGCCTGGGAGTGGTTTCACCGCGCGACGGGTGGAGACAAACCCATCATGGACACCTGGTGGCAGACAGAGACGGGTTCCATTCTCATCACGCCCCTTCCCACAGTGCCGCTCAAACCAGGCTCCGCCACGAGACCGTTTTTAGGCATCGAAGCCGATGTGGTGGACCGGGAGGGTAACAGTTTGCCTGCCAATGCCGGAGGCTTTGCTGTCATCAAGAAACCATGGCCCTCGATGATGCGCACCATCTATAAGGACCCGGAACGGTACAAAACCTACTGGAACACGATCCCGAATTGTTATGCCGCAGGCGATGTCTGCCATAAAGACGCGGACGGCTATATGTGGTTCATGGGCCGGGCGGACGATGTCATCAAGGTGGCCGGGAATCGGCTGGGCACAGCGGAAGTCGAAAGCGCATTGGTCAGCCATCCGGCCGTCGCAGAAGCCGCCGTCATCGGCAAACCGCACAAGACCGTCGGTGAATCCATCAAAGCCTTCGTCATTCTGAAGCAGGGGGAGCAGGAAAGCCCGGCGCTCATCAAATCGATCAAGGATCAGGTGCTGAAAGAGCTGGGGAAAATCGGCGTCCCGTCCGAGATCGATATCGTCTCGTCCCTTCCGAAGACCAGGTCGGGGAAAATCATGCGGCGAGTCCTAAAGGCGAAAGAACTCGGGCAAGACCCAGGGGATATTTCAACGATTGAGGAGTGACGCGCTTGGCACGAGGCGGGCGAAAAGCCGGCGAGCCGATCTATTTGAGGCGGCACATGGTCGCGCTCGCCGGAGCCGTCGTGCTCCCCATTGTTCTGTTGCAGCTATACAAGCTCTTCATCGGCCCGTTGAGTTTTGACATTCAACTCGGTGTGGTGCTTCTCATGTCTATCCTTGCCGGCCTCGGCCTGTATGTGACCCACCGCTCGTCGGCACAAAACGAACCGTAGCCCACCTTATTCCAAGGGCGCAATCTTCCGGAGCTCCTCTCGCGCACAGGCCCTGTCCCAGTCAGCAAGCAGCTCTTGTTGATGCAGCGCCGCCCATTCAATGACAAGGCCAGTGACACGTGGCGACAACTTTCCAGAAAACACAGCGAGCGCGCGAATGTCGATCAACGCCACCTCGCCGCCATACTCCGCATGAAAGTGCGGCGGATTGTGATCGTCAAAGAACATCTTGATGACGATGCCCAGAAACCGGCTGATCTCAGGCATGGGTCGGCTGGTCACGAAGTGATGGGAACATATCTTCTGGCTTTTTGCCCGTCACTTTGAGGTAGAGGGCATCCGGACAGAGATCAACCTGGTCATCCCAATCCAATTCTCCGGATGATCCAATCCGCACCCGCTCAAAGGCCAGGGGATCCCGCCACAGGGCGAACACACCTTTACCGACGGCTTCGGAAACATCCACGGTTCCGGATACACCATCGTCAAACTCCAATTCCAGCCGATACCCTGACAAGGCCTTAACCTTGATAATCCTTCGCATGGCGCTGCTCCTCCCTATGTCGCAATAGTACCAGGAATGGTGCGAACCGGAAAGGACTTCGTCCAGTGCCTCCTCCCTCACCTTGCCGAGGTGCATCACATCTGTTACACTTTTTTCGTACGTCAACAAGGAAGGAGCCGTCATGCCAGCCACGAATCCGCGCGTCAATGTCGTCCTGGAAGAACCAGTGTACGAGGGGCTCCGCCGTTGGGCGAAGCGAGATGGCGTATCGCTGTCGCTGAAGGTTCGAGACCTTGTAAAAGACGCGCTGGAAATGGAAGAAGACCGCGCGCTGGCCCATCTAGCTGAGAACCGAGAACGAACGCTAGACAAGAAGAAGGCCCTTTCGCACGCCCAGGCCTGGCGTCAGCCAAATCGCGTGAGATAATACGTGCCCTTCGAACTTCGGTACCACCACGCCGTTGCCGCCGAAGATATTCCCCGTATCCCCTCGAACCTTCACCGCCGGATTGCCAAAGCCATTGAGTCTCGTCTGGCTCGCGCGCCATACCAATATGGCACACCTCTTCGCAAAACATTACGAGGATATTGGAAGCTCCGCGTCGGGGACTACCGCGTTGTCTACAAGATCGAGGGGGACGACGTCTGGATCCTGGGCATTCAGCACCGCAAGACGGTGTATCAGGCTATCACGCAGAGACTTGGCGAATCGGAATAGTCGTCGCAGCACAACAACGAGGGGGCAAGCGCCCCATCTTTTCATCATCCGTAGATGACACCAAATCCAGGCGAGTTGCTTTCATCTTTGAATAAAAGTTCAGACATATTCCAGTAGTGATCGACCGAAGACCTTAACGCTGGGCTAAGCCCATCCGGCACGAACCAAAGAACAACTCGGCGCCCTTCACCCTTGACCGCCTCAACCAATGGAACGTAATCCTCATCGCCGGCTACCAAGATAGCAATGTCATAATTTTTCCGATGAGCATGAGTGAGCATATCTGTAGCAAGCGTAATATCTACGCGCTTTGACCTTCCATTGCGAGATCGATAGAAGACCCTTGGAGCCTCAATCCCTAGCTCCCTCAACCTCTCTGCAATGGCATCCCGACTGGGCTGATCACCCGGTGCAGACGTGTAGTAATAGCGACGGATAAAATCTTGCGGGCCATTAATTCGTGTGGCGTAACGTGACCAGACATATACATCTGGCTCATAAGCGACATGAGACCTTGGTGCATCCGTCTTCAGAATGGCACCATATCGCTTCGCCAAATTCTCCCCGTCGACAAACATCCTGACACGACTTTCTGAACGTGCTGTTGGAGGAAGGAACTGTGGCATATCTAAACTCGGATTATCCGAGCAATCCCCGTTTCTGAAGATAATCTTTATCGATGACAGGCGTTGACTTGGGCAGTTGGCTGCGTTCTTGGAGGAGGCGTTCAACGTATTTTCCGATGAGATCGGATTCGAGATTGACGGGGTCATTGACTTGCTTGAGACCCAATGTCGTCACTTTTGCCGTATGCGGAATGATAGCGACACTGAATCCATGGTCGGTCACGTCGTTAATCGTGAGACTGATGCCATCCACGGTAATCGAGCCCTTCGCGACACAATAGCGCAGGATCTCCGGAGGCGCTTCGATCGCAAAGAAAATGGTGTTGCCATCCTGATGCCGGCTGCGGATGACTCCGACCCCGTCTACATGGCCGGCCACAAGATGCCCGCCAATGCGCTCGTTCAGTTTCATGGCCCGCTCCAAATTCACCGGCGTTCCCGCGCCCATACCCCCCAGCGTCGTCACGGAGAGCGTCTCAGGCGACACCTCCACGGAAAAATCTCGTTCGCCCATCGAGACGGCCGTCAGACAGACGCCGTTGACGCTCACGCTGTCGCCGATTTTCAGATCGCCCATGACGATCGAGGCCAAAATGGTTAGCCTCGTCCCGGCGAGTGTCTTTTCCTGGGACGCAATCGCGCCCATTTCTTCTACGATACCGGTAAACATGGATGAACTCGCTTTCAGTGGACTGCAATTATCCGCCGCTCAAGATGCTCTCTTCCAACGTGACGCGCCGGCATTATAACATCACTGCGCCAGCCGATCTTCCCCTCATAACCAACCAGAACACTCCGCCCGCCGCTACTTGAATACCGGCAATAATGGCGAAGGCCTGGCCATAACTCAGGTTCGCAATCAGCACTCCGGCCAGCAGCGGCCCGCTCGCGTGTCCGATATCCATGATCGTCCCCTGCATCCCCATCCCTGCCCCCAAGGTCTTGAACTCGGAGCTGTCCGCCACAAGGGCAGAGGAAGACGAGGAAACCACCGCTTCGCCGAACCCGAATCCGGCCGACAGCGCCAACAACATTCCGAACATCGACGCCTGCGGGATACAGACAAACGTCCCGGCGCAGATCAACAGGCCGATGAGAATCAGCGGCTGGCGTCCCACCCGATCGGACACCCGACCCATGATCGGTTTGGAGAAGAACGACGTCACGGCCTGGACGGTAAACAGCAGCCCAACTTCGCCGGGGTTCAACCCCATCGACACCCCATACAGCGGCAAAAAGGCCATCAAGGCGCCGTTCGCAATCATCTTGGCGGCATCGGTCATGCTGGTGATCAACACGATTTTATTCCTTGCGACGACGGCAAACCCTTTCCACATTTCAGAAAGCACAACCCCCAATCCCTTGGTGTGTACTTGCGGCGTGGCGACATCCAGATGAAGACTATAGAACAGCACCATCCCGGCACAGCCGAAAATTCCAGCCATGACAAACACCGTATCAAATCCTGCCGCATAGGCGAGATAGCCTCCGAGTAACGGGCCCAGCAGAGAGCCGAATTGCATACAGGCCGTATAGGTGCCGAGCGCTGCGCCTCGCCGCTCCCGATAGAGTTCCGCCACAGTGGCCAGGGCGCTGGGAGCGAAGATAGCCGTGGCCAGGCCGTGGATGAATCGCAGTATGGTGAGCGCATCCAAATCCGTGATAAAGGGATAAAGAAACGGCGGCACGCCAAACGCCACCACGCCGATCCGCAACAACAACCGCCTTCCGTAAATATCGGACAGGGCTCCAGACGGCAGCTTGAGGAAAACACCCGTCAAGGTCGAGACCGACACGATCAGCCCGATTCGTTCCGGGCTCGCGCCGAGCGACTCGGCAAAGAGCGAGAGGACTGGCATCCGCACCATGTTGTAGCTGATGAAGCTGAAGATACCGACCGTACAGACCAACATGAAACTGCGCGATGTCGTCATGGGACTGGTCTGTTCCGATAGTCTGGGTGGCCTGGATTGTCCGCCCTCTCAAGCGCCTCCTTCAAAAAAGCCAGGTCGCGATCAGGAAGAGCGGGCGGATCCGTCGCTTCAAACAGGACACGCTCAGGATGCTGCCGCATGACCTGGCCTAACCGATCGACAGTTTCCACCCCTTTCCTCAATTTCCCCGTCGCCACTCCCCCGATCAGCGGCCGCAGCAACGACACCAAGCCGGCAAGGATGCGATTATCCAGTTTGGTGTAGGAGACCACGGTACTGTCCACCGCGTCAGCTCCGTTCGATTCCTTCACCGGGTTCATTCTGAGCAACACGACGGCCTTCCCGGTGACATGTGGGAGCAGCCGGCTGTCGTGCGATCCTTCGAGATAATAGAGTCGAGACATGCGGTCCTTATAGATGAGCTGCACGATCCCCTCCGTCCCTTCTCCATCATGGCCCCAGAATCGGTCAGGCCCCCGCTCTTCGGACTTATACAATCCAAGTCCAAGGCGATCGATCAAAGCTGTCGCAACAGGAGGATGATCCAACAGATACTGATACATCGATTCGGACAAGGCCGCCCGGATCGGCCCCACCGTACTGACCGTCGTATAATTGCCGGTGACAGATTGCAGCCGGCAGACCCATTCTGGATCCACCCGTTCGACAGGAAATACCATTCCTGCATGGTGAGGGGATAGGGTACAGGTTTCCGATCGCACGGCCCTAACTTGCAGGACCAGCACCAACCCTGTTGCGACCGCCAACACCCCAACCATGGCCTTCCACGGAAACTGTGTCTCGGCACTCATGGGGCTTATCCTGCATTATTCATGAAGTTTCTACTGCCATCGCGGATTCGCTGTTCCACTGTTCGTCGCTCGTATCTCGTGAAGCGTATCTCGCAAACAAAGAGGAGGCACGCACTCGTTCCGTCCTGCGCTTCGCGCGAACAGGCTTCCAGGCGATTTCGCCACGAACCGTCATGAATAATGGG
>Ga0210376_1000014_pt1 | contig 17189 bp, 19 predicted proteins | sample S771metaT_FD_170484 | JGI IMG/M metagenome (GOLD analysis project Ga0210376, IMG submission 170484) | Metatranscriptome of estuarine sediment microbial communities from the Columbia River estuary, Oregon, United States - S771 (Metagenome... | ecosystem: Environmental > Aquatic > Marine >... | reverse complement strand
CTTGCTGCTGTTGCATGGCAAATTGTCGCCTGCCGATGTCCGGCGCTTGAGGTCCGAAGCCTTCACGGTCGCGCCCTGCCGAAAGCTCGTGGAGTTGGCGCTGACTCATTTGGAGGGAGATGGGCGCATCGGCCTCCGGGCGTTGCTGGATGCCGCGATGGATGATTCCGGTTGCGGGGCCCTTGCCACAGAACTATCGATGCGGGACGATCATTTCGACGATGTGCCGATGCATATCAAAGCCTGTTTGGATAGTCTTGACCGAAAATGTGCGGAACAGATCCTTCGTGATCTTATTACCAGGTTGAAAACGGCGGAACGCGCGGGACAGGTGGAAGAGGCGCGTGTGCTGAATGTGCAAATCAACGAATTACGGATCCGAAAAGCCGGCGCGCCACCCGTCGGGGCGTTGTCCTTGGTGAAGGAGTAGTCATGGCGAAACAAGAATTGCTCGTTGAGGTGAAAAAGCTGATCGCGATCGGGAAGAAAAAGGGCTTTCTGACTTACGACGAGCTCAATAGTACCTTGCCGGCGGAAGTCGTGTCCTCGGACCAATTCGGCAGCATTATGTCGATGTTCAGCGAGATGGACATCGAGATCGTCGATGCTCCGGAAGGGGAGAGGGTTCGGAAGCGGTCTGGAAATGGCGAGGTCCGCGACGACGGTGAGGAGGCGGAAGCGGAGTCCGAGGAGGAGAACGACAAGCCGATCGACCTCACGCCGGGTGCGCTGAGCCGGACGGATGATCCCGTGCGGCTCTACCTCAAGGAAATGGGCAGCGTGGCGCTGCTCAGCCGCGAGGGAGAGATCGAGATCGCCAAGCGGATCGAAGAGGGCAAGAAGGACATTGCGTCGGTGATCTACGGCATGCCGATGACGATTGAGTTTGTCCTCGTCTTGCGGGATCAGCTGAAAGACGCCACGATCGATGTGCGCGAGATCGTGCCGGTGCAGGAGCAGGAGGAGGAGCTCGAAGAAGATCAGCAGCCGGTCGAGCGGGACTATGAAGAGCTGCGCGTCAAAACATTGGATGCCCTGAATGCAGTGCGCAAGGTGTCGCTGGCGCTGAAGGCGCTGGTGGAAAAGGGCAAGCACATCGGCGCCGATCCGGCGAAGCACAAGAAGTTCAAGAAACAGTTCGAGGTGGCACGCCAGCAGGTCGTGGACAAGATCGAGTCGGTCAATCTCCACGGGGTGCTCAAAGACCGAATGGTGCAGCGTGTCCGCGATTTGAACGTCCAGATTCGGTCGGCCGAGCGAGAGGTCATGAGCTGCCAGCGGCGGATTGGATTCGGCGGAGAAACGGGCGCGGAGCTGCTCAGGAAAATGTGCCGGACCAGACAGGATTTCCTGGCCGTGAAGCGGAAAGCGGGCGTCTCAGAAGAAACGCTCACGGACATCAAGAGGGTGTATCAAGCAGCCAAAGCCAAGATCCGGCAGTTGGAAGACGAAGAGGCGCTGGTTCCTGCAGAAGAGATCAAGGATGCCGTCAAGCATCTCGATGTCGCGGAGGAGAGGGTCAAGCGAGGCAAGGCCGAACTGGTGGAAGCGAATCTGCGCTTGGTGGTCAGCATCGCCAAGAAGTATACCAACCGAGGTTTGCAGTTTCTGGATTTGATTCAGGAAGGCAACATCGGCTTGATGAAGGCGGTCGATAAGTTTGAATACAAGCGGGGCTACAAGTTCAGCACCTATGCGACCTGGTGGATCAGGCAGGCCATCACGCGGGCCATTGCCGACCAGGCGCGGACCATCCGGATTCCGGTCCACATGATCGAGACGATCAACAAACTCATTCGGACCTCCCGGCATCTCGTGCAGAAGTTGGGCCGCGAGCCGCTGCCGGAGGAAATCGCCGAACGGATGGATCTGCCGTTGGACAAGGTGCGGAAAATCCTCAAGATCGCGCGCGAGCCGATTTCGCTGGAAACTCCTATCGGAGAGGAGGAGGACAGTCATCTTGGCGATTTCATCGAGGACAAGAAAGCCGTCTCCCCGTTGGAAGCCGCCATTCGCTACGATTTACAGCGGCAGATCAACAGCGCGCTGGAGACCTTGACGCCGCGCGAGGAGAAAGTCTTGCGTAAGCGGTTTGGGATCGGGGAAGCGACCGACCATACGCTGGAAGAAGTGGGACAGGATTTTGAAGTGACGCGCGAACGTATCCGGCAGATCGAAGCCAAAGCCTTGAGGAAATTGAGGCATCCGAGCCGGAGCAAGAAGCTCCGAAGCTTCGTGGAAAGTCTTTAAGCTCTGAAATGGGCGTGATTTGACTCCCGTTCCGATGGCGGCCTAGAATCTGCAGTGGGTCAAGATTCATAGGTAAGGCTAAGGCTGCCGAGAACCGTCATGGTCGTTGCTGTGGCTTAAACCTGAACCGTGCCGATCGGGCCCATAGCTCAGGTGGTTAGAGCGGCTGACTCATAATCAGCTGGTCCTAGGTTCAAGTCCTAGTGGGCCCACCAGGCTGCCAGGGAGCCTGAACGGCTCTCCACGTATGTGTCTTTGCGCAGACGGATAGAAAGGACACATTGAATCACAAGCTGTCTCCGCTCGTCGAATTGCAAAAGCTTGATCTTCGCATCATGGAGATCAAGGACATCCGAAGGAAAATCCCTGAACGCCTGCATATTGCAGAAACCCCTCTGAGAGACGCGACGCAAGTTCTGGATGACACGAAGGCCGCGGCCGATGCGGCGGCCAAAGAGCGGCGCGCGCATGAGAAGGATCTGGAAGCGCACGAGGCGCACACGGAGAAGATGAAATCGCACGCGGCGGGCCTGAAGACCAACAAGGAATATCAGGCACATTTGTTCGAGATCGAGTTGGCGAACAAGAAGCGTGGCGAGTTCGAGGAAAAGATTCTGCTGGCGATGGACAAGATCGACCAGCTCCAGAAGACCGCCAAAGAGCTGCAAGAGAAGCGGAAGGCGCTTGAGGAGGTCTTTGTTCGGGAGAAGCAGATCCTGGACGCGCAGGAGAAGGAGCTTGTGACGGAATTGGCCAGAGTCGAAGCCAGGCAGCAAGCGGCGTCGGCGCGAATTGATAAGAACCTGCTCGATCGGTACACCCAAATCAAGGCGACGCGGAAAGACCAGCCGCTGGCGGCAGTGCGCGACGGCATGTGCGCCGGTTGCCGCCTGCAGATCCCGCCGCAGCTCATCGCGCAAGTCAAACGCTCAGACGACCTGATCGTCTGCCCCTACTGCCGCCGGATGCTCTATTGGGAAGGTGAGCCGGTTCAGGAGGCACCCACCGTGCTTGGAGTCAAGTCGTCGGATCTTGAAGCCGGGGAGTCGGTGTAAGTCTGATTGGAATTTCACCTTGTCCGATTTTCTTAGATGAGGCCGGTCAAGATACGCGGAATGTGAAGACCTTCCCTGAAGGGATCGCTCAGATGGAAGCGAATCGTGTGGAAGGGACGAGTGTACTACCGTTGGGCAAGTAGAAGGCCGGAGCATTGGCCCGCACGCTGGTGGCGTCCGAACCGGATCCGTATGGCGTTGTATTTATTGCCACATCATCGAGACCTAGCCTCTTGAACCTAGCTCCTTCCATTAGAAGATCCCCAGCTTTCGAGGGGGAACTTTCGTAGGATTTTTCTGATCCCTCCATCGCGGTTATCCTTGGCCCATCGTTTCTCAGCCAAGGAGGCCTTCCCTTGAGTCATTTCTATACGCGACGCATGTATCGGAGAATTTCTGCGGAGTATAGCGGCTGTTATCTGACGAGCTACTCCGTTCGGCCGGCCGTGGTGCGTGATATTTCTTTGAACGGATTTCGCGTCGAAGGACCACCCGGCCTTTCCTGCGTCACCCTAGTCAAGATTCAGCTCTGGCTTCCCAATGGGGAAGGCATTGTCGATATCGATCAGGCCATGGTGCGGTGGATGACTGAGCGAGAATTCGGCGTCCAGATTGTCTCCATCTCGAACGAAGCGGATCTCCGCTTGGCGCATCACGTGGAGCAGCGGTTGCGACAAGTAGCGCTCAATGTGGCGTGCTGAACGGATAAGCTAATGGTGATGCTCGCAGCCGGGACCATGGGTGTGTGGTTCGGGGTCCGGAGGCGGCATGAAGGATTGGCCCGGTAATATGATGTGCCCTGGTTGTTGTTTTTTTACAAGATGTTCGGCGATCTGCGGATGGTAGACCTTCACGTAACCGATGAGCCCGCCGAGAAACCGCCGCGACTGAAAATCCTTCCCTGAAAAATCCGAGACGAATGCGATCGCGCGGTCGAGCACTTCGGGGGCGCTGGTCGTGTCGGCGATTTGCTGTGGGTTCTCCTTTCTGAAGGTCTCGTATTCTTTCTTCAGATGTTCCGCAAAGACCGGCATGGGCGCCGATGGCACATGCAATGGGCTGAGGGTGCGGCGAAGGGCTTGAATGGACGCGACGACTTCGGCGTCCTGTCCATCGTGCCGTCCCTCGAAATAGCCGAAGGTCACGATTTCGATCAGGTTGAACAGGGCGATGGCCTTCTCACTGCCGAGCTCGCTCAGATCCCGGTAGAAATCCCTCCGGATGGGCATAAATTGCTCGCCGAGCCGTTTCTGCTGATAATCGCTGCCGCTGTCCAAATACGGGCAGTCGTTGGGGCAGGAGATGCGGACAAGCCGATGTTCTCCACAACAGGGGCTGCAAATCAATCCACCCAGCGCCGGACACGGACGTTTCCCTTTTCGCTGTGTGCAGTAGGGACAAGCACTCATTTCTTCATCGATCCTTCCGTCGCCGACTTCGGCGGAGGCGGGATAAACCCATAGTCCGCCAGTGTGCGCTTCTCGACCTTGGGTTTGCCGTCGGAGGGGGCTTCTAATCCGTTCATCTCGGCGGCATGAGCATAGTGATAGGGGACCAGAATCAGGTTGTTCGCGCGATCGATGCTGATATCGGCGGGGGCGAGCAGGTACTCGGCAATCACCTGGAAGCGATGATCTCTGGTCATCCGCCAGATCTTCCCCTTTGTGAGATCCGACAGGTACATATTGCCCCAGCGGTCGAAGTCGACTCCGCTTAAGTTTTGGAAGCGTCCAGTGAAGAACCCATTCGACTCCAATTCCGTGAATTGTCCTTCCGGTGAAATGTCCAGAATTTTGCCCTTGTCCCAGCTCACGGCAATGAGGTGGCCTGTTTTGGGGTGAACGGCGATTGCCGCAGGTCCGGCGAGCCGGTCGTCATGGATCAGGAGGTCCACGCGATGATCGGCTGCGGGATCGATACGGTAGATCGAGTTGGCTGCTTGGTCTGACGCGTACAACAGGCCGGTCGGCCCGGCTGTCACATCTTTCAAGGAGACGCCCTTTTGCGGAGATGACGGAGGAAACGAGACCGCCACGAGCAGTTTGCCCGTGGTCTTATCGAAGCCTTTAAGTTGATCGAGATCTGCGACATAGAGGGTTTGCCCCACGAGGGCCAGCCCTTTCGGCGCATGCAGCAGGACATTGGCGCTGTCGCCCTGGATGAACTTGAGGCTAGTGACCTTCCCTGTGGCATCCAATTTTGTGATGAAGCCGTTGTTATCTCTGTCCTCTGGCTCTCCATTGATGTTTGAAATGAAATAGTCGCTCCCAAGCTGGTCGCCGACGAAGCTATTGGGCGATTCCAGTCCTGTGATTTGGGCGGCGTTGCTGGGTAAAGCAAGGCCAAGCAGGAGGGCAGAGAGCAAGAGTCTGCCGCACAGTGGAGAGCGACACATCAACGGTAATGGAAGGGGCATTAATCTCGGTGGCTTCGGATGATACTCCACCATCCTAGCCAACGAATCGAGACGCTGTCAAGGAACGGGGACGTGAGGGGTATAGGTGTGGGCAGAAAAGCTTGTGTCCCCTTACCGGCCACAGCGTTGACTTGAGTAAAATTGCCCTGCTAAGGTGCCCGCTCGAAAATAGGCTAAGGTGGAGGCTCAGGCTCAGTGAATATGTACGGAGGGGAACTACACTCACTTTTAACCGTAGCCTTAATCTTTGTCAAAAGTGGAGGAAAATGTGGCGGCGAAATTGATTGATGGGAAAGCGTTGGCGCAGCAGGTCAGGGATCGGCTAGCCGTTGAATCAGCCGCGGTCTTGGCCAAGACGGGGATCAAGCCGGGGTTGGCGACAATCCTAGTCGGAGATGATCCCGCGTCCCATGTGTATGTAAAGAACAAGCAAAAGGCCTGTGAGTTGGCCGGTATCTATGTGGATGACCACAAGTTACCGGCCTCGACCACGCAGGCTGAGTTGCTGGCCTTGATTGAAAAGGAGAATGCCGATCCGAAGATTCACGGCATCCTTGTCCAGCTTCCATTGCCGAAGCAGATCGATAGCCGGGTGGTGCTTGAAGCCGTGTCGCCGAACAAGGATGCCGACGGGTTTCATCCCTATAACTTCGGCCGGTTGGTCGAAGGCCATCCTGTGTTCGAGGCCTGTACTCCGAAGGGCGTGATGAAGATGATCGAATCGACTGGTGTGGCGATCGAAGGCAAGCGCGCTGTCGTGCTGGGGCGCAGCAATATCGTGGGCAAGCCGTTGGCGCTCATGCTCCTGCAGCGCAATGCGACCGTCACGATTTGCCATTCCAAAACGAAAGATCTCCCGGCCGTCTGTCGTGAAGCCGAGTTGCTGTTGGTCGCCATCGGGAAGGCCAAGTTTGTAACGGCCGACATGGTGCGGGAGGGCGCCGTCGTCATCGATGTCGGGACAAACAAATTGCCGGATGGCAAACTCTGCGGCGATGTCGACTTCGAACCAGTCAGTCAGAAAGCCGGATGGATCAGCCCGGTGCCGGGCGGAGTGGGCCCCATGACGATCGCCATGTTGCTGGACAATACGGTGGAGTCTGCGAAGAGAATGGCGGGGATGTTGTAGGAGGACCGGAGGCTCCCGTGCTCGCTGACCGCGCACGATCAGAATGTGCTCGGTCAATGCGCGCAGTGAGGAGCCTCTGGTCCTCCTGCAGCAGGGGATGAAAAGAGGGAGAGAGGAGCGGACGATGAGCCGGGAGCCGAGGAGACTGAAGGACGTACTGGATCAGGGACAGTTTGCGGTTACGATTGAGTACAATCCGCCGAAAGGCACGAACATCGCCGGCATTTTGGACAATGCCAAGGAATTGATCGGGCTCGTTCATGGCGTCAACGTGACCGACAACACGGCGGCGGTGGTGCGCGCTGGTTCCTTGCCTGTCTGCCGATTGCTCTACGAGTTGGGGCACGATCCGGTCATGCAGTTGACCTGTCGCGACCGGAACCGCATCGCCATGCAGTCCGATTTGATGGGCGCCCATATGCTTGGAATTCGCAATGTCCTCTGTCTGACCGGCGATTATCCGACGGTCGGCGACCATAAAGAAGCCAAGCCGGTCTACGATCTTGATTCCGTGCAGGTCATGCAGTTGGTGCAGGGGCTGAACAATGGCCGGGACATGGCGGGCCATAAGCTGGACGGTCCTACGGACTTTACAATCGCCGCTGCCGCAACGCCGGAAGCTGATTTGGTAGGGCCGGTGTTGGCAAAATTCGAAGTGAAGGTGAAAGCGGGCGCACAGTTTTTTCAGACGCAGGCGGTCTACCAGCCTGATGTCTTTGCAAGCTTCATGAAAGCCGTGCGTCCGTTCAAGGTGAAGGTGTTGGCCGGCATCCTCCTGCTGCGAAATGCCAAGATGGCGGAATTCATGAATGCCAATATCCCCGGCATGTCGGTGCCGCAGGAGATGATCGATGAGCTGCGCGCCGCCGGGGACAAGTCGGAAGATGCCGGCGTGGAGATTGCCGTGCGCGCGATCAAGGCCGTGCGTCCCCATTGCGACGGCGTTCATATCATGGCCATCAAAGGGATTCATCGGCTTCGGGAAATTATCACGAAGGCGCAACTCGGATGATGACGGTTCCGGACCTTCAACGATACAAACGCGAGAAGAAGAAGGTGATCGTCGTGACCGCCTATGATGCGCTGTTCGCGCGTATCGTGGAGCAGGCCGGCATCGAAACGATTTTGGTCGGGGATTCGCTTGGTGTCGTCGTGCAGGGAAAGCCCAATACGCTGTCCGTGACGATGGACGAGATGCTCTACCATACAAAACTGGTGGTTGGTGCGGCGCAGAAGTCCTTGGTTGTCGGCGATATGCCGTTCATGTCCTATCAGACGGGCAAAGAAGAGGCACTGCGCAACGCGGGGCGGTTTCTCCAGGCCGGCGCCCATGCGGTTAAACTTGAAGGCGGCGCCGCCATGGTCGATCGCATTGAGGCCATGACGAACGTGGGGATCCCCGTGATCGGTCATCTCGGGATGACGCCGCAGTCGGTCAATCAATATGGGGGTTACAAGGTTCAAGGCAAAGGAAAGGATCACGCTGCTAGGCTGGTTGCAGATGCCAAGTCGCTCGAAGCTGCCGGAGTCTGCGCGGTTGTATTGGAGGCGATTCCGTCTGCCTTGGCCAAGAAGATTTCGGAAAAGGTGTCGATTCCCACCATCGGCATCGGGGCCGGGCCGCACTGCGATGGGCAGGTGCTGGTGCTCTACGACCTGCTCGGCCTGTTCGACGAGTTTGTGCCCAAGTTCGTCAAGCCCTATGCTCATCTGAAAGCGGATGCGCTCCAAGCTATTCGTCGCTACAAGGAAGAAGTCGAACAGGGCAAGTTTCCCTCGGATGCGGAGTCGTATCACTGATCGCTGATGATCTGCCGAAACGCGTTCGTTGAGCTTTGCCGGTCCGCACATTCGACCTGGGATACTGAGCGATCTTCGAGTCTCACAGCGGTCAGCTGTCTTCCCCACACGCAGCCGCTATCGATGGCGAGATGGTTCGGTTCCAACCGAAGGCCGAGTGCCGCCCAATGACCGGTAATGATAGTTGCATTGGTGCTGCGGCGATCCGGAACGCGAAACCAGGGAGCGAACCCGGTAGGAGTGTCCTCAGGCGGCCCAGAAAAATTAGACATTGCTCCGGTCGGCGTGCAGGTTCTCAGTCGTGTGAGCACGCGAGTGATGCAGGTCAGACGTTCCCAGCCACGGAGGTTGTCGGACCATTGTGGCGTGGGGCGGTGAAAGAGTTGCTGGAGAAACACCCGATAGTCCGGTCCTGCCAGGACCGCCTCAACTTCCTGTGCGTAGACGATCGCCTCTTTGATGGTCCATAGAGGAAGCAATCCGGCGTGGATCATGAAGTACTCGCCCTCGCGGTGATGCAGCGGCTGTTGCCGGAGCCACGCCAATAGTTCGTCCCGATCGGGAGCCGCCAGCACATCCTGGATCGTATCCTTCGGTCGTAATGGCACGATACCTTCTGCAACGGCCAGCAGAAACAGGTCGTGATTCCCGATCACGACCCGTACAGCCTGCCCGAGCTGCTCGATGTAGCGAAGGACGTTGAGAGATTCGGGCCCCCGGTTAACGAGATCGCCAACCAGCCAGAGCCTATCGACGTGAGGCTGGAAGGAGACGCGGTCGAGCAGGTGGCGGAGAGAGTTGAAACATCCTTGAATATCGCCGATCGCGTAGGTGGCCATGAAGAAAATTGGGTCAGCAGTCGATAGCCATTCGTCACACCCAGGAGAGGAAGGGTTCACTCTCACGCACAATGGCCAATGACGAGTCTCAGGGGTACTTGGCTTCGATCTTACTCGAAAGCCCGCCTCGGGCGGCAAATGTGCCGGTGACCTTGGCCAAGACTGGCTTGCAAGCCTTGACGACATCTTGGAGGATGCGGTTCACGGCGTTCTCGTAAAAAATGCCGAGGTCGCGATAGGCGTGGATGTACATCTTGAGCGATTTGAGCTCGAGGCAATCCTTGCCCGGCATATAGTGGAGCGTGATGGTGCCGAAGTCAGGAAGCTGCGTCTTGGGGCAGATCGCCGTGTATTCGGGAATCTCGATCGTAATCTCGTAGCCCTTGTATTGATTTGGAAAGGTCTCAAGGTCGGGCAACGGCGAAGTAATCCCACTCTTCGCATGCCGCTCGTTGTATCCAAACTTTGTGGCTTTTTGTTTTCTTCCGCTCGTTTCACGTTTCACGTTTCACGCCTCACGTCTTTTAGACCTGTTTCATCCACTCGGTCTGGCCGATTTTCTCTAAGTCGATGTACAGCGAAATCCACGGGCATTTCATCTCTGGGTAGACTTCGCAGAACCCGCCTTTTCGCACGCCTCCGCAAGGACCGTGCGCCATAAACTTCGGGCACTCGGCCTTGAGCGAGTCGTCCGGAATCGGCGGGCGCTTATGCACGCCGCCGACATGGGCGCCTGCGTCATCTTCACCTGGTATGAGTACACGAAGAGGCATGGGAGCAGTGTAAACGGATTGAGACAGATCGGCAATCGTCTCCTAAAGTTTATCGCACAGTGCTTCAGGGGGCGCTTCGTTCTATTCTCCTCACCAAAAGTGATTTGGGGCGAATGGCCTATCTGTTTGATCTGACCTAGGCCTTCTTTCGGGTACCCTGGGCCTTCTGAGAAGTTGTGTTGAATTTCAGGGCGTTATAGTATCAGCATGTCTGTCAGGTCTGTGGCCGTCGAATCCTAGTGGACGATAATATGACATTGACAGTCTTTTTTAGGCTTTGCTAGGATGACCGAGACGCGAGTGGCGGATTGACTTGATCCACATCATCCATCCTCATCGTCTTCTGGTTTTCTTCGTTTCATTGTGGTTGCGTTGAAGTCGAATAACGGCTGCCCTTGCAGTGATATAGGAGGTGCCCGATGAGTCTCGATTATGTGAAGTTTTCAAATGGATTCGAGAAGTTCATGCCGAAAGAATACCGGGACATGGTCGAACATGGCCCATTCGGGAAGAAAGTCTCCGTCTCGCAGATGGGGAGCTTCAAGGAAGTATTGGAAGAACACCCCATGTGCGCCGGCTGCGCCATGACACTCTTTATTCGGCTCGCTATCATTGCCTTCCCCAATCCTGAAGACACGATCACGGTCGGGACAGCCGGCTGCGGCCGCCTCGCTATTTCTCAAGCGGCGATCCCATTCGTGTACGGTAACTACGGCGACCAAAATGGCGTGGCGAGTGGGTTGTCCCGCGGCCTTCGCCTTCGTTTTGGCGACAAGCCGAAGGATGTGGTCGTGATGGCAGGGGACGGAGGCACAGCGGACATTGGCTTTCAGCAAGTGCTCCATTCCTGGTTCCGCAAGGAACGGTTTACGACGATCATGCTCGATAACGAAGTCTATGGAAACACCGGCGGCCAGGAGAGCGGTATGACCAACCGGGGCGCCGTGTTGAAAATGGCGCCGCTCGGCAAGAAGTTTGAGAAGATGGACATGCTTCAAATGGCGAAGGTCGCTGGTTGTGCCTATGTCGCCACGGTGGTTCCGAATAATCCGCGCCGCGTGGAAAGCGTGATCAAGAAAGCGGTGTTGATCGCACGCGAGGTCGGATCGACCTACATTCAGGCCTACACATCCTGCAATATCGAGTATGCAATTCCGACCGACAAGGTCATGGAAGACGCAAAGACAGTCGAGAACGATCGCTATCAGTTCACGGAGTATGTCAGCGACGAAGCGAAGCAGTACCTCACTGAGCGTTACGGCTATAAGGAATTTCTTGCCAAACCGGCCGCTGCGATTCCCGGTAAAGCCTAAGCGTTCACGAGGAGGTCAATCATGGCAAAACGATTCAATATTCGGATGGCGGGTGTCGGCGGACAGGGTGTCGTCACAGGTTCGCACATCCTCAGTACCGCCGTTATCAATTCCGGCGGCGAGAGCACGATCGTTCCATTCTACGGATCGGAGAAGCGGATGGCGCCGGTTGAAAGCTATGTCCGCGTGTCCGATGAACCCATCTATGAAATCGGTGAAATCACATTTCCACACATCATCATCATCTTCCATCCCCAAGTAATCACCCACGGCAAGTCGTATACGATGCCGTTTTATTTTGGCCTGAAGGAAGACGGGATCGCGCTGATCAATAACGATGGACCCATGAAACTGCATCGGGATCAGGCGGCTGAATTGGAAGAACGCCGCGCGAGGTTGTACTATTTCCCCGCGACGAAGATTTCCTTGGAAGTGGCTGGGATGGATTTGGCCACGAATATGGCGTTGATGGGCTGCATCGGTGCGATCACGGGGCTGACGACCATGGATGGCTTGGAGCAGGCCGTGAAAGACCGCTTCCTCGGCAAAGGGTTCGTTGTGTCTGGTGGAACGGCGGCGCTGGACAGCGTCGTCGAACGGAAATTCAAGAAGAAACAAGAGCTGATAGAAAAAAACGTCGCCGTTATGCAGGCTGGATGGAACTACGCGGTTGACCACGGGTGGGCCTCCCCCGACGTGAAGCGTGTGGAAGAGTCGGCGGCAGCAGCGAGCGCATAAAGGAGATACCATGTATCTTGTAGCCGATATCAGCGTGGAGATTTGCGCGGCTAAGAGTTGTAAGCTCTGCACGCAGTATTGCCCCGAAGCCAATACTATCCAGTACAGCGAGGAAATGGGCAAGGACCAAGGGTTTAAATACGGATCGGCGTACGTGGCGGTGGACCGCTGCAAGGGGTGCGCGCAATGTGTGTGGGTGTGCGACAACATGGCCAAGAATAACGCCATCAAGATGATCATGATCGATCAATTGCCGAAAGCAGCCTTGACCGAAAACATCACCTACGGTGAAAAGAGTACGACGGCCGTTTTGGCCAGTCCAGTCGTCGGATAAGAATAAGTGGAGGAAAGGGGAATGGGCGTGGCAACAACACAGGACACTAGAGAACGGATCATCGTGCCGGGGCCGGCCGGCTTTCATCCTCCGTCAGCCGCGCAGCTGGGCGTATCGCTCCCGGACCCAGGTCAGGGGCTGTTTTACGGACTGCTCGAACCGAATGAAGAGAAAGTCATCGAAGAGATGGCGCGCAAGATGCTCACCAGTCCGAACGCCACCATCTTTCCGGGACCGCTGTTGCTCTGGGCGTGGAACGACCATGCGGTTGAAAAGGCCAAGGCCACGCTGGAGATCGCCGCGCAGATTCCCCAAGTCATGATTATCCCGATGCCGGACTACAGGCCGAAGTATCCGAAGATTGATCCGGAAGAAGTCATCAATCCAAACCATCCGAATCTCACGATCTGGGGCAATAAGATCGAGGCCTGCATTTTTATCGGGGTGCATTGCCATTACGCGAACCTGACACTCAAAATGATCCGGGCAGGAACTAATTGCTGCACGATGGCCATTTGTGCCGAACAGGGGCATGAAGATGCCATGCTCACGATCCGTGATTCCGATACCCTTAAGATCAAGCGCGTCGCGCAGATCTTCAAGAAGGTCCGTGAGGAGATGGGCATCAAGTTGCCGGAGAACGGTGAGAATGTTCGGTTCACGGGAACGCAATCAAAAGTCCATGGCGGCAAGACGCATGCGAATCCGATGGAATTTGCGCCGACACCGGAAGGAACCGGCAGCGCGGCGATGTTCGGGCACAGCGCCGAGCAGATGAAGCGGGAAGGATAAGACCGGGCGCGGACAGGCCCAAGCGAGTCAAGGGGTGCAATTATGAGCGAAACTGAAGTCAAGACCAATCCGCAAGGCGATCCCATTACCAGTGTGGCAGCACCATCGAGTGTGGCCAGGAAAGATCCGCATTCAGAGGCGAAACGGCAAAAGGTCGTGACGCCTGAGTACATGTTCCATGAAGCACCGCGGACGAAGGAATTCATCACCGGCAGCGAAGCGGCCAAGGAAGCCATCCGCCGGTCGAACGTGGATTTGGCCATCGCCTATCCGATCACTCCGCAGAGCGAAACAATGCAGCTCGTCGGCGTGCTCTATGGCGAAGGCTACGTGAAGGAATATTATCGCGGTGAAGAAGAAGTCGGCGTCATGGCGGCTATCGCAGGAGGCTCCCGCTCAGGCGTCCGTTGTTACACGGCCACCGCCGGCCCTGGCACGTTGCGCGGCCTCGAGGGCATCGCTTCCTGGCCTGGACATCGGCTGCCGGTTGTGGCCATGTTCACTTGCCGCGTGGTCAACGCGCCGCTTGCCATTCAGCCGGACAACATCGAGGTGTCCTACTTGCTCAACTGCGGCATGATTGTGTTCCATGCCGAAAACCAGCAAGACATGTTCGACTTCACGATGGCCGGCTTTACCATCAGCGAAAAGAATGACGTGACGTTGCCGGTCGGCGTCTGCTGTGACGGCTTCTTCGTGACCCATGCTCGCGGCTACGTGCGCATGCAGGATCGGGGGATCAAGTTACCGCCGCGCGAAGCGTGGCGTGGAGCGGTGCCTGTGTTGGATGCGGAGAATCCTCCCGCACGTTTGTCCCGCGACGCTCCGGTTCAGAAGTCGAACTTCATGGCCTACAATATTCACGCGGTATGGCAACAGGAAGTCTGGGCGGCGGTCGAACGTTCGCGAAAATATATCGATCGGTATATGGGCGGGTTGCTCACTGCGGAGAACGTTGATGATGCCGAAGTGATCATCATTGCGTCCGGGAGCGCTGCCGCGCAATCGCGCGAAGCGGTTCGCCTTTGCAAAGAAAAGGGCATGAAGGTCGGATTGATCAAGGTGCGCTCGCTCCGTCCGTTTCCGACGAAGGAACTGCGCGAACTCTGCGGGAAGGCCAAGCTCATTGTCGTGCCGGAGTTCAACTATGTCGGATGGCTGGCGAAAGAAGTGGCGACCGCGATCTACGGGTTCTCCAAGGCGAAGATCATCGGCGGTCCGCGCGTGTACGGCGGTCAGTCGATGCCGGTGGAGTTGATCGTGGACGAAGTCGAATCGGGAGTGAGTGGCAAGAAATCTACCAACGTGGCGATGTCGCAGATTATGGGCGGCGCGGTCAATCCGGAAGAAGTCGCGCAATTCATGCGCAGTATCTGATTGAGTGCTTGAAAACGAAAGAGCCCGTCAGACTTCTCCGTCTGACGGGCCCCTCCCGTTTTCGATGGTCTGTTCGGTCTGTCTCGTCTATCTGGTCGGTGAATGGGAAGACCAGACAGACAAGAGAGACCAGCAGACCAGACAGACTGTTTCTTACCCTTGGATCTCGTCCTCGACCATCTCCTCGCTTTCCGGCATGCCGTAGGCCACGTACTTCGCATAGGACAGATAAATCGACGCACTGTCTGTCATGGCCTTTGAGCCTGCGGTCAGTCGCACGACTTTGTCGGAACCGGGCGGTTCCACGTTCTGCAACATCATGACGTGCTCGTGCAGCAGCGTGATATAGCGTTCCACGGCCGATTCGACTTCTGTGTAGGCCTTCAGGATGTCATCCGTCATGGTTGTCCTCCATAATTCATTCAGCATACACTAGCCTGATGCAATGCCACAACGCCACAGTCTCCCCGTTAGTTCTCGACGCCATTCATCAGCTTGTTGAGAAAGAGCGGCTGTCACAATCACGACTTACACAGGCCGTGAGTGATCTCTCAAGGCTGTTCACAAAAGAGCGCAAAGAACTGAGTCGTTCCTATCTCGAAGACCCGGCAGCGGCCACAGCCTATCTCAGCTATTTTGTGCCGGTCAATCTGTCGAAGGTTCAGGTCTTGCTCGATGAGATGCCGACAGACCAGACGCGGGAGCGATTCTCGGTGTTGGATGTGGGCTCAGGGCCTGGCACCGGATCATTGGCGGTCCTTGACTGGTGGCATCACCGAAAGCGTCCCGGCGCGTTGACGGTTGCCGCCGTTGACAGTTCGCAGAGCGCCCTGACGCAAGCGACTCTGTTATGGAACAGGTACTGCCACGCAGGCGGCATCCTTGGCGCAAGCTTTCAAAGCCACAAAGGAGATCTCGAACAGGCAGCCTGGTTTGCGCAGGTTCGACCATGCGCTCCGTTCGATGTCATTATTCTGGCCAATAGCCTGAACGAGCTCTATGCGCGAGCGAAAGATCCCATCGCCGCGCGGACGAATTTCTTGACAGAAGCGCTGTCTCTGCTCGCTCCATATGGCACGATGATGATTCTTGAACCGGCCTTGCGGGAGACCTCGCGGGCATTGCATCACGTGCGCGATCGATTGCTCCAAGAGAAGCGCTGCACTGTCTACAGCCCATGCCTGCATGAAAACAGTTGTCCGGCCTTGGTGAATCCCTACGATTGGTGCCACGAAGAACGGGCTTGGGAACCACCGGCGTCGATCCGAGCAATCGACAAAGATGTCGGCTTCATCAAAGACGCGTTGAAGTTTTCCTATCTGTTGTTGCGCAAAGACGGAAGGACGATTGTCGAGCGGCGATTGGACGTATATCGAGTGGTCAGTGAACTGCGCAACCTCAAAGGCGAGAAGCGGGCCTGGTTATGTAATGAACAGGGCCGGCAAGAAATCGGACGACAGGACCGCCTGGTCTCTTCTCAGAATGCTGCCTTCGATGCCTGGCACCGCGGCGCCATCGTGCAGATTGAGCGGATCGCCAGAAAAGAAAAAGGCGGAAAGGTATCGATGTTGGGAAGAATCGAGCAAGATGCGGCGGTCAAGATGGTCCGTTCAGCATGAATGCTCTGAGAGGGTCTGGCACGATGGCGCGCATCCGTTCCATCTGTTGGACAGCTTGAGCTAACTGACTATCATTGATGCGAGGCTTGGCATGGCTATTCCCAACAAAGGAATTCGGAAGGTACGGCCCACCCATCCGGGAGAGATGCTGCGCGAGGACTTCCTGCCGGACTATGGACTGACTGTTTCCGGATTCGCCAAAGCCATCGGCGTATCGCGGCAGACTGTGAATGAAGTGCTTCGGGAACGGCGGGCTGTGAGTCCGGAGATGGCGCTACGCCTGTCCAGGTTGTTCGGCAACACCGCAGAGTTCTGGTTGAACGCCCAGCGTGCGGTTGATCTATGGGAGGCAGCGAAACGAGCCAAGGGCAGAATCAATCGAATTTCTCCACTGACGGCAGCGTGATCGTTTGGCAATTGGTTTGCGCTAGGTCCGGGAAGGTGAAGCATACGGATGAACCGCTTGGAGAGCTCGGCGGCATTTCTGATATTCCACCGCTCCAGAAGGATGTTGTCTTTCGGGATAAACAAGTGACGGTTGAGTACGGAATGAATCGTGGCTGGCCGAGCTAAGAAGACCGAGCACGCCGGAGCAAAAAGAGGTCGTGGCGCCTACTGATGGCGCAAGGCCGAGGCCAAACACGAGAGCAACAAGGTTCGGCGTGAGAACGCGAAGCAGGCTGTTCGACAGAGCCTTGCTGATGTAACGGATGATCCGATGGGCTGATCTCTGAGGTTATGTCAATAAGTGTGT
>Ga0210376_1000012_pt1 | contig 19611 bp, 17 predicted proteins | sample S771metaT_FD_170484 | JGI IMG/M metagenome (GOLD analysis project Ga0210376, IMG submission 170484) | Metatranscriptome of estuarine sediment microbial communities from the Columbia River estuary, Oregon, United States - S771 (Metagenome... | ecosystem: Environmental > Aquatic > Marine >... | reverse complement strand
CACTCGGTTTAGAATATCGACCCAATCGTAAACTCGAAGACCCCGCTTCGTTCGCCTGGACGCGGGTCAAGATTGATGCCGTAGGCGGCGCGCAAGGGGCCGAACGGAGAGATCCAGCGTCCCTCAAGCCCGGCTGTTTTTCTCAAATCGAAAAACGACACCGGCTCACCATCTTTAAAGCCCGCCCCGTAGTCGAAAAAGAGCACCCCGTTCAACTTCGCCTCGGCCGAGATCGTAAACACGAAATCGACGTTGAAGATGATCTGCTTCGCTGCGCCGAACGGGGTACGGGTCGTCTCCACCACCGGGCCGGCCCGGCCGAAGGCAAACCCGCGCAGAGTATTGATCCCACCGACATAGAACCGTTCGCTCAATGGAACCAAGCTCCCGCCGAATGTCTCTACCCCTCCAAACCGACCGCGGATCGACACTCTCGTATCGAAGAGTAGCGGGGTCACCTTGATGACGTCCACGGTATACTTGATGAAATCGTTGGTCCCGCCCATATACGGCGTACCGATATCGAACCCGCCGCCGAACCGCCAGCCGGATCTGGGATCGAGATAATAATCACGTGTGTCTCTGAATGCATGGATCCGGACTCCCGTCGAGGACTGATGCCCGAGCTGGCTGCAGATGACAGCGTTTCTATCGGGGTCATTATTATTACAAATCCCCGCTGCCGGACTTCTGTATTTCAGTTCTTCGGCGAAGAGACTGATGGTTCCCGTATTGTATTCCGACAGCCAGCGGCCGAACGTCACGCTCGCGCCGGTTCGCTCCTCGAAAAACGTCAGATAGTTCGTCATGCTGCGATAGATGTCCATTTGCGCCGATGTCAGCGAATCGTTGATGTAGGGATTGCGGAACGTGATCGATCCGAATTGTCTCCGCTGGCCGAACTGTCCGCTGATGCGGCCCATATAGCCGTATCCGCCGATATTGCCTTCCGTAATGTTGGCGATGGCCATCAGCCGGTCCAGCGAGCTGAACCCGCCGCCGATGCTGAATTGGCCCGTCGGCTTTTCCTTCACCCTGACGTTCAAATCCACTTTGTCGACTGCCACCTTATCGGGAAGAATTTCGACGGTTTCAAAAAATTGAAGATTGTTCAACCGTTGGAAACTTCGCTTAAGGGAGGGCGTATCGATCACATCCTGTTCGTCTACACGAATTTCACGGCGGATGACATTATCGCGAGTCTTGCTGTTCCCGTGAATGTTGATCTGCCGGATACGCATCATTTCCCCTTCTTTCACACTGAAGAGGATAGTGACCGTTCGTTCGGCATTGTTCGGATTGACCGTCGGCGCGATTTCGGCAAACGAGTACCCCTTGCCTCCGTACATGTCCGTCAAGCGTCCGATCTCGTCCCGCAGTTTGGCGCGCTGAAAAATTTCCCCCTCCTTGATCCTCAATCCTTCCCGAAGCTCGGCGTCTTCAAACACCATATGACCGCGAAATCCCACCTCCGCCACGGTAAACGGCTCCCCTTCGAAGACATTGAACGTCACCACGAACCATTTCTTGTCTTCGGTCAGTTCGACGGAAGACAGGCTGACCCTGGCGTTGAAGTACCCTCTATTGAGCAGCACTTCCTTGATCCGCTCCACATCGTTCCCCAATTCGTCGCGCTTTAGGAGACCCGCATCGGAGATGGACGACGGCAGCTTGAACTGCGTGAAAGGCCCGTACCATGGAACCCATTCCCTGGTCGTGATAACTTTGAACAGCTCATCCTTGGTCATCGCGCGCAGGCCGTCGAAAATTACGGTTTTGACCCGCGCCTTATCCCCCTCTTTCACGAAGAAGGTCAAGCGCTTGCGATCCTGGTCCAACGTTTGGACTACCGGAATGACCTGGCAATTGTAATATCCGTCCTTCTCATAGGCTAGTCGGATATTCTCGGCGCTTTCCTTCGCCTGTTGCTGGTCGAGAAACGCTTGAGCTTTGATGATCGTCTTTTCTTTCAGCTTCTCGTCGCTCAGATTTTCATTTCCGTCATACACGATCTCCGTGATGAACGGCTTCTCTCGGACGACGTATACGACGGCTATCCCACCCGGCCCCCGTTCAGTTTCGACTTGGACATCCTCGAACAAACCCGAGTCGTACAGGATCTTGACCTGCCCGCGCACTGTCTCAGATGCATAGGGGTCTCCCGCCTTGAGCGTGAGGCGCCCGACGATAGCGGGAACTTCGATGCGCTTGTTTCCGCGGATCTCGATCGACGTGATCTTCGACTCGGACGTCTGTGCGTCCGTTTCATACCACCCCGGCAACACAGAGACCGCTATGATCAGCACAAGAAACCATCGGGGTCCGTTGAGGAAGGCTGTGGTCACGGGCTAGAGTTCCAATTCCAGAATGCCAAGAGGGAGGGCCGTCCCACGTAATCTTCACGATCACCGGAAAGCATGAACGAACCTCATACCATCCAGCCTGTCTTGATGTGCAGACCATATCGAACACGACTGCTGCCACCAGCCCGTCCTTGCAAAACTCCCGGATTATATTGAGGCGTCTCGACGTTGTAAAGGACTCGCCTGATTTTACGAGGCGATGTGTACTCTGCTCCGGATTGATCATCGCTGACCGATGCGTCGGCGCTCTATACGTCCGGGTGCCTGTCCCTCGTGAAGTATGAAGCCGCTCCGCCGACGGTGCGAGGCAAGCGCGGGACGGAAAGAGAGCAGATCTCATTTTGCTTGCGAGACACGGTTCGACAGGCTCACCGTCCTGAGCAGAGTCGAAGGACGAGATACGCGTCACGAACGACGCACCTCACGTGTCGAGCATTGGGCGCATTCGCCCATTTCTTGACATCACCAAACCCATCACATAGTATCCGTTTTATGTCGCGCCTTGCCGTCAGAAAAGCCGTGATTCCCGCCGCGGGGCTGGGAACTCGCTTCCTTCCCGCCACAAAAGCTTCGCCGAAGGAAATGCTGCCGCTGGTGGATAAGCCGCTCATTCAATATGCGGTTGAAGAAGCGGTGGCATCGGGCATCGAAGACATCATCATCATCACAGGCAGAGGCAAGCGGGCCATTGAGGACCACTTCGATCGCTCAGTAGAGCTCGAAGAGAACCTGAAAGGCGCAGGCAAGAGCCAGATCCTGCATCAGATCCGGCAGATTTCAAACCTGGCGAACTTCTGTTACGTGCGCCAATCGGAAGCGCTGGGCTTGGGACATGCCGTCCTGTGCGCGCAACACCTGATCGGCGACGAACCGTTTGCCGTGATTCTTGGCGACGAAATCATCGATGCCGCGATGCCGGGGCTCGCCCAATTGATTCACGTCTATACCAAACGCCGTGGCGCGGTCCTCGGCGTGCAGAACGTTCCGAAACAGGATGTGAGCCGGTACGGCATTGTGACGCCCAAACGGCTTGCCGAAGGACTGCACCGCGTAGAAAATGTGGTGGAGAAACCGTCGCCGGCCGATGCGCCGTCCACGCTGGCTGTGATCGGCCGATACGTCCTTCCGCCGGAGATTTTCCCCATCTTGCGGAAAACCGTTCCAGGGAAAAACGGGGAAATTCAGTTGACCGACGCGCTCAGAGAACTGGCGAGGAAATCGCCGATGTTCGCCCAGGAAATTAAAGGACAGCGGCACGACGCTGGAGACAAGTTGGGATTTCTGATCGCGACCGTCGAGTTCGCGCTCAAGAACCCCTCGTTGGGAGCCGACTTCAGCGAGTATCTTGTGTCACGCACACGCATGATTGCAAACGACCGGCGCAAGTAGGAATCATCGGGACTTCGTCTGCGCTGATTGCGAACCCTCAGTCACGGCAGGCCTCGATCGGATTCCGAAAGAGCCAGGAAAAAAGGACAGGAAGGGATGGGCATCGGATGACCGACACGAACGAACAAGAGCTCCAGCCACCACAAAATGTTGAGATTCCGGCCCAGCTTCCGCTGTTGCCTGTCCGCGACATCGTCATCTTCCCCTATATGGTGCTCCCGCTCTTCGTCGGACGAGACATGTCGATCAAGGCGATTGAGGCGGCCCTCGCCGGCAACCGGATGATCTTTCTGGCCACGCAAAAAGCCCTTGATGTTGAGAACCCCGAGCCCGGAGACATCCACGAGATCGGCACCGTCGGCATTATCATGCGCATGCTGAAGCTGCCGGACGAGCGGGTCAAAATTCTGGTGCAGGGGGTCGCAAAAGCCAAGATCGCCCAATATATTCAAACCGATCCCTATTACTCCGTCCGAATCGACAAACTCCCTGACAGCAAGCCAGCGGCGACTTCGCTCGAAGCCGAAGCGGTCATGCGCACGGTGAAGGAGCAGATCGAACGAATCGTCAGTTTGGGCAAGGTCCTGATTCCCGATGTCATGGTCGTCATTGAAAATCTCGAAGACCCGGGGCGCCTGGCAGACATGGTGGCATCGAATCTGGGACTCAAAGTCGACGTGACTCAGGCTGTGCTGGAGAGCCACGATCCGATCCAACGTCTTCGCCGGGTCAGCGACATCCTCGGCAAGGAAATCGAAGTCTTGTCCATGCAGCAAAAGATCCAAGCGCAAGCCAAAGGCGAGATGGACAAGACCCAGCGCGAGTACTTCTTGCGCGAACAGCTGAAGGCCATTCAAAAAGAACTGGGCGAATTGGACGAACGGGCCGAAGAAGTCACCGAATTTCGTAAACGCATTAAAGACGTCAAGATGCCGGACAAGGTGCTGAAGGAAGCCGAAAAACAGCTGAAGCGCCTGGAAAAGATGCACCCGGACACGGCCGAATCCTCGACGGTTCGCACCTATCTCGAATGGATGGTGGAACTGCCTTGGTCGAAGCGATCGAAAGACAATCTCGACCTGAAAGCCGCATCTGCGGTGCTGAACAAGGACCACTACGACCTCGAAAAGGTCAAGGAGCGGATTCTGGAGTACCTGGCCGTCCGCAAACTCAAAGAGAAGATGAAAGGTCCTATCCTCTGTTTTGTCGGCCCGCCGGGAGTGGGCAAAACGTCCCTGGGAAAATCGATCGCGCGCGCATTAGGGCGTGAGTTCGTGCGCATCAGTCTGGGCGGGGTCCGGGATGAGGCGGAAATCCGCGGCCATCGCCGTACCTACGTCGGGGCATTGCCCGGCCGCATCATCCAGGGTATGAAGCAAGCGGGCACCAGCAACCCGGTGTTCATGCTGGACGAAGTGGACAAAGTCGGCATGGATTTCCGAGGCGACCCCTCCGCGGCGCTGCTCGAAGTGCTCGACCCGGAACAAAACAGCGCCTTCACGGACCACTATCTGGGAGTCCCCTTCGACCTGACCGAGGTCATGTTCATCACCACCGCGAATTTGATCGATCCGATTCTCCCTGCCCTGCGCGATCGCATGGAGATCATCGAGATCCCGGGCTACACGGAAGAGGAAAAGCTCGGCATCGCACAAAAGTACTTGATCCCACGCCAACTGGAAGAACACGGGATCACGAGCAAACATGTCCAGATCGACGAGGCGGCCCTGAGGAACATCATCGTCCATTACACGCGGGAAGCCGGGGTGCGGAGTCTCGAACGCGAGATCGCCAATGTCATGCGCAAGGTCGCCAAGAAGGTCGCAGAAGGCAAGGGCCAGGGGTTCCCGGTCGCTGAGGCGAATCTTCATAAATACCTGGGTGTGCCCAAGTACGTGCCAGAAGCCGAATTGGAGAAGGATGAAGTCGGGGTGGCAACCGGTCTGGCGTGGACTGAAGCGGGCGGCGACGTGCTGTACATCGAAGCGACTGCCATGAAAGGGAAAGGCCACCTGACCCTGACGGGCCACTTGGGCGATGTCATGAAAGAATCGGCCCAGGCGGCGCTCAGCTATGTCCGTTCACGCGAGAAAACGTTGAACATTAACCCCGATATGTTCAGCAAACAAGATCTGCACATTCATGTTCCGGCCGGCGCCATTCCCAAAGACGGCCCCTCTGCCGGGATCACCATGGCGACCGCCATCGCCTCGGCGCTCTCCGGAATTCCAGCCAGACGAGATCTCGCCATGACCGGAGAAATCACCTTGCGCGGGCGCGTCCTTCCGATCGGCGGGCTCAAGGAAAAAATTCTGGCCGCCAAGAGAGCTAGGCTGACGACGGTTATCCTGCCGCTACGCAACAAGAAGGATCTCGAAGAAATCCCCAAGCACCTCCTGAAGGGCATTCAATTGTCGTTTGCCGACACGATGGACGACGTGATGAAGATCGCCCTTCGGAGAAAAGCGCCGGCTGCGCCGGCAAAAAAACGCTCGCCGTCCTCCGCCCCACCGGCCCATTCCAAACCGACCCATTCTGGAAAACGAAAGCGGGACGGGCGCGCACGAGAGATCCCGGCGACCCTGATGCCGCGCCAACTCACACGCTTAGACTCGCCCGCATGATTCATGAGCACTTCTGCTGTAATCGTCCATCTCTGCGAGCCGAGACGCAGTCAATCCGTTCCTATGGAGAATGGAGTTTGTGGTTACGGGTTTCATGTTTCGTGACGTCAGGAGCTACAATCCGAACACGCGAAACCAGGAACTCGAAACCCGAAACATTCCCCAGGTTCTTTGGAACGCGATGTCGCGACGAACTGAATACTGCGGGCCAGCTGTGACCATTCGGAAGGCCCAGCCCCGCATTCAAGAATTCGCTCTGATCAGAGCCCTCGCGCGTCGATTCGCCAGAAACACCTCGCAGCTCGTGCAGGGCATCGGCGACGATGCCGCCGTCATTGCGGCGCCGGCGCCTGGGTGGTGGCATGTGACAACGGATCTGCTCGCCGAAGGCGTGCACTTCGATCTACGGACGGCCTCGGCCGAATCGGTGGGCTATCGGGCCGCCATCGCCAACCTCAGCGATATTGCGGCAATGGGAGCATCTCCCCGCTATCTGCTCATCTCGCTCGCCGCTCCGAGGACATTCACGCCGGCGCGTATCTTTGAACTCTATGAAGGCCTCATGCAGGCCTGCCGTCTTCATGGCGTCGCACTCATCGGAGGCGATACCTCGTCCTCCAGGGCCGGAGTCTTCGTGAGCATCACCCTCATCGGCACAACGATATCGGGGCGGGCTCTTTTCCGCCGCGGCGCCCATGTCGGAGACTCTATCTACGTGACGGGAACCTTGGGGGACTCACTGGCCGGCCTGCAACTCTTGACGAACGCCAAATCGAACCGTTCCACGCTACGGCCCTTTGCCCCGCTTCGTAAACCCCATCGGGACTTTCTGGTCCAGCGCCACCTCCGCCCAACGGCTCGGATCGGTGAAGGACAGTGGTTGAACAGCGCGAGGCTCGCGACCGCCGCCATCGATCTGTCTGACGGCCTGTCCGGCGACCTTCGGCACATCTGCGAAGAGAGCCACGTGGGAGCGGAAATCGATCTCAGCGCGATTCCCATTTCGCCCGCCTGCTCTGCCTATGCCGAAAGCCGACACCTTCGCCCTGTCCAGTTGGCGCTCACAGGGGGGGAAGACTACGAACTTCTCTTCACGGCTCCCCCGGCAAAACACTCTGCCATCGAACGGCAGGCCCGCGCGCACGGGTCTCAGATCACACGCATCGGCAGAATTCGCGCCAGACGGTTTGGGATGCAGATGAAAACCACCGACGGCACGATGCGGCCGATTCCCATGAGCAGTTATGAACACTTCCGCTGATGCCCGATCAAAGCCCCCATCCTCCAACTTCGCGCAACCGATCGTTCCGGGCACTGCTGCGTCAAGTGCTGCACCTCCAAGAATCGCCGCAACGGACGGCCCTGGCGTTCGCGGTGGGAGTGTTGATCGCATTTTCCCCTGCCTATGGCCTGCATACGGCCATGGTGGTATTTTGTACGTGGCTTTTCGGCCTCAATTTTCTGGCGCTTCTGGCCGGCGCCCTTGTCAACAATCCCTGGACCATCGTGCCTATTCTTGGAGCAACCTACTGGACCGGCGCTTGGTTGCTGGGACGGATGGAGACCCCGACATTCAACTGGGATGACCTCAGTTTCAGCGGCATCTACCAGCAAGTCCTTCCCTACGTGGTTCCGTTCGCGTTCGGAGGATTGGTTCTGAGTGTAATCGGCGCGCTGGTGTCCTACCCGATTGCCTATCGGCTGATCCTCAGATACCGCTCCTCGCTTGGCGCCTCGGCAACCCCGCCATTGCCGCCCCACGACCAGGTGGGCTAAGATGCTCGCCTATCATGATTCCATCAGAACGATCGAACGCGCCCTATGACGGATCGGCCTTGATTGCCGATCCCATTCACCGCTACATCTCGTTCACCGTTCCCTATGCCGATCCTGATCCCCACGAGCGCACCGAGAAAGATCTGATCGATTCGCCCTGGGTTCAACGGCTGCGCTATATTTACCAACTGCAAAGCGCCCGTTGGGTCTATCCCTCGGCTGAACACACGCGCTTTGTCCACTCACTCGGCACGATGCACGTGGCCGGACGATTCGCCCGCCATCTCTACCCGTTCCTCAAGAAAACCATCAATGATGTGCCATCGGCCAACTACGTCGAAGAACTGCTGCGTGTGACCGCGCTGGTTCACGATATCGGCCACGGCCCGTTTTGCCATTTCTTCGATGAAAACTTTCTCCATGGCTTTCACCTCACGCATGAAAAACTGGGGCAAATCATCATTCGGGAGTATCTGGGCCCCATCATCCGAAAAATTCGCCGAAGCCCGTCTGGCCCCTTTGCGAAGGGAGAAGAGTTGGACCCCGACCAGGTGGCGCATCTGATCCTCAAGGAGAAGGGGAAGGACAATTCACGGATTCCGCGTTGGCTGAACTTGCTCCAGCCTGTCATCTCCGGCAGTTATACGGGAGACAATCTGGATTACGTTTTGCGGGATTCATACATGTGCGGCGTAGCTGTGGGACCCGTCGATCTGACGAGACTGATCCACTACACGATCGTAACCGACAAGGGCTTCACGATCCACAAGACAGGGCTCCCAGCCCTGCAAATGTTCCTCAACACCCGGATGTATCTGTACTCCAATGTCTATTTCCATCGCACGACCAGAGCCATCGACATCCATTTACGCGATATTTTTGGCGAGACCATGAAACTGCTCTTCCCACAAGACCCTCGCAAGCACATGGATGCCTATTGCAGACTCACCGATTGGTCTCTCTTGGAGGAGGTTCGAGACTGGAAACGGAGCACCCGAAAGACGCTGCGCCGGCAGGGAGATGAGTGGGGGCGCATTTTGGACCGCGACGTGAAATGGAAGATGGCCTACAGCACCTCCCTCAAGGAAAAAGGGCAGGAGCGAGGGATGGCGTTCCCTAGCCACCAGCAATTCGCGCAGCAGATCGCGAAAGAATTACCAAAAGAATTGCGAGGGCTGGAATTTCGTGTGGATATGGCCCCGCTCGATCCACGCCCGGACCCGAAAGACCGCCGTGGGAATCCGCTCTATGTCTATGATCCGGGAACCAAGCAGGTGTCCACCGAGCCGCTGGAAGAATTCTTGGATCTCTTGCCGACAAGGCTGATCCAGTTTCGAATCTATTCGCTCGACCATGCCCATGATGCCGCGCTCTCCCGTGCCGCCGCAACCGTCCTGAACAAGGCGCCATCGAGCCTAGAGTCGAATTACTAAACAACGCCCACGTTTCAAGGAATATGGGGAATGTTTCTGGTTTCGAGGGTTCGGATTGTATTTCCTGACATCGCGAGACACGAAACACGAAACTGCGACTCTGCCCCCAGAGCAGCAGAAGTGCTCATGAATAAGGCGGGCTACGCCGCAGCATTCGTTGGCTCCGCCGGCTGCGCCTGGTTGTTGCTGAGCAGATAGGTCTTCCGTATTTTCATGGCGTTTCGCTGCTTCTCCGTTGGAAAATGCGGCCCCCGCTTCTTTAGGGGGAATCGCGCCTCAAAGCGCTCGATGAGCTCAAACGCCTCCGCATTGTCTCCGGAGCGCACCAGAAGTTGCGAGAGCCGAAGATAGGCCGGGACAAGCAGCAAGAGGTGACGGACCTCTTTCACCTCACCGATCACGTAGCGATATCCGGCCATGGACACGGCATGATTGATCTTCTCGTAGCAGACCGCTTCGATCATGTGAATCCCGAGCCGATCCGTGTCTGCGCTGATACTCTGTTCCCATTGCCCATTCACCAAGGCTCTGAGCTCTTCTGGAGACAGCCACATCCCGCCCTTTTGGGCGTTCGCCCGTGCCCGCTCCACGACTCCTCTTGCCTCCAACCACGCGCCGTACAACCCGACCAGCACACCGAGACAAGGAATCGATCCTAGGCACTTTCCCTTCAGCGGTGAAAATCCCTTCTTGGCAACCTGCGACGGCAAGAACACCCGCCCATTCGCCTTGGAACAGACCTTACACGTATTGTCGTCGTCCGGCATGACATAGATGTACATGCGGGTGCCGGAACGATCGAAGATATCCACGGCTAAAATCCGGCCGGCCATGATCTGCATTTGATAGTACTGCCACAAAACCAACAGGCCGAGAACGGCCACCAGGTATGGAGTCACATCCGAAAACTCTAATTCACCGAACATAGGCACTCCTCCTGCATGGCGAGGTCACTGCAGATGGAGTATAGCAGCCACCACTTCGATCACCCAGAAACTTCACTGTTTCAAACCAAGAGGCAGGATTTCCTCATGAATTTGGAAACCATACGCCTCCGGGTTACAACAAAACCGAGAGATACCCTCTTCCCAATGTTGACTGACAGAGACCCTGCATTGCCTTTCTGCAGAACGATTGCTGTTAACGGCCACTATTTACAGGATCGAGAACCTCCCGCTCACATGGAAACTGACGATGCTTGCTCTCATGTTGTCTACCTAGCTGGGAGTCCCGTCATACGCGCAACTCAGCGGTGGACAACAGGATGCCACAACAGTCTTGAACGGCGCGCCTCCTGTTGTTCTGGCGAAAGGTCAGGCGTTGGCGCAGATTCTCCAACAGGGAATCACGGTCGGCAAAGTGACAGACGAAGAGATTCGGCAAGGGATGATGTCCGGGCGTCTTGCAGAGAAGCTCACACAGCGGAGCCCGAACGCAAGCCAACTCCATGAGGAGATCAGCGCTGCAACGAAAGAGGGCACCGGGCCTGGTGAAGACAGTCTGCTGCCGTTGCTGGGAGGATTGGGCATCTCAATCAAACCAGTCTGCAGAGAAACTGCGGAGCACGCGTGCTACGATGGGCTAATGATGGCTTCCCCGTCCGGCTTGCCGCCGTCGATCAACACGCGCCGCCCATCCACCCGCAACCGCCCCTCGGCAAAGAGTTGCACGGCCCTCGGATAGATCTTATGCTCCTGTCCGAGAATGCGCGAGGCCAGCGATTCCGGCGTATCGCCGTCAAGAATGGGCACGGCTGCTTGCAGAATGATCGGCCCTTCGTCCACTCCTTCCGTGACGAAATGCACCGTGCAGCCGGCCAGTTTGCAACCCCAATCAAGGGCTTTCTTCTGCACCTCCAAGCCAGGAAACGACGGCAGCAACGATGGGTGAATGTTCATCATCCGGTTGGCATAGGCATTGACGAGCACCGCCGTGACAATCTTCATATAGCCCGCAAGCAGCACCAACTCAACATTGTGTTGCTCAAGCACCTCCAAGAGCGCGCGATCATAGGCTTCACGGTTGTCCGGACGTCCGGCAAACGGCTTGGGATCGACGAACAGATCCTTGAGCCCATGCTTCCGAGCCCGCTCCAGCGCCACAGCATCCTTCTTGTTACTGATGACGGCTGCGATTGTCGCATGGACCTGCCCCGCCTCGATCGCATCGATCACGGCTTGCAGATTCGATCCTCGGCCGGAAGCCAGCACCGCCACGCGCAGTGGAATCATCCGCTTAATCGACATACTCCACTGCCGGCTCCTGTCCAGTTGATGACGCCATTTCGCCGATCTGCCAACCTTGGTCGCCCAGTGCCGTGGCTGCGGCGAGCACCGCGGGCACCGACTCGGACGGGGCCACGAGGATCAAGCCAATTCCCATATTGAACACCCGATACATTTCTTCACGATCCACCTGCCCCAAGCGGCTGATGACTTGAAAAATAGGCGGCGCCAGCCAAGCCTTACGGCTGATCCTTGCCCGCACCGCTTCCGGAAACACTCGCGGCAGATTCTCCGTAATGCCTCCGCCAGTAATATGCGCCATACCTTTGATCGGAAAGTCTCGGAGAAGGGAAAGAATCTGTTTCGCGTAAATTCTGGTCGGTGTCAGCAACACCTCGCCGAGCGGGCGATCGAGCTCGGGCAATCGGCTCGCGACCGTCAGCTTCGCCTGGTCGAACAACACGCGCCGCGCCAGCGAATAGCCGTTACTATGCAGTCCCGTAGACGCCAACCCGATGATGGCGTCGCCCGGCCTGATCGTCTTGCCATCGACGATTTTGGATTTCTCGACTACCCCGACGGAAAAACCAGCCAGATCGTATTCGCCGTCCGCATACATCGACGGCATCTCCGCCGTCTCCCCGCCGATCAGCGCGCACCCAGCTTGACGGCAGCCTTCGGCGATTCCCTTGACAACTTCCTGCGCTTTCGGCACCGCCAACTTGCCCGTAGCGAAGTAGTCGAGGAAAAAAAGCGGTTCCGCTCCACTCACGGCGATATCGTTGACGCACATGGCGACAAGATCGATGCCGACCGTATCGTGCCGATCCATCATGAACGCGATCTTCAGCTTGGTCCCGACCCCATCGGTTCCGGACACCAGCACCGGCTCTTTGTATTGATCGGCCCGCAAGCCGAACAGCCCGCCGAATCCGCCCAGGTCGGTCAGCACTTCGGGACGGAAGGTCGACCGAACCAGCGGCTTGATGCGGTCGACAAACTCGTCTCCCGCATCGATATCAACACCGGCTTCGCGATAGGTGGTCATAGAAAATCAAGATTGGGACGGTTGAGGTTTAGGTCGAGGTCGAGTGGGAAGCCGGAACGATCATGCTCGCTCTCAGCCTCATCCGTAGACTCGACCTATCTTCGGGGCGCATCTTAACGGAGGGGTCTCAGCGAGGTCAACGCAGCCTTCCAGCTATTCCGATTCTATTTCTTTTTTTCGTAATACCTGGCGGCGGGTCGTTTTTCACTGCGCGCATCCACCGCGCACATCGTTCACTACACTGTGCCAATCCAATCATCAGATGTGGGCGGTGGGCGAGCACTGAAACGGCCCGCAGCCACGTGTCATCCCTCCGGCCGCATCTCCACATCCAGCAACTTGATTTTCCGGTGCAGGTGGCTCCGTTCGATTTTCAGATCTTCGGCGGTGCGCGAGATATTCCAATGGTGCTCACGAAGCTTGCGACCGATAAATTCTTTTTCAAACGCGTTCCGCGCGTCTTTCAGCGAATCGTACGCTTTGGTGAAGAGCGGGCTTGAGGCCTGGCCCGCCGCTGCCGAAGAGGCAAGGGAACCGGCGGCCCGCCCCTGGATGGACATGGCCGCTTGCGATGCGTCAATGACGAGCCCCGGCACCATGATCATCAGCCGCTCGATCAGGTTTCGCAGTTCGCGGATGTTGCCGGGCCACTCGTATTGCTGCAACACAGTCATCGCCTCCGGTGACACCTCTTTCATCCGCAGTCCCTGCTCTTCGGCGTGGATTTTCAGAAAGTGCCGAACCAGCGCCGGGACATCGTCCCGCCGCTCGCGCAACGGAGGCACGACGATCGGCACGACGTTGAGCCGGTAGTACAAGTCTTCCCGGAAATGCCCCTTCTGAATTTCTTTTTCCAGATCTTTGTTCGAAGCGGCCAGCACCCGCACATCGACCTTCATCAACTTGGTGCCGCCGACCCTTGTGAACTGTTGTTCTTGCAAGGCCCGCAGAACCTTCGCCTGCGTATTCAAACTCATATCGCCGATTTCATCGAGAAACAATGTCCCGCCGTCGGCCTGTTCGAATTGCCCCCGTTTCAATGAGGTGGCCCCGGTAAACGATCCCTTCTCGTGGCCGAACAGTTCGCTCTCGATCAACGTTTCAGGAATCGCCGCGCAGTTGACGGCGACGAACGGATGGTTGGCCCTGGCGCTGTGCATATGGATGGCGCGCGCGACCAGCTCCTTGCCCGTTCCATTTTCTCCGCCGATCAGCACCCGGCTGTTGGTCGGACCGGCGGTTTCGATCAATTGCCGCAGCTGCTGCATCGCCGGCGACTGTCCAACCAGCTCGAATTTCTGCTGGACCTTGGTCCGCAGAACCCGATTCTCCTGTTCCAATCGATACTGTTCCAACGCGTGCTTGACGCGCAGCGTGACGTTCTCCAACGACAGCGGCTTCTCGATATAGTCGTAGGCCCCCAGCTTCACGGCCTTCACTGCCGTTTCGATGGACCCATGGCCGGACATCATCACGACTTGCGTCGCCGGCGCAAATTCCTTCACGCGCCGAAGCGTCTCCAATCCATCCATCTCCGGCATCCAAATGTCGAGCATCATGAGATTGGGCGGATCGCTGCCACAGATCTTCAACGCTTCAACTCCACCGGCTGCCGTCGCCACCTCGTACCCTTCGTCTTCGAGAATGCTTCGCAACGAGGTGCGAATCGCCTCTTCGTCGTCCACAATGAGAATCGATGCCGACATAACTCCCCTCTCCTTACCCCTTACCCTTCACCGTTCACCGTTCACCGTTCCGCGCTACACCTACACCGGCAAATCGAACGTAAAGGCTGCCCCCTTCGGATGATTGCTTCCAGCCTGAATCTGGCCTTCGTGGTCGGTGATGATCCGGCGCACGATCGCAAGCCCCAATCCGGTTCCGGTTTTTTTCCTGGTAAAGTAGGGCACGAACAGCCGCTCCTGATCTTCGGGCGTGATGCCGGGCCCTTCGTCCGCCACCGTCACCACCGCCCGTTTCCGCTTCGTATCGTACTTCGTGCTCACCCACAGCCGGCCTTTTTGATTCATCGCCTGAATGGCGTTGTCGAACAAGTTGACGAACACGCGCTTCAACTGCTCTCGATCGAAATTGATGGGCGGCAGGTCTTGATCCAGGTCCAGGATCAGATCGATATCCTTCTGCGCCTCCCGGTACAATGCCGCCACATCCCGCAGCACATCATGGAGCGGCTGGCGCGTCATCTGCGGAGCGGGCAGCCGCGCGAATTTCGCAAACTCATCCAGCATCTGCTTGAGGCTGCCGACCTCGTTGATGATCACGTTCGTCGCCTCGTCGAAGACCCGATCGAGGTCCGGCGATTTCTCGAAAAACTTCTTCCGCAGCCGCTGGGCCGACAATTGAATAGGCGTCAGCGGATTTTTGATTTCATGCGCGACACGCCTGGCGACCTCCTGCCAGGCTGCGACTTTCTGAGCCTTGATCAGTTCCGTCAAGTCTTCGAACACCAGCACGAACCCCAAGTCTTGGTTCGACTCATCCCGCATGCGCGACCCGTTCAAGCCGATCGTGATGAGTTTTCCCTGGACGTCCAACTGTCCTTCCAATGCCAGGTCATCGCGGTCGTCGGCCGACATGCGGTCATACACCGTCTGAAACAAGTCGAGGCCGAACTCCTTGAATGCCTCATTGGCCGGACGCCCCCGAAGCCGATCGCCGGCCAGCCCCAGAATACGCTCGCCCGACGGATTGAACGTCGTAATTGTGCCGCTCCGATCGATCGACAGCAGTCCGGCGGCGATCGTGGCCACGACCGTTTCGATGTACGCCCGGCGGCGATCGAGTTCGGCATTCGTGTTCCAGAGCGTCAGATTCGTTTCTTCAAGCTTGGACTTGCTGCCCTGCAAATCCAGCGTCATCCGATTGAAAGAGTCGATCAAGGTGCCGATTTCATCGGTCGCCTTCGCGTCGATCTGGACAGTGAGATCCCCCTGCGCAACGGCTTCCGTCGCCTCCGCCAATCGTTGAATGGGAACAGTAATGCCGCGCGCCACGTAGAATCCAAACCACGTGGCGCTGAAGAGAATCATCACGGTCACGACGGCGACGAAGAGATAGGCGCCGGCCTTGATCGGATTTTTCATCGCTTTGATCTGGGTATATTCCTGATACTGACGCGTGATCCCTTCCATTTTCGTCAGCAACGACTCCGGCACATAGGTTTCCACCACCACCACGCCGGCCAACTCGCCGCTGTGACTGCCGGAGGCCACCGGCATGCCGGCCCGCACCAGCCGGCCCGACTGCGCTTCCTGCACGGAGGTGAACTCCTGCTTCCCGTTGATGACTTGGAGGACGAGCTGGCCGATCGGCATATCCAACGCACCGGCCGGCACGTTCGCATCGAGCGCTTTCGTCAGCGTTTCCATCTTGCTCGAAAACACTTCAATCCCAGCGACTCCGTACTCCATGCGCTTCCGAGCCATTGCGGCAATCAGCAAATCGCGCTGTTCCGGAATCAGCATGTCCTCGCGAAACAGTTCCTGCCCGATGGCCCGCGCGCTGTTCACCGCCAGCGCGATGTGTCCCGCGTGCTGCAAACGCGCGACCTCATACGAGTCCTTCATCACGTTTTCAATCTGTTCGCTGAACCACACATCGACGGCTTTGTTGAGCACTCCGCTCGCAACCACGGCAAGCAGCACGGTCGGGATCAATGAAAACCCGATGAACGCGGCAATGAGCTTGGTGCGAAATCCTGCGCCGACAAGCCGGTGCCGGCGCTCGAAATAGGCCTTGATCAGATTCCGCGACAACAACAACGTCAGAACGACAAGTCCGATCAAGTCGAGATTGATCAGCAGCAGCACGATGGCATAGCTGGTCGTGGGCAAGAGCGACCCCTTTTCCTGGCCGCCCGGCACGACGATCTGGGAGTAATACAACGTCAGCGCCAAACAGGGGATCAAGAGAATGAGCACGATCCAGACGGGACGGAGATGGAGTTTTTTGCGCTCAGGTTCCTGAGGCCGGTCACTCCCGGAGACACGTGGTTTGCCGCCGATGGGAATCCGCTGAGAATCGCTGAACCTTGCGGAAGCGATTCCAAGCCCGCGTTTGGAAGGATCAGACCCAGGCATTCGCAGCCTTTCTGCGTATTTGTCCGGAAACAGTAATGCCATCCACTATAGCGGACTTATGAGGCAGTCTCAAAGTCCGGCGACAGATTTCACCATTCCGTACAATGACCACGAAATGAAAATCGGCAGGCGGGATACGGACAGGCTACTTCGGCGATGCCAACGTGACATACTTCATGCGCAGCGCATAGAGCATGTCGCGCAAGACCGTCTGCTCTTCCGAGGTCAGATTACCCTTGGTCTTGTCTTCCAGGAGAGACAGCAGATCGATGATTTCCTTGGCCTGAGGCAAGTTGACGGGCATCGGTTGCTGTTGAGGGTCCAGCCGCTCGCCCATCAACATCAGCGACGACGAGCCCAACGAGATCACGAAAGACGAGAACGTGACCGGAAGCGACGGAGCCTCATGGGTTGAAGCATCCTGTGGTGGAGTGGCTTCCTGAGCCGGAGAAAGCACAGGCTGTTTTTTATCAGGAGCGGACACCGGAGGAACATCCGACCCGCCGCTTGCGCGCCGATCCCGAACAACGAACCCTTGTTCTTGGTCTGCCATCAGCCCCTCCTCGAAAACCAGCCTACTGTGGCCGGTACCCTATCATAGGGGATTTCGGCCCGCAAGACGCCGACGGTCACGGCCATAGGACTGCCCCGTTTCGCCGCCTCGCCCGCCACAGCCTCGCAGGCGGGCGCGTGGAGTTTGTTGCAGTCTGAAGCTGTAAAAGATGCTTGCTGGCACTTCGATCTTCTCCTCTGTGCTCTCACTTTCCCCGTCACGCCTCTTGCACGGCGAGCACCTCTGCAATCTCGCGAAGGTCCGCCTCCACCGCCATCTCTCGAGGCGATTCGCAGTTATCGATTCGCGTCCGGAGGCATGGGTCCGCACCGGCCTGCAGGAGAAGCTCGACCGCTCCGAGATTGCGCTCACTCACAGCCATGTGCAGCGGCGTGTAGTCGTTGATACCGCGTTGATTGGGATCGGATTTGAAGGCAAGCAACAATTTCAGGATCTCCAGCACGTCCGGTCGTCCAGATGATCCCGGCTGCGGCCGACTGCAAGACAATGCCGCGATCAAGGGCGGAAATCCGGCATGATCGGCAGGATTGGGATCGGCGCCGGCCTCCAGCAACGTACGGATGAACGGCAGCGGGCTGTGGTAAATCGCATATTCGAGGCACGAGCCGATGGTCAGCGGCATCGGCCCATTCGGCACGCTGGCCGGATCATCGACTGCATCCCGCAATGCGGCAAGATCACCCGCGCGAAAAGCGGCGTCGATCTTCTTGAACTTCTCGTATTCTGCGCATCGCTCAGCGTCTGACTTCATCTTGTCGCCAATTGCTTACAGTTTGGGGGTCAATTCCGCGGACACCTCCAGCATGCCGCGTTCCACGGCAAGATCGTAGGCTGTCTTGCCGGCGAATCCGGGAGCCCCGTGTCCCTGCAATGAGAGATCAGCCCCAGCGTTCACAAGCAGACGCGCAACTTCCGCATGTCCGGCAACGATGGCTAGCATCAACGCGCTCAGCCCAAACTTGGCCGTGATGTTCAGGTTGGCCAGATGGGCGATGAGGGTTGCGACGACCTCGCGATGACCGGCATGCGCGGCCAGCATGAGGGCCGTCTGTCCGTAACGATCGCGAGCATCGACATCTGTTCCTTGTCCAAGAAGATCACGGACGATCCGCGCGTCACCGCGCTTGACCGCATCCTCCCAGGCGGCATCCATCAATCACAAACTCCCTTTTTCTTGTTTCCGTCTCGCAAGCCGCCGGCCGACGCAGTCGTAGTGACGCATGAGCCTGCCTGGCCAGAACCGTCCAAGCACTGACACTGGAGTCACTGTCACGGGATGACAATCTCGACATAACTGCTTGGTGCGGCGGAATCAACGGCCTTTGCCACACGTTCCACCGCTCGTTCGATGCGCGGCCAACTGGTTGTCGTCAGCACAACAATTGCGATTTTGCGACTCGAGAGGTTCTGTTGATAACGGAGATTCTGGTCTGTCGTGACCAAGACGGAAAAGCCACTCTCTTCGGATTTCTGGAGCAGTTCGCCGTTTTTTAGATTGCTCCAACCAAGCTCAAAGATTGTTGTGACCTGATGGGCGACAAGGTACTTGCGAAGGGGGACTGGAGTACCCTGGTCGAAAAGAACGCGCACTTATGCGGCTTCGAGAGAGCGGGCTGCGTGTTCAAGCACTGCGCGGACTTGCTCGAGCGTGACACCGGGAAACCACACAATAAAGTCTGAGACTTGTGCCCCATCTTCGAGATTCTGAAATAGGGCGGTCACAGGCACACGAGTGCCGCGAAACACCCACGCGCCGCTCACACGCTCGGGGTCACGCTCAACGGCTGGGCAAGAGGACCAATCAATCATGCGGCAATTGTAGACCTAGCGCCGAGACGATTCAATTCAATTGTGCGGACCGGAATTGGGGCCATCTTGATGTGGCTTCGGACCTGCAGCCGCCGCTTCGATGACACACGATTCAAGATCCGACCCCATCTATTCTTCTTTCTACTCTCAACCAACTGCGCTCCAGAACTGCTCGCACTTTCCTCTAGAGGACGTCATCCATGAGTACAGGTAGTTGATGTTGGACCCATCGGGACTAGCGGATATTCACAGGACCTCGAAACTGTGGTT
>Ga0210376_1000008_pt1 | contig 21596 bp, 19 predicted proteins | sample S771metaT_FD_170484 | JGI IMG/M metagenome (GOLD analysis project Ga0210376, IMG submission 170484) | Metatranscriptome of estuarine sediment microbial communities from the Columbia River estuary, Oregon, United States - S771 (Metagenome... | ecosystem: Environmental > Aquatic > Marine >... | reverse complement strand
TTCACAATGTGGGTGGTGTATATCGTGCGGTCGGCTTCCAGCACGGCATGGACGTAATCGGCGACCTTTTCCGGCGGGATGCCGTCGGCGCCGGGGCTGTTCTTCGCGAACGGCGATGAGGCGCTGCCCCAGCACCATGCTACGAGGAGTGTGATGGCTGCGGCTCTGAGCGTGAAACGGATGGAGTCCATGTCCCCCCCTCTCCAGCGGCAGTAGCAAGGATCGGCAAGGTTACAATACAGGTGGTGCCGCGCCCTTCAAGACTCTCGATGCGGACGTCGCCTCCGAATTTTCTGATGATGCGCCTTGCCACCGTCAGCCCGAGGCCCGACCCTTCTCCCTGCCCCTTGGTCGTAAAAAACGGATCGAAGACTTTCGGCAAGCGCTGCTTGGAGATGCCGGGCCCCGAGTCGGCAATCGTTGCAGTGCCGGTGTGATCAGCCTGGGCTGTAGCCAGCGTGAGCGTGCCTGAGCCTCCCATGGCCTGCACCGCGTTGGTCATCACATTTGCCAAGGCCTGGCGAAGCTGGTCCGGCAGCGCCAGCACGCGCACATTCCCCGCGTAGAGTTTGTTGACCACGACGCCGTTCGTCTCCACAGCCGACTGTACCGTTGTCAGCGCTCGGTCCAACTCCTCTTCGAGCGAGACCGGCACTCGCTGACCTGAGACCTCTCGGCTTGCCACGCCGGTGAAGTCTTTGATGATGGTCGCCATGCGCCGGCCATGCGCCACGATATCGCGGGCATAGGCTTTCACCCGTTCGAGGTTCTGTTCTTCTTGAATCGCTTCGCCTAACCCGACGATGCCGAACAACGGATTGTTAAGTTCATGGCCAATCCCGGCGGTCAATACGCCCAGGCTGTCGGTTTTTTCGGCTTGGATGAGCTGATCGTGCAGGAGGCTCTCGTCCGTCGTATCCCGCAGGACTAGCCCAATGCTGTCCTGTTGCCCGGGTTTGCCCGGCATCCGGAACCATTGGTAGTGGTAGACGCGCGCTCCGATGTGGAGCTCCGAACGGTCCATGGACGACCTCTGCTCGACGGCAGGAGCGAGCGGATCTCTGGGCGCCACGCCATAGGTCGCATCGGTTTGTTGTGACTCCGATCCGTTTCGATCGGTGTGGAATTCCTGTCGAAGTTGATTCAGCGTGGCGGCATCGAGGGGCAAAATGCTGTGGAGCGGCGCCGGCGACAGAGACGCATCCTGGATCATGAACGATTCGCGCGCCGCGCGGTTGATGTATCGTACGACTTCATCGGCGTCGATCAAGAGGATTGGGGTGGGGACGGCATCCAGGATGTGGTCTGTGGACTGTTGCAACAACTGGACTTCCTGGGTTTTCAACTTGACTTCGTCGGTCAGCCCCGCAAAGGCGGCCTTCAGCTGTTGGTTCATCCGGTTGAATTCACCGGCCAAATCTTCCAGCTCGTCCCCTGTGTGGATCTCGATCGGTGTCCGGAGCTCGCCGCGGCCGATTGCTTGGGCGGCCTGTTGGAGCTGCCGAACGGGAGTCACGATGCGGCCGGCTGCGACGAACCCCAGCGCGGCCAGTAACGCGATGGCGACGGCTCCGAAGACGGTGATCCATGTGAAGAGATGCTGGATCGGGGCGAAGATTTCATCGGACGACTGCCAGACGAAGGTGTGCCAGGACCCGTTCTCGATCGAGCCATTGGTTGCGCGGCTCGTTTCCGGCAAGGGGGCGAAACCGATCACCGAAGCGGATTGTCCGCCGTGCCCGTCGCTGGGAGCTTGCGTCCAACCAGGTTGCTGGGGCGTGACGAGGGGGATGAGATCCCCATCGGACAGCGACACCCCCGTGGGCAGGACCGGGCAGCTGAGGACGATGCCGTTGGAATCGATCAGCATGACGTGGCCGGTCTTTCCGAATCGGATGACGTGGGTCGAGGGAGCAAAGAATTCTTTGGCGTCGATTACACGGTGGAGCACCCCGACGACTTCGTATCGCAAGTTGTCCATCACGGGGACGGAGATGGTGAAGACGTAAGCGTTCACCATCTGCTCGAACCGGACATCTTCGATGTAGAGCCGGCCTATCGCCTTGTGGAAAGCGCCCTGCCACCAGCGCGAGTGATCGTGGCGAAAGTCAGGTTTTTCCCCCATGGCGGCGACGAGTGCGCCTTGCGCATCAGTCAGGAACAACATCTTCGTCGACGCGCGGACGACTTGCGGAAGCAATTGCCCCGGCGCGCTGTGGATGCCGGTATAGTATTCGTGGAGCAGCGCGCTCAAGGGATTGTCCATGATGGTCGTGACCGCGGCTGGTTCTCGCGCCTTCCAGCGCCGTTCCAGGTCCGTGAGCGCGGCGGCCTGGCTCTTGGAGTTTCCGTCGCGAGGCGCGTCGCGCCGTCGCTCCAGCTCACGGATGATCGTCGGATCGTTGGCGATGCGCGCGGTATGCGCGATTTCTTCAGCCACCAGAAGATCGAGCTTGCGGGCCGCTTCCGTCGCCAGTGCCTCAAAGCTTTCTCCGCTGACTTCCCGGATTTCACGCGACCCCTGCCAAAATGCCATCCCCAGGCCGACGACGAGCGGAACGACTCCCACCAAGAGCATTGAGAATGTCAGCTTGCCCTTGAGGCCCCAGCCTGTGCCCAGGTGCGATGAAGTCGGCGTCATACTCATGAGGGACCGCTCCTGTCCTCGGTGACCGTCTCCTGGGGAAAGGTAATGGTAAAGGTCGAGCCTCGACCGACATGGCTCTCGACCTCGATCGTGCCGTGCATATGCTGGATCACATTCTTGATGTTGTACAGCCCAAGTCCCGTGCCTTTCCCCGGAGGCTTCGTCGTAAAAAACGGTTCGAAGATCCGATCGAGCAGATCAGCGGAGATGCCGCAGCCGGTGTCCGAAACACGAACCTGCGTCGCTCCGTGCCTCACTCTGGTTTCCAGGGCCAACGTTCCACCCTGTTCCATTGCTTGGACGGCGTTGGTGATGAGATTCACAAAGACATGCAGAAGTTCATCGGGGTTTCCTTTTATCCTCACGTCAGGCTGGTAGGCCTTGTGAATGTCGATGTCTTGAAGCGCGACGGCATAACGGGCGATCTTGAGGGCCTCGTCGAGTTTGCCGTTGACGGCGATCAGGCTGTCCTGCTGTGAGGAGGCGCGGCGAGAGTAGGACGTGAGGTCCCGGCAAATGGCTGTTGTGCGTTTCACGGCCTCGATGATGTCGCGGGCTTGGAGATGCACGGTCTCGATGTCGTGCTCGTCAGCCAGGCTTTCGGCGAGCCCCAGAATGAGTTGAAGCGGATTGTTCATATCGTGGGCAATGCCGGCGGCAAAGGAGCCGATGCCGGCGAGTTTTTCCGCATGGAGCAGTTCGCCTTGCAGGGCGGACTCATGCTGCGCGAGGTCCCACAGAAGGCGCGAGGCCGGCCCGCTCAGGATGTCGGCTCCTCCGGTCGTCTGGTCATGAAGTATCCGATCCATGCTTGGATCGCCCGTGACATCCATCACGAGATTGACGCCTTGGTTGCCGATCAGATCGGCGATGCGATCATAGACCGGCACATGGAGCTCGTGGGCCCGTTGGAGTCCCGGCGCAGCTGGATTCCTGTCGACGATGCCGACCACCTCGATCGTACGCAGCTGGTGGAGCAGATCGAGCAGCGCAGTGCCGCCTCGGCCGGCGCCGATGATCGCAACCCTTGTGGCAGAGGTGGACGTCACGGACGCCACCCCTGCCATCCCTTCCTGGTCGGACCGGCGGTCGGCTGCATCGGATGGAGAAGCGGGTGGGAGGCGCCCTCCGTCCGATGTGGGGAGGTTGGAGATCATCACAGATGCGCCAGTTCGCGCTGTTCCATCGCGCGCGCGACGGAGGCCTTGAGCTTGTCGCCTTCGACTGGTTTCACGAGGTAATCGACGACGCCCTGCCGCAGCAGAGACGTGGCCATGTCGGTATCCGGGAACCCAGTCAGGACGATCACCGGCACGCGCGGATAATTCTGGCGGAAATAGGCAATCGCTTCGATGCCGTTGACCTTGGGCATTCGAATGTCGCAGATCATGACATCCAGCAAGAGCCGATTCTCGCCGGCGTTGATCGTTTCGATGGCTTTCGCCCCGTTCTCCGCCTCCAGGACATCGTACCCGGCCTTTTGGAGCGTCATGCGGACGACCTTGCGGATATCCGGTTCGTCGTCCACGATCAGCACCCGGCCGTTGCAGCCCTCACCCCCGACAAAAAAACCAGATTTGAACTCGTTCATGGCGACCTCCTGGTGAAGGGTAGTTGGGTGGTGGTTGTGTTATGTGGCAATGTTTTACTAGGGAGGAAACGCAAGACTTATGCCGACACAGGACAGGTGTTCATATGGTTGAATTTCAATCAGTTGGTCATTCAGCATCTCGTACAGCGCCAAACCGTTGGTTCAAGAGCACCACCAGATGGTGAAATCCACCAATTCCCAGTGGCACATTGCCTTTCTGGAGCCATTTCGGCTAGGGTATTCACCGGTAAGAGCAGGGAGGTAGCGTGATTACACCAGACGTATTGACCGACTATGTCCGTAAGAGCATGCCGGATGCCGTGGTGACGGTCACGGATCGCACAGGGACGATGAATCACCTCAAGGTGAGCGTTGTCTCAGCGGCATTTGCCGGAAAGAATCTTCTCGACCGGCACCGCATGATTTATCAGGCGCTGGATGCGCCGATGAAAGATGGGCGTATTCATGCCCTGGAATTGACCGCGAAGACTCAGGAAGAAACCTAATTGCGCAGGGCGGCTGGTCGATGAGATCACGCCCATTGAAGGAGGCCGGACAATGGCAGAACCGATCGAAGAAGAAATTCAAAAAGAAGTGAAGGCCCACAAGATCCTGATCTACGGCAAGGGGACTAAGAGTATGCCGATGTGTGGATTCACGAGAGAGACGATGCAATTCTTCGACAAGTACGGATACCCGTATGAATTGGTCGACGTACTCTCGCAGCCGGTGAAACGAGAAGCTTTGACGAAGATGACGAATTGGCCGACGCTGCCGAAAGTGTTCATCGACGGCACGTTCTACGGGGACACTGATGTGCTCGACCCGATGGCGGCCAAGGGCGAGATAGAGCCGCTGTTGAAAAAAGCATTCGGAAAGTAAGCAGGACATCCCTGCTAGTCTCTTGCTCCCCGAGCGCGCACGCGGGAGCTATCACAATTGAAAACGATGGTCGGTGCTCGCTCGATGGGCGCAGTGAGACCACCAGGAATGCCCTGCTTACAGGTAGGGAGAGGGGGGAGGTTTCGCTCGCCTTTTCAATACCCATGTTTCCCGGTCTAGGCGCAAGTCGTGTTATGCCAAGCCCAGTGTCTCAACTGGCCCCCGACCCGCGCATCCGTTCCATCCGAGACTTGGAGATGATGGTCGGAGTGGAGGGGAAAGGGTGAAGCTGATCTTTTGTCATCCGGTCCCAACGAGGGTCTTACGATCGTGAGGCTTCAATGACGAAGCGGCGAACTCATGCGATGTACGCACTACTCACGGTACTCTGCTTGGGCGCAAGCGCGGGATGCGCCATGGGTACTGCTCAACTCGATCGTGTTGACTGGGAGAAGGCGCGGCTCGTTGATCTGACGCATTCGTTCGGGACGGCGACGATTGTCTGGCCGACGGAACAGGATTTTCGGCTCGAAGTTCAACATGCGGGTGACACGCCGGGCGGGTATTACTACGCTTCAAATCGCATCGAGATGCCTGAGCATGGCGGGACTCACATCGATGCGCCCATTCACTTTTCAAAAAATGGGAAGACCTTGGACCAGATTCCGATCCGGAACCTGGCGGGAACCGGTGTCAAGATCCAGGTGACGGCCCAATGCGCGCTCGATCGAGCATATCGAATCACCATTCAAGATCTTGAACAATGGGAAACAGTCCATGGGCGGATACCGGATCGGGCCGTTGTGTTACTGGATACGGGCTTTGCCCGCTATTGGCCGTCGCGACAGGACTATCTGGGAACGGAATTGAGAGGGGAAGAGGGAGTGCGCGCGCTCCATTTTCCTGGACTCCATCCCGACGCGGCAGCCTGGCTCGTGCGGGAACGGCAAGTCAAAGCCGTCGGCATCGACACCGCCTCGATCGACTACGGCCAATCGACCAGGTTTGAAACCCATGTCGCCTTGCTCTCCCACAACATACCGGTGTTCGAGAATCTTGCTGACCTCCACAGCCTTCCCATACGCGGGTTCGATGTGATCGCGCTACCCATGAAAATCGCCGGCGGTACCGGCGGGCCGCTAAGAATCATCGCAGTGGTGCCTGGTCCGCGATAGAGGTCCATCTGGTGCTGCTCTCTTGCGAGAGACCTGTGTATGCTTGCCCGTAGGAATCCCCGACAACCGCCGATCCCAACTGGTCTCCAACGGCGGCCAAGCAAGTTGAGCGAACGGCTCGCAAACGAGAAAGTCGAGCGAGCCAGACGTATGACGCCGGAAGAGCGATTGACGATTGCGTTGTACTTGTCCGATGTCTGCCGGGAACTGAGCCGCGCCGGTTTCCCGAAGTCTTGAGCCAAATCGTTACGCGACTTGAACGTGCCGGTAAGAACGGCCTGCTTCAGACGTATGCGTTGATCGGTGGGTTTGCCGTGTCGGCATGGGGCGTCTCGCGTGCAGCGGAAGACATCGATCTTGCCGTAGTGCTGGGAATCTCCGCGCCAAGTGTGCTGGCGGCTCATCTTGGATGAACATACGAGGCGGGGGATGCTGATGATCCGCTACGCACAAGCTGATAGGCTGGGACTCGCGCAAGAAGTGCGGGCGCTGCTCAATCCTTCTGTCTGAGCCGAGATCTTCCCGGCGCCACAGTGAACTACAAAGCGGATCCTGTGCCTCCAGTCACCTCACTCTCGACCTACCGTCCCACCAGCCATGTCAGGAAATTCAGCCTGTCCCAATTTTCTGGGCAGCTCATCCAACCACTCCTTGACTTACGATTGCGACACTGTGGGTCGGGTGAAGAGAAGCGAAGAAGACCGCCTCAGGTGAGGCGGTCTTCTTCTCCTAGCAGGTACGGTGCGGATGCTCTCGACTGCGCACATTCACCAAGCATCGCCCACTATTTGGAAGTCAGATTGGTCTTGCATGCGCGGTGAGCGAGCACGGAGAGTACCCGCGTCGCACCATGCTCGCTATGTCCCCATTTCCCAGCTTGCGAGATACTTCTTCTGCTCCGCCGTCAGTGTATCGATGTTTACGCCCATGCCGGCGAGCTTGAGTCGCGCGATTTCTTTGTCGATGTCCGCCGGAACCGGATACACCTTTTTTTCAAGCTTCTTGTAGTTCTTCACGAGGTATTCCGCGCCGAGCGCCTGGTTGGCGAAGCTCATGTCCATGACGCTGGACGGATGGCCTTCCGCCGTGGCCAAATTGACGAGGCGGCCTTCGCCCAAGAGGCTCACGCGATTGCCGTTCTTGATTGTGAATTGCTCGACGCCGGGGCGGACGATCTTCCGCGACTTGCTCATCTTTTCCAGCGCAGGAATGTCCAGCTCCACGTTGAAATGGCCGCTGTTGCAGACGATGGCGCCGTCTTTCATCTCGGCAAAATGCTCGCCGCGAATGACTTTGAGGTTGCCGGTGACGGTGACGAAGAAATCGCCGATTGGAGCAGCCTGTTCCATCGGCATGACGCGGAAGCCGTCCATGACTGCTTCCAAACCCTTCAACGGATCGATTTCGGTGACGATCACGTCGGCGCCCATGCCTTTGGCTCTCATGGCGATGCCTCGTCCGCACCAGCCGTAGCCTATGACGACAACGATGGAGCCGCAGATCAACCGGTTGGTGGCGCGTATGATGCCGTCCATGGTGGACTGGCCCGTGCCGTAGCGGTTGTCGAACATGTGTTTGGTGTCGGCATCGTTGACGGAGATGACCGGAAACTTGAGCACTTTCTTTTCGGCCATGCTGCGCAGGCGAATGACGCCCGTGGTCGTTTCTTCCGTGCCGCCGATCACGTTCTTCAACAATTCTTTTCGCTTGGAGTGGAGGTGCGAGACTACGTCCGCGCCGTCATCCATCGTGACGTGCGGCCGATGGGCGACGGCGGATTCGATGTGGCGATAGTAGGTTGCGTTGTCCTCGCCCTTGATGGCGAAGGTCGGAATGCCTTCATGCTGAACCAAGGCCGCGGCCACTTCATCCTGCGTGCTGAGCGGATTGGACGCGCAGAGGCGGACATCGGCCCCACCCGCTTTCAGTGTGATCGCCAGATTGGCTGTTTCCGTCGTGACGTGGAGGCAGGCGGTGATCCGTACCCCCTTCAGCGGCTGTTGCCGCGCAAATCGCTTTCGGATCAGCCGAAGCACCGGCATGGTGGCCTCAGCCCATTCGATTTTCAATCTTCCTGCATCCGCCAGCTTGATATCTTTCACATCGTAATCCACGGACACCTCCTTCTAAAACTTGTCAATCGTCACTGGCCAATCAGGGGCATGAAAAGGGGGGGCGGGTTTGGAACCCGTCCCCCTTCGGTTTAGCCTTGACCTCAGGCTACACGGTCTACAGGCCCGCGTCTTTGCGCAGGGCCTTGACTTTGTCGGTCTTTTCCCAGGTGAACTCCGGTTCGTTGCGCCCGAAGTGCCCGTAGGACGCGGTCTTGCGGAAGATCGGCCGGCGGAGCTTCAGGTGATCGATGATGCCGCGCGGCGTCATCGGGAAATGTTTGCGCACGAGTTTGTCGAGGTTCTCGACGGAGACCTTTTCCGTGTCCTTGGTATCGACGAGCACGGACACCGGGTCGGCCACGCCGATCGCGTAGGCCAGCTGCACTTCGCATTTGTCGGCCAAGCCGGCGGCGACGAGGTTCTTCGCAATGTAGCGGGCCATGTAGGAGGCGGAGCGATCCACCTTCGTGGGGTCCTTGCCTGAGAATGCTCCGCCGCCGTGGCTGCCGTGTCCGCCGTAGGTGTCCACGATGATTTTTCGGCCGGTCAAACCGGTATCGCCCATCGGCCCGCCGACGACGAATCGGCCGGTCGGATTGATGTGGTGCTTGACGCTCGTGGGATCGTAGAGGCGCTTCGGCATCATAGGCTTGATGACCTTCTCCATGATGTCGCGCTCGATTTGCTTCGTCGTGACGTCCGGACTGTGCTGAGTGGAGACGACAATCGTGTCGATACGTACCGGTTTGCCGTTTTTGTATTCGACGGTCACTTGGGACTTGCCGTCTGGGCGTACCCAGGGGAGGATGCCCTTTTTTCGCACTTCGGCCAGGCGTTTGGTCAATCGGTGCGCCAAGACGATCGGCATCGGCATTAACTCGTCGGTTTCGTTCGTGGCATACCCGAACATCAATCCTTGGTCGCCGGCTCCTCCGGAATCGACGCCCATGGCGATGTCGCCGGATTGCTGGTGGATGGCGGTCAAAACGGAGCAGGTGTGATAGTCGAAGCCCCAGGAGGCGTCGGCGTATCCCACGTCCTTGATGACGTCGCGGATGATGTCGGGGATCTCGACATAGGCTTTCGTGGAGATTTCCCCGGCGACGAAGGCGATGCCGGTCGTCAAGATGGTTTCGCAGGCGACGCGGGAGTATTTATCTTGGGCGATCAGCGCATCCAAAATTCCATCGGAGATCTGGTCCGCGATCTTGTCCGGATGCCCTTCCGTGACTGATTCCGAAGTAAACAAATAGTTATTTCTCATACGATCCCTCTAGGTTGCGGTTATCGAACTCCGCCAGTTAGTCAGGAGGAAATTGACAAGACCCAAGCGACCGGTTGTCACGAGAGTCGTCGGATTCTAAAGGAGACGGTTGGTTTTGTCTATCACCATCCAACGTGGGGGCGATGCGGGCGCAAGGTCGCTTCCTTGACACCTCTTTCGGAGCGTTTGTAAGATGCCACGGTTGTAAAGGAATTGAGCCCAACATCGCACTGGGATCTGTTCATGAAATTGTTGCCGTCTATATGGCTACTCATAGGGCTGATGGCTGCTCAGCCCGGGCTCGGTGTTTTCCTATCGGTATCAGCTGAAGCCGAATCGCTGTTTCCGCAGGCCCAGGCAGTTGAACGGAATCTGACGATGGTGAAGGTCGGCGACGAGGCGCCGAACTTCCACTTGCGCGATCTTGCCGGCAATATGATAAGCCTGTCTCAACTTCGCGGCAAAGTCGTCTTGCTGAATTTCTGGGCCACCTGGTGCGGACCCTGCAGGGTTGAGATGCCGGCGATGGAGCAACTGTATCGGGCGTTTCCTCGCAGGGAGTTCGAGATCCTTGCCATCTCCACGGACGCTCAAGGCGTCGCGGTGACTCGCCCGTTTCAGCAGGAGATGGGGTTTACGTTTCCCATTCTTCATGACGCGGAATATCGTGTGGGTCTTATCTATGGCGCGCGATCGCTTCCCCTCACCTTCATGGTCGACCGCCAAGGAGTGATTCGAAAGAAGATCTTCGGCGCCCGCGACTGGGGCTCGCCGGAGGCCCGCGAGTTGATCCAGACGCTCATGAAGTCGTAATCATGACGCAATCGATTCCCCAGATTTCGCTGATTGCCGCGTTTTCAGCCGGCCTGCTTTCGTTCGTGTCCCCTTGTGTGCTTCCGCTGGTGCCGTCCTACATTTCCTACATCACGGGTCTCTCGGTCGAACAGCTGACGGATGCCTCGGAACGGGTGAAATTCAAGAAGGCGATCGTGCTGAACTCGTTGCTGTTCATCGCCGGGTTCTCCTCGGTCTTCATTGCGTTTGGGGCGTCGGCCAGCCTCCTGGGACAAGTCCTCATTACCTATCAGGACCACATCCGCCGCGTCGGCGGTGTCTTGATCGTGCTGTTCGGGCTCTACCTGCTCGGCATCCTGAATCTAAATTTCTTGAAAATGGAGCATCGCTTTCAATTCCGCAGCCGGCCGGCCGGATATCTGGGATCGTTCCTGATCGGCGTGGCGGTTGCCGCGGGCTGGACCCCTTGCGTAGGGCCGGTGTTGGGGTCGATCCTCCTGTACGCCAGTACGACGGACTCCCTCATAAGCGGGGTCGTGCTCTTGACGGCCTATTCGTTGGGGCTGGGCCTGCCGCTCTTCCTCACGGCATTGGGCGTAGACCGATTCCTGGCTTATTTCAAAGAAGTGCGGGTGTATCTGTGGGGCGTGTCGACGGTGAGCGGAGTCCTGCTGGTCATCGTCGGCGTGATGATCTATGCCAATTCCCTCACCATCGTGACGAGTTTCCTGGAGCGGTATGGCATTGGATGGTATCTAGGGCAGTAGTTTCTTGCCACTAGTCTCTGCTTTTCATAATCTCTTCAGCTGCTTGTGAGTCCCTGCTCGTTGTTCTGCTCTTCGTCGCTCGTATCTCGTGAAGCGCAGGACGGAAATTGAGCGTGCCCCTTCTTTGCTTGCGAGATACGCTTCACGAGATACGAGGAACGCGATTAGCACCAAGCGCCGAGGCGGCAGGGGGTAAAGGTTTGGCCGAGCACACCGGGGGAGGGAATGGAGAACAGATTCTGCACCGGAGATCCGCCGGCCGCCGCTCCAATGTCGGCGATGGGGGATGGGCTTGATTGTTGGGCGAGCTGGGGACCCGGCTTCGCTCCTCCGAGTTTTGCGAGCAGGCGGTTTCCGTCGTCGGCTACCGTGCTGTTCGGGTATTTGTCTGCCAGCAGAACCAGACTCTCCCGCGCCCAATCGTCGGCGCCAAATTCATGGTAGCTCATGGCAAGAAAATACAAGGCATCGGGAGCGACGGGCCGATCCGGATAGGTCTTGATAATCTGTTCGAATCGGTGCGCGGCAGCCAGGTACGAGCCGCGCCGGTAGTAGAACCGGCCTACGAACAGGTGCATCTGCGCGAGCCAGTCGCGACATTCTTCAAGCTTCTGCTGCGCCTGGGCATCGTAACGGCTTCCAGGATACTCTTTTCTTACGCGTTCGAACGCGGTGATGGCTTTATGAATGGGGTCAGGGTCCCGATCGATGCTTTTCGAGAGTTTGAGTTGGACCTCTCCGATCTTGAATGCCGCATAGGGGGCGAGCATATGGGATCGGAAGAGGTCCAGGAAGCGGTTGTACTCGGTCAATGCTTCGTTGTATTCCTCTTTCTCGAAAAACGCTTCTCCACGCTTCATAATCACATTGGGGTGGAAGAGCTGTTTCTCGATATTGTCTTCGAGAAAGATCTGTTCGTCTACGCCACTGAGTACTTTCTTCGTGCCGCTCCGCAAGTCTTCGGGGGTGCCTGTACAGGCAGCGAGGAAGACTGGTCCCACGAGGAGGCAACCAAGCAGGGGTATGAAAGAACCTCGTGATGCCAGATTGGACTGAGTTCTCGGGGGTGTAAACTGGCCTGACATAGACTAGATTCATAGCAAGGATAGGGGGCAAAAAGCAACGAGAAGGAGAAGGTCGGTTGACCCGTCTCCGGCTGCTCCCTATAATCCCCCCGCGCGTAGTGTCGGCACTGTCCCTTCTCGATCCACCATCGGCGGAGCCATGATTCGAACTAGGGTGATTGGAACAGGCAGCTATCTCCCTCATCGGGTTGTGACGAACGAGGAGATCGCCCGTCCGTTAGGACTTGCTCCCGACCAGATTCACCGGCTGACCGGCATTCGAGAGCGGCGTTGGGCGGCGGATCACGAAGCTCCTTCCGACATGGCGATCGAGGCGGGGCGCCAGGCTCTCTCGGCGGCCGGTTGCGAGGCCTCCGCCATTGAGGCCATCATCCTATCAACCACGTCTCCGGACATGGTGTTTCCTTCAACCGCTTGTTTTGTCCAGCGGGGGTTGGGGTGCAAAGGAGTGGGCGCGTTCGATGTGTCCGCCTCCTGCTCTGGTTTCCTGTATGGGCTCTCCATGGCCCAGGCCATGATCCAGAGCGGGCAGATCCGGACCTGCCTTGTGGCGGCATCAGAGGTCAAGTCTCGTTTTCTCGATCTGAAAGATGCCGCAACCGCCATGTTGTTCGGTGATGGGGCAGGGGCTGTCCTGTTACGTGGCGAGGAAGATCCAAGCCTGGAGGCGCGGGGGATCTTAGGCGTCAGGTTGCGCGCCGATGGATCGCGGCATGATCTCATTCGTGTTCAGGCTGGTGGGTCGCGAGCACCGTCATCTCTGGCCACGCTGGAGAAGCAGGAACATACCCTGCGCATGCAGGGTGCGCCCCTCTATCGATCTGCGATTCGACGGATTGAGCAGGCCGTGCAGGATATCGTGAAGGAGTTTGGAGTCGATCTTCGCGAGGTCAAACAAGTCGTCCTACATCAGGCCAACGGCCGGATTCTGGCTCAGATCGCCGATCGTCTGGCTATTCCACAGAGCAGGCTCTCGTCGGTCATCGAGCGCTACGGCAACACGTCATCAGCTTCGTTGCCCATCGCGCTTGATGCGGCAGTGCGCGGCGGGGCTATCGCATCCGGCGACCTTGTGTTGCTGGGTACCTTTGGCGGAGGCTTGACGTGGGCGACCAGCCTTGTCCGGTGGTAGCAGTCCAGCGGGTATCTCGTCGTTCGTGAAGCGTATCTCGTTGAGGACAAGAGCCTATAGCTGATAGCGTATGGCACGTGACCGACCGAAAAGTTTTGAATTGTGAGTTTTGAGTTCATCACGCACAACTAAAAACTAAACACTCATAACTTAAAACTCAGCACTGCTTCTGCCATACGTTTTTTCAAGCGAACGACGCTTCACGAGATACGAGATACGCGCGGTCTACGCCTTGCCCGCATCGCTTGCGTGAACCGCCATTCTGTCCCTGCCTCGAATGGGAAGACGCACCACAAATTTGCTTCCATGAGGATGGTTCGCCTCCACCCACACCTGCCCCCCATGCCCTTCCACGATATGCTTCACAATCGCCAGGCCAAGCCCTGTCCCGCCCAGTTCGCGCGAACGGGCCTTATCAACGCGATAGAACCGTTCAAATACACGGGGGCGATCCTGTTCCGGAATGCCGATTCCTGTGTCTGAGACCGTCAGTTCGATCGCTCCGTCGGAGGTTCCTGCTGCTTCCGCGCCAGTAACCAGTCTGGAATCGACGATGATGGTGCCGCCTGCGGGCGTATATTTCACGGCATTATCGAGTAAATTGGTCAGTACCTGCATGAGGCGGCCTTCATCGCCTGCGACGGGGGGGATCCGTTCGTCGATCGATGAGACCAGGCGATGTCCGTTCTTATCGGCGATGGGTTTGATCGTCGAGAGCGCGCGGTCGATGATCGGGCGCAGGTCGAGCGGTTCTTCTTTCAGCAGGATGCGGCCCGATTCGATCTTCGACAGTTCGAGCAAATCTTCGATAATGAGGTTCAGCCGGTCGCTCTGCTTGAGGATGATATCCAGAAATTGCGCCGAGGCCACAGGGTCGTCTTTCGCCCCATCCAGAAGGGCTTCGACATAGCCTTTGATGGATGTGAGCGGCGTGCGCAGTTCATGAGAGACATTAGCCACGAAATCCTTTCGGATGTTTTCGAGGCGCCGCAGTTCCGTCATATCGTGGAACACCAGCACGACACAGGCCTCATTCTCATGCTCTCCTCCTGCGACAGAGACTTCGATGTGCAGGCAGCGGCCTGTAAGCGGCAGGATGATTTCGCCCTCGTGATTCGTCCGCGAACGGAGGGATGACATCACCAGGTCGTTCAGTTCTTGATGACGGAACAGCTCCGCGCAGGGACGGCCCCGGGCCTCTGTGCGTGAGACTCCGAACATGCGTTCTAGCGCCGGGTTGATCTGCAAGACATGGCTGCGATAGTCGAGCACCATGACCCCTTCGACCATTGAGGTCAACATGGCGAGCAGCTGCGCCCGATCTTCCGAGAGTTCATCGATCTTGGTGTGCAGCTGGTCCGCCAGGTCATTGAGCGCGGCGGTCAAAAGGCCGACTTCATCCTGGGCGGTTGTCTTGATGGGAGCAGTCGAGCGATCAGAGGCCAGCTGTCGAGTTGTCTGCGCAATGTCCGAAAGGGGTTTGGTTATGCTCCGCGCGAGCCAGAGGCTGAGCGATGCGATGACGAGCAGGGCGCCGGCGAGTGCTCCGATGAGGTTCCGCTGAAACTGGGCGATATCACGGTTGATCTGGACCATGGGGAGCGCGAGGCGCACGACGATCGGCTGAGCGCCAGGAGGCTGCGTCATGAGCCTGGCTCGATAGATCGTGCGTTCTCCCGTGGTGGCCGTCCGAATGTCCTGTCCGTATCCCGCGGCGAGGGCCTGTACGACTTCGGGCTTCCCCCGATGGGTGTCAACAGTGGACAAGTCGGCATCCCGTACGGCGCTATCGGCCAGCACCGTTCCATCCGCGGCAACCAGTGTGATGCGGGCTTCGGTCCGGTTTCCGAGATCGCGGGCGGCCTCCTGGAGCCGGGACGCTGCTGGAATCGGGGAAGAGGCACGAAACAAGGGCTGGAGCCCGTATTCGACAAGTCGAATTTTCGCGTCCAGCAGGTCGCTCAGCTGAGTCAGGTACTGGCGTTCGAGCGATTGAATAGCCATCGCGCCGGCGACGACCACACCACAGGTCACCGCCAGGAGCATACCGATCGCTACTTTCCATCGGATCGAAAGAGTCATGGCGGCGGGTACTGTTCACGCATCAGGTCTCATCCACCATATGTTTCAATTTATACCCCAATGATTTCACGGAGACGATGGCGGCATCGAGGGGCGGTAGCTTTTGTTTCAGCCGCCGGACATGGACGTCGACCGTTCTGGTGGTTCCATAGTAGTCGTAGCCCCACACGGCATTCAGGAGGATGTCGCGAGTGAGGACTCGTCCAGGATACCGGAGGAGGTGTTCCAGCAAGCCGAATTCTTTGGCGGTCAGCGGCACCTCGTCATTTCCCAAACGGACCTCGTGCCGGGTCGTATCCATCGTGACCGGGCCATAGTGGTAGAGGCCGGTTTTTTCCACGGGCGTACGTTCCAGCCGGCGCAGCAGGGCTTTGATGCGGGCGACGAGCGCTTTTGGGCTGAACGGTTTGGCCACATAGTCATCTGCACCCAGTTCGAGGCCGATGACCGTGTCCGATTCCTCTGCTTTAGCCGTCAGCATGATGATGGGCAGCAGGGCGGTCTCAGGAACGGAGCGCAGGCGTTTGCAGACTTCGAGTCCGTCCAGTTCGGGCAGCATCAAATCCAGCACGATGAGAGCCGGTTTGTCCTCCTTGACCTTCTTGAGCGCCTCGACTCCGTTCATGGCTGTAGCAGTCCGAAACCCTTCCTTCTCCAGGTAGAGCTTGATGAGCTGGAGGATGTCCTGCTCGTCTTCGACGATGAGGATTGTTTTCTGGAGCGAGGCACCCATGGTTGTAGGCACAGCGTACGGAGGAGGGGAGAGCCTGTCAAGCGAAGGGAGCAACGGGGATATGGTGAATGGTGAGAGGGTAAGTGGCAAGTGGTGAGTGCAAGGGCAGCGGATTTTCGGATGCCTGCTATAGTTTCAAGAGGTTCAATAACCCGCGCTGCTAGGGGCAAGTGCTCTAGTGAGGCCAACAGGTGTGGATAAATGGACTCTTGCGCAGCATAGCAAATGGAGGAGTGAGATGAAAACCAACGGCCAATGGGCTGTGATCGTGACGTTGGGGGTATGGAGTCTGCTGAGTGCCGGTTGCGTGACGAACCATAAGGTCGAACTCTTGCTGAGCGAAACGTATCCTCCGCCTGCGCAGGTGACCGCACCTCATCCAGGCATTATTCTTTCCCAGGTCGAAGATACGGCGCAGTCGCCCGAATACATTGGCACTCCCAGTTATCTGGGAGAAGGTCTGGAAAACTTTGGTTTGTTGTACCTCGTCCTTGTGATGCGCAACGACTACAACCAATACCTTGCCGACACCCCGCGAGTTGATCTCATTCGAAATGTCGGATTGTCCAAGCTCCGCGGGGCGGGACTTTCCGTGGCATTCCGACCGGCGCACTCTGTTCAGAAAGAAAACACGCCCTCTCCGACCCAATTGCTCGTCAAGGCCAAGATTCGATCGATTGAGGTCACCAACACGACATGGACCCTGCCGCTCATCATAGTCTGGGATATAAGATACGATGCTCTGATAGCCAACGTGACACTGGAGTGCCAAGTCCTCAAGGCCGGCAATCCGGAGCCGATTTGGGAGGGCACCGTACATGGGAAATCTGAGGAAACTGACGAGATCAAGAAACAATACCCTAAAGGGGAAGATCGGCAACGAGTGGTTGTCGGTCAGGCTTTGGAACAGGCGTGGGACAGCATTCTTCAGCAATCCCGCCTCAAAGAAGTCAGTCTTCGCCTGAGGAGCGATGCCTTTGCCGAAGCATTCAAGAATGCCGAGCAGGCTGAGGCCGGCACTGATAAATCGATGGCACTGACCGGCTACGCAAGAGCGTACACCGTATCTGATACCGACGATCAAACCTTGTCGGTAATCAAAGCGCTCGCACGGTTGCACCGCACCGCTCAGGACAAGATGGCGCTCCCGGAGGAGGCGCGCAAGTTCGGAGTGCAAGCCACCAGCCTCGTGGAGAAGCAACGCTACGACGAAGCAATCGTCAGGTATGACCAGGCATTGGACGTGGCCCCTTGGTGGGCCGAAGGTCATTTCAACCGATCGTTAGTGGAAGCGAGTCAGAGTCGCTACAGCGAGGCTGCGGCCAGCATGAAACTATTTCTTCTGCTAGCCCCGCAGTCGCCGGACGCCCGCGCGGCCCAGGATAAGCTGTACGAATGGGAACTAGAGGCGCGGTCACAACCCGCCTCACTCAACGGGAGTCCGTCAGCCCAAACGCCGAGCCCGCAACCACAGTCATTTTTCTCCGGCTCCATCATGAGGGCGGTGAAGTAAGGAGTGCGTGGACCGCTCCGATGCCCCCGCCGCGCAGGGTAAGATTTACGAATGGGAACGGTGAAGTAGGGGATCGTCTCAGGGAGGACGGCATGCGTAACGGGTGGCTGCGGCCTCTATGGTAGCGATGGGGGGAGCATGTCTGCTCAGCCTCGTTGGCTGCGCGCCGATAGTGCCGACCTCCAATAACCCTAAAGTTAAAGAGGCTGAACACCTTAGCAATCAAGGAAATCTTGATGCGGCGCTTGCAGCGTTGGATCATGCAATTCGGGGAGATTATCGAGATTCTGTCGCCTGGAATAATCGTGGGACCACTTATCTTCAAAAGGGTTTGTATGACAAGGCCATAGAAGATTACTCAAAGGCAATTGTCATTGACGAAGCAGGGGTGTACTACGCCAACCGGGGATTGGCCAAGCGGAATAAAGGGGTATATGACCTGGCGATCGCCGGCTACAAAAGGGCGATCGAATTTGGCTACAAAGATCCCTCCGTGCCCTTGGGCATCGGCATATCGCATTACTACATGGGGCGATATGCCGAGACCGTGGATGCATTGAATGAAGTAATCAGGCAAGACCCGAATAGTCTCAACTCCTTTAGTTTTCGAGGCGTCGCGCTGGCGCGCCTCAAGCGGTATCAGGAAGCCATTGTTGACCTCGATCGGTATCTCTCCTCAACACCCGGCGACTCATACCATCTCTGGTGGCAAGGCGAGGCCTTCATGAAGACAGGGCAAGCGGATCGCGCGCGCACGAATGTACGGAAACTCATCGAGCTAGAGCTGAGGCTGGCCGTCAACTTCAGTGGCGACCGCGCGCTGGATCTATACGATCTGCAGAAACGCCAAACGATGGCCAAGCAAGCGCTGGCGGCAGCCCAGGAGGCGGCATCGAACAGCCGGTGGCCGGAGGCTTTTCAGCAATATGAACGGGGACGCACCTGGGTTACTGGTCTGACAGAGCAGGGCCGAACCGATGGAGCCACGATTTCGGAAGGCCTCCGCCGGATCTACGCCAAATTGCCGACCAAGCCGGACTTGCCGGAAGGAGCGCGGCGCTTTGGGGTACAGGCAGTCAGCCTGGCCGAGCAGAAAAACTATGACAGAGCCATAGCGCTCTATGCAAAAGCGTTAGGTGTGGCGTACTGGTGGCCTGAAGCGCATTTCAATCTTGCCTTGCGCTTGGCAGAACAAGCGGATTTTGTGGGCGCCATTGCGGAGATGAAAGCTTTTTTGGAACTCGCGCCCACCGCGCCGGATGCCCGCACGGCACAAGACAAGATCTATGAATGGGAGTTACACGGGAAATAGCGCAAGACAGCTCTGAATGCTTCAGTCCCACCCAACAGAAAGATCTCCCATGAAACCAGTCTCGAAAATAGCTCTGGGGATTCTCGTGATGGCTTTCATCGCCACGGTTTCGCCGTTCGATGCGTCAGCGGATTATATGGCTAAGGCAGACTTCTCCAGGTGTCCCCGTAAGTACCTTCCTCACACTTCGGCTCAGGAAGGCCCATTCCCCACACTTTCCCAATGTAATGCTTATGTAGCTCAAGCGAGTCGCGGGAACAATCTGTCTTGTGCCCGTTATTCCTGCGACGTGGTCGGAGGTGGCGCGAGCACAGGCAGCAGCGGAAGCGGTCTCGATGGCTCCCTGCAACAACAATCAGTGTCGAACTTCGTTGAAGGAGCAATGAGTGGCAACTCACAGCAGATGGGCCTTGGCCTATTAGGAATGGGGCTGGGCGCCATGATGCAGGGAGGCGACGAAGCTTCGACTCGAGAGCGCCAGCAACGACAACAGGAACTTGAAGCAGCACGGCAACGAGAAGCAATGGAACGAGCCAAGATTGAAGCAGAGCAGGCCAGGGTTGCGCAGGAGCGGCATCAGAAACTCATGGGGAGTTTGAAGGGGCAGCTTGGAGCATCGTTTGACGGTAGACCATCGAGTCTTGGGACAACGACGCTCCAATTAAAGTCGGGAACCGCTCTGTTCGGCATTCCTCCAAGCAACCCCACCGGCACCCTGCTCCTCGACGATACCGGCGGAGCGGTCACGGCCGGCGAACTCATGGCAAAGCTGCCAGAGGCTCCGCCAACCCCTCTAGGGCGGTCGGTAAGTCAGGCCACCGAAAAAGCCTGGGAAGGCTACCTGGCCGCGTTGAAGCAGAAGAGCCAGGCGGAGATCCGACTCAAACAGATGGAGGACGAACATCGCATGATCGAGAAGCTCCGCGCGGAAGCGGAGAAGAAAACTCAGGAACAAAAGGCGCGGGTGACCGTGATTCCCCCGGATCAGCCGGAGCAACGGAAGATCGAAGACGATAAGCTGGCGGAGGCTGAGAAGTTCCTTCTGGAAGCGATTAAGCTGGAGGAGGATGCGACGAAGAATCTCGTAGCTGCGAAGAAGGATGCCGACGATGCGCAGTCTGCGCTGGCGGAATCTGAAAAGGAAAAACAGCAGGCCATGAAGGCGGAAAATGAGTAGCCGAGCGTGACGACTCCAAGCCGCTGCCCCTTCCTTACTTGGATGCTCCTGCCTAGGCTGTGCCTCCTCGTGAGTCTGATCGGCGGGAGCGGCACGTTGTCGTTCGCTGCCGAGATAGGGCCTCCAAGCCAGACCGCGAGAGCCAAACTTGACCGACTGCTCGCCTGCCGGCAAACGGAGAAGGATGCGGCGCTGGAGGAGAAACGCAAGACCCAGGCAAAGATCGCCGATATTGAAAAGTTCATCAGCTCTTTGAGCGACCAACCCGTCCATTACGCGGCGCATGAAAAGGCGGATCGGGCGTTGACGCTGGCTCGTGAAGCACTTGCCAAGATCGAGGAGAGGATTCGCCTGGCAACTCTCCAGCTCAATCTCACCGCGCGGGCCATCAAGTATCTGCTTCCAGAGACAAGAGGGAAGGAACGATCTCCCTTGGATGAGTTGGCGCGCACGACATGGGATCAGCTTGCTCGGGTTGCGGGTGGACATGCGCAAAGCTGGGATCACGCCGCCGAAGCCGAGTACGGGTTCATTCGGGATCCGGTGATGGAGGAACGGCTCAGAGCCATCATTGAACGCATTCAGGCATCGTCAGACCGAACTGCCATGCCAGTTGATGTTCGCATCTTGGCAAAGCCGAGTGGGATGGGGGCTGCGGCCACCGCGACAGCCATTTACTTCGACCAAAGCTATCTCGATCGCTCGCCCTCTGAATCTGAACTCCTGTTTGTTGCCGGACACGAGCTTGCTCACATTCAGCTCAATCATTACAACAAGTTCATCGTGCAAGAAGCGTTGGAAAGGAAACTGAACTCTGTCCGTCTCGATCCTGTGGAAGGGGATCGTCTCACACAGGTGCGCGACCGCATCGATCAAAAGTTCCAAACGGCCCAGTCCCTTACTCCGAGGGAAGAGTTGCATCGGGAGGTCGAGTTGAAGGCGCAGTTGGCACAGTTCGCTCGTGAGCAGGAACTGCAGGCTGATCTGCTCGGAGCCCAGATGGCTCTTGCCGCCGGGGCATCCCCAATCGGCATCAAAGAAGGATTGTCGCACGACAATATTTTTGCGAGACTCAAGCACACACTCGAAGAACGGCGGATATTGGGCAGCCAGGCTCGTAATCAAGCGGATAAACCACTCGAGAAATTGACGGCTGACCACCCCTACTCGGAGGAGCGTCTCGAAGCGCTAGAATCTGCCCTCGGCGACAAGTTCTGGGAACGAACCGATCTACAGTTCAGTTCTTCCTGCCCGCGTTAAGATGCGTCCGAATCAAGAGTGAGGCCGGCGATCGAGAAGAGGCGCATGTCTTGAATGCCAGAATGGC
>Ga0210376_1000007_pt1 | contig 22353 bp, 21 predicted proteins | sample S771metaT_FD_170484 | JGI IMG/M metagenome (GOLD analysis project Ga0210376, IMG submission 170484) | Metatranscriptome of estuarine sediment microbial communities from the Columbia River estuary, Oregon, United States - S771 (Metagenome... | ecosystem: Environmental > Aquatic > Marine >... | reverse complement strand
GTGGGTGGTCGTGGCGCTCGTCTCGGTGTTGATGGTGATGGCGGGGTCTGCGCGCAAGCTGGTTCCCGGCAAGCTCCAAAGCCTTGCTGAAATGCTTGTGGATTTTATTCGCGGGATCATTCTGGACACGATGGGCGAAGGGGGGATGAAGTTTTTCCCTCTCATTGCGACGCTGTTCCTTTTCATCCTGTTTTGCAATCTGGTCGGACTGATTCCAGGATCCTATACCGTCACCAGTCAAATCGTCGTCACAGCGGTTTTTGCCACGGTGGTCTACGGACTTAGTCTTGTGATGGGGTTTGCTTTGCACGGGGTGAAGTTCCTGGGGATCCTGGTGCCGCCTGGAACACCCGGGTGGCTCTTGCCCCTCATGGTGCCTATCGAATTGATCAGCCAGCTGGCTCGTCCGATCTCCCTGGCGGTTCGATTGTTTGCGAATATGACCGCCGGACATGTGATACTTGGGGTATTGTTCGGGCTGGCGATCAGCGGCGGGCTTATGATTGGATGGCTGCCGTTTGTCTTTACGATTGCGATGAACGGACTGGAAGTCGGCATTGCATTTATTCAGGCCTACATTTTCACCGTGCTGACTTGCGTCTATTTGGGAGACGCGTTTCACCTGCACGGCCATGACGAGCACGCACACTGACGCGTGCCGGTACAGACAAGGGAGGAGCGAGGTACCATGGATTCAGCAGCAGCAGCATTGTTGGGTATGGGATTGGCGGCGGCGGGATTTGCCGGAGCCGGTGTTGGGATCGGCTACATTTTCGGCAAGATGATCGAAGCGGTGGCGCGTCAGCCGGAAGCGGAAGCCCGGGTCGGCAAATACATGTGGATCGGGTTTGCCTTGGTGGAAGCCATTGCCTTGTACGGCTTGGTCATTGCATTCATCATTATGGGCCTCCGCAAGTAGGGAGCGTTAATCGTTACTCGTCAATCGCTGGCCGGAGGTCTTCTCCTTTCACGATTCACGTGTAACGTTTCACGAAATCACATATGCCGCAGTTTGAATCTCATTTTTTCTCTTCTCTGATTTTCTGGGAGCTCGTCTCCTTCGCGATTCTGTTTTTTGTGCTCTACAAATACGCCTTTCCTGGCATCCTGAGCATTCTCGAAGAGCGGGAAAAGAAGATCAAGGACAGCTTGGATCAAGCCGAGCGTCATCGGTCGGAAGCCGAGCACAAACTCAGGGAATATGAAGCCAAGCTGAATGCTGCTGCGAAAGAGGCGGAAACCATCATGGCCGCCGCGAAGGAGCGAGCCCAGCGGTTGATGGAAGAAAATGAGCAGCGGATGACGGTTGAAGCCGAGCGGATCAAAGGCGATGCGACGCGCGAGATCGAGCAAGCACGGCGGCGGGCCATTCAAGACATTCGGACTCAAACGACCGAATTGGCGCTGATGGTGGCCGAGAAGGTTGTGCAGCGCAGCTTGACCGAGGCCGACCACCGGAAGTTTGCCGACGACGCGCTTGAAGCGCTCTCCAAGTCCTATCAGCGGTAACGCCGCGTGGCCCGGTGAAATCAGCTTAAGTTGACTCCACCGGGCCGGTATCCTTCCAAATCCACGGTGACGAATCGGAATCCCAGCTCTTTGAGCCCGGCGCTGATTCTCGCGCGCCGCTCGGCATCCATCAATGACGGGATGTCGTCTTGCGCGACTTCAATCCTGGCGATTTCGCCATGGTCCCGGACTCGAACATGTCGGTATCCCTCACGCTGGAGCAGCGCTTCCGCCGTTTCGACTCTGCTCAATTTTTCGATCGTGATGGGCATGCCGCGCGGGATTCTCGATGAGAGGCAGGCGGCCGCCGGCTTGTCCCAATTCGAGAGCCCGGATTCCTTGGCGAGGACGCGAATGTCGGCTTTCGACAGGTCGGCTTCGACCAGCGGACTGCGCACGCCCCATTCCCGCGCGGCCTTGATGCCGGGGCGGTCATCGCCGAGATCGTCCAGATTCGTTCCATCCACGACCTGCGTGCCGGCTTGTCGTATCGTGTCGAGGAGTTGGTATAAATCGGTCTTGCAGTGAAAACACCGGGCTGCATCGTTCATGACGAATTCAGGAATGTCCAGCTGATCAGTTCGTACGATGTCATGGCGCGCCCCGATTTCCTGGGCGACACGTGTGGCGATTTCCAGCTCGATCGACGGAAATGTCGGAGAGACAGCCGTGACGCCGACCGCTTTCTCCCGGAGCTGCTCATGGGCCACCTTCAGAACGAAGGTACTGTCGATTCCTCCGGAATAGGCAACCAAGACCGAGCCCATCTCGGAGAGCAGGGCACGGAGGCGATCGAGTTTGTGTTGGAGAAGCGCGGTTGGCATGGCAGTAGGCGTCTTGTGACGAGCGTATTAGTGACGAATCTTTGCTTTTGAGATATTGCCGACGACGACCAGCGCGTAGTGCTGAGGGTTGAGATACTGTTTGGCGACCCGCTGCACATCCTCTTTTGTCACCCGTTCGATCCATGCTGGGTACTGGGCGAAGTATTCGAATCCTAATCCGAAAAACTCCACCTGTGCCACCACCTGCGCCAGTTTGGCGGTCGAGTCCAACCGTAACGGAAAGCTGCCCATCAAGAACGATTTGGCTTCGGCAAGTTCCTGGTCAGTGACCGGGGCCTCGCGTATAGCCTTGATTTCAGCCAGCACCCCACTGATCGCCTGGTTGGTGGTTTCCGTCTTCGTCTGGAGAGTCACCCAGAACGAGCCTGGCATCGCCCGTGCTTCGTAATGGCTCATGATGCCGTAGGCGAGTCCCTGTTTGTCTCGGATGGAGTCCATCAAGCGGGACGAAAATCCTCCGGAGCCGAGGATATGATTCATAACGGTTACCGCGTAAAAGTCCTGGTTGGTTCGGCTGATGCCGCCATGACCCAGCACGATGGTCGATTGGGTCAGATCTTTTTCGATGAACTGCACGGTTTTCTTGCCGATGGCGCCCGGTTTCTTGGCCGTCCTGGCCGGCGTCGGGCCCTTCTTCCAGGTTCCAAAATGCGCTTGGACAAGCGTCCTAGCCTGCTCCACCGTGATATCGCCGACGATGGCAAGAATGACTTGGTTGGGCAAGTACTCCTTCGCGTAGAAGTGTTGGACGTCTGCCAACGTGACTTTGCTCAGGGTCTCTTCCATTCCATTCACCGACCATCGGTAGGGGTGATTGTGGAAGACCAGGTGGTTGAACGCTTTCATGGCCACGTGGCCAGGGTCGTCGTTGTCGCTGATGATTTCTCCGAGAATCTGCGACCGTACCCGGTCGAATTCCTGAGAGGGGAATGCCGGGTGCAAGAGGATGTCGGCCAGCAGCGTGAAGCCGAGATCGACGTCTTTTGTGAGTACTCGCGCGGCCGCTGTGGTGAAATCTTCGTGGGCGGTGACTGCCAACGAGCCGCCGACGAAGTCGATTTGCTCGGCCAACTGTTTCGAGGATCTGGTCGCCGTGCCTTCTTCCAGGAGACTGGCCGTCAGATTAGCCAGGCCTGCTTTGTCCGGCGGGTCCTGAGCCGACCCGGCCTTGATGAGCGCATGGATTTCGACGATCGGCAGAAAGTGTTGCTCGACCACCAGCACCGTCATCCCATTGGCCGTGGTGATTTTGGCCGGGGAGATGTCTGCGGCCAATCCCGATCCAGTCAGGCAGGCCAGCGTGGTCAAGAGTCCTCCCGCAATCAGGACTGCGCTCGCGCAAAAGGACAGCTGGCGTGAATGCCGATGGGTAGTGCGTGTGATCCGATGTTGCATGGTCGATGCGCTACGGCTTTCCCTGATACGTCAACGGAGAAGACGCGTTCTGCTGTTTGGACGACAGGGGAACGAGAATGGCCACTGTTCGGTTGTCGTGGGTCAAGTAACGCTTGGCGACGCGTTGAATGTCTTTGGCGGTGACCGCTCGGATGCGTTCCAGAAATTGATCGATGCGATGCCAGCCCGCGCCGATGGACTCCAGCTGTCCAAGCAGCATGGCATGGCGGAAATTCGAATCCTGCTCGAAGACGCGGGAGGCCTCCACCTGATTCTTGGCACGCTGGAGCTCCAGATCCGACAGTAACTCAGTATGGAGCTTGGCGATTTCGCGTTCCATCGCGTCTTCCACTGTCTCAACCTTCGCGCCGGGGCTGACGAGGGAGTAGAAGAAGAACAAGCCGGGATCCGTTTGCAGCAGACCGTACTCGGCGCCGACCGACAGGGAGTTCTTCTGATCATAGACCAGGCTTTGATAGAGACGCGAACTTTTCCCATCCGACAGAGCCGATTCGAGGAGGGCGAGGGCATAGGCATCGTCGCTGGAATAGTTGGGGACTCGAAACCCTATCATGACAGACGAAACCTGGGCTTCGCGTTTTAGGACGATGCGCCGTTCGCCTCGTTGCTCCGGTTCCGCCGAGAGAGTGTGGCTGGGCGAAGGCCCCTTGGGGATCGGCTCGAAGAGATCTTTGATTGTCGGGAGCAGGGCGTCTGCTTTGATATCGCCCACAACGATCAGAGTGGCATTATTGGGAGAGTAAAATGTGTCGTAGTGACGCTGTAAGTCGTCGAGGGACATGGCATCAAGATCGGCAAACCAGCCGATCACCGGCCAATGGTAGGGATGGCTCAGAAACGCTTGTGCAAACAAGGCTTCGACCAGTGCGCCTTGCGGATCGTCCTCGCTTCTCAACCGACGCTCTTCTTTGACGACCTCGCGCTCGGTCTGAAATTCGTTGTTGTCGAGAACCAGACCCTGCATTCGGTCGGCCTCAAGTTCCAGAGCCAGTTCTACGCGGTCGGCCGCGAGGTTTTCAAAATAGGCGGTGAAGTCCTGTCCGGTAAAGGCGTTGTCGATCCCGCCGTTCTTGCGGATGATGCGCGAAAACGAACCTTTGGGATGCTTTGCCGTACCTTTAAACATCATGTGTTCGAGCATGTGGGAGAGCCCGGCCCGGCCCATCACTTCATTTCGAGAGCCGACCCTGTACCACACCTGCACCGTCGCCACCGGGGCTTTGGGGATCTCGACCAGCAGCACTTTCATGCCGTTGGACAGCACATGTTCATGGGGTTCTATGGCCATTGACGGAGCGGCCTCCACGAACGCAAGAAGCGCGGCGAGGAGGCACATCGTCGAACAGCGATGGAGAGCCGGACGTGTCATGATGAGATGAAGAACACGCGGCATGCTAGCAACGTGATTCGATAGGTGTCAAGGTAACTGATCCACGGTTAGCGGGGAGATTCCCGAGTTGTCCGCATGCGCCGAGCACGTCGCGTCCTCTGCTTTTACGGACGAATGCGTCGATTCCGGCATGGCGGAGTGTGGTTTGAAATCGCAGCACGTCGTGATCCGTGGGACGATGGAAACGGCTTCCGGGAAATTCGTTGAACGGAATCAGATTCACTTTGCACTTGATGCCCCGAAGGAGCGTCGGCAACCGCTGCGCGTCCACCGGTCGGTCGTTGACGTTCGCCAGGAGGACATATTCAAAGGTCAGCCGCCGGGTCGGCGCCAGAGGATACCGGCGGCAGGCCGTAAGCAATGATTTGAGCGATGCGATCTCGCTGGCGGCGGGCATGAGTTCCCGGCGCTCTTCTTCCGTGGTGGCATTGAGGGAGATGGCCAGATTGACCCCGAGCGTTGCGACCTCCTTGAGACGAGAGGCAAGGCCGGCGGTTGAAACTGTAATGCGCCTGGGCGACCAACCGAGGCCCCAGGATTTATTGGTCAGACAGGTGATGGCGGAAGAGAGGGCATCTAGATTTGCCAAGGGTTCTCCCATCCCCATAAAAACCAAATTGGTGATGCGCTCATCAGGGGGCAGCTGATCTTGTGCGGATAACACCTGATCGACAATTTCATGGGACTTTAAGTTGCGTTTGAGTCCCATCATGCCGGTCAGGCAGAAGCCGCAATCCAACATGCAGCCGACCTGGGTTGAGACGCAGAGCGTCAACCGCTCGTCGTCGGGGATCAGTACGGATTCGATCGTCAATCCATCGTTGAGCGTCAGAAGTAATTTTCTCGTGCCGTCCTCAGACGGCAACACTGCACAGTGGAGCGAGCGCCCGATGGTTGCGATGTCGGCCAACGCCGATCGATCGCGGGAGGACAGGTCGGTCAGTTCGGTGATGGCGCGCGCGCGTCGCCGGTACAGCCAGCGGAGGATTTGTCCGGCACGATAATTCGGCCAACCCTGCGCGCGGACAAACTTCACCATCTGAGGTTCGGTGAGGGCCAGTAAGTTAGTTGGAACAGTCAGTGTCGGCATTGCGCGTATTCACGATCTCGTTTCGTCACGAAGAGCCTATCATAAGTGAGAATGAAACCAACACCATGAGGAGCGCTCGACCGTGAGGCAGTCGTGAAACTTCTTCCATTGCGGCTCGTGCCGTATATAATGGACGTCGATGAAACAACCGACCATTAGCCCTCAATCTACTTCAAGCCGTGGCCGCGGCATGGCGTCGGTTTCGCTCGCCGTAGTCCTGATCATCGCCGGTTGCGCCTTTTTTTATGACGCGCCGGCGGCGCAGGTGTCGGATTCAGAGAAGCCACAAGCAAATGGCTGTGGGTCGGCCGAGGAGTGCTTCACCGCAGCCGCGTGGCCCAAAGAGCGATTCGGCCATGCGTTGACGAAGGATCAGGTCGCTATGCTGACGCTGGAACGGCTTCGACGAGTGATGGAGCAGTTCCCGGCTTCGCTTTGGGCCAAGCGGGCAGGGTTGCTGTCGGGGGTCATGCTGATCCAGCGGGATCCCGCCGGAGCGCTCACGCATCTCCGTTCGGCCCACCAGGACTTCCCGGTCCTCGATGATTACATCCGGTTCTGGATCGGTGAAGCGCTGCTTCATCTGGGGGATGCCAAAGAGGCGGCGAGGACATTCGAATCGGTGCCGCAATCAGTCCCCGATTCCAATTTGCTCGACCAGGTGGCTCTCCGTGCGGGGGAAGCCTGGTACCAAGCGTCCAGCTGTCCAGAAGCCGTGGTTTGGCTTACCAAGGCGGTGGGTTTGAACGACAACGAACCACGGGTCCCCCAAGCCTGGTTGCGATTGGCTTCCTGCTATCTTCGAGCCGATCAGCCGGTTGAAGGCAGAGAGACTCTCAAGAAGCTCTGGGCGAAGTTTCCGCAGACAAAGGAAGCGAAGGAAGCGGAGGCGTTGCTTGCGACCAATATCGGCGGAGAGCCCTGGGTCCCTCAGCCGGACGACTTCTACACCAGGGCGCAGGCGTTCCTGGGACAGGCTCTGCATGTGGAAGCGATCAAAGAATTGAAAACCTTTCTTGCGAAAGACCCATCTTCTTCCCGCCGTGGTGAAGCCAAACTCAAACTGGGCGTAGCGCAAGTCAGGTTGAAACTCTACGACCAAGCGCGTGATACCTTCGAGGAACTTGCCGGATCCCAGACGGTTCAAGCCGATGAAGCCGCCGTCTGGTTAGCCCGTGTCTATCTTCGACAGGGACTGGGGGATAAACTGCTGGAACAGAGCCGGGCCTTGCCTAGGCGGTCGCTGTCTCCCGAGCAGAAAGGGCAGATTAACGTGTTTGCCGGGATCTGGCTGGAGGATCAGGCTCAGTTCGACGAAGCGATCGCGAAGTATCGGCAGGTCGCCAAGTCAGGAGAGCCGGCATCCCAGCGGGCCGACGCGCGATGGCGCGAAGGATGGGTGCTCTATCGAACAGACCGCCATCAAGAAGCGGTCGCTGCGTGGCAGCCTATCGTTGATCAGCGGGACGGCGAATGGGAACCACAAGCGCTCTATTGGATAGCGCGGTCTCACAGCCATACTGGAGGGAAAAACTCGAGAGAAACCTTCCAGTTGTTGTGCAAGCGCTACCCACTGACCTACTATTGCCAATTGGCGCAGAGCCATACGGACATTCCGCTATTGGCGCCTGCAGATCAGGAAAGGATTCGGGAGGGCTCTGCGGGTCCTTCTTCTACGGACACGGCCGCGGCGTCTACGCCGCACGGTAATGGCCGGACGGAAATCGAACAGCAGCCGGCCTATCGGCGGGCGCTCGAACTCAGGACGCTTGGGCTTGAGCAAGATGCCGCGCGCGAGCTCACTGTGCTGACGGACCGCTACAGCCACGATCTCAACGCATTGACGGCGTTGTCCGTGATGTTGAATGAAGCCGGGGCCTACCACCATGCGCTACGCCTCGTGCGGGCTCGATTTCGAGACCGGCTGGAACGGACCGGGGGTGCCGTGGCGGACGACCTGTGGAATGTGGCCTATCCGACGGGATTGATTCACACGATCAAAACACAGGGAGTCAGCGGGGTCGACCCGTTTCTCGTTGCGGCCATCATCAGAGAAGAAAGCCAATACGATTGGCGCGCGGTGTCCCGTGTCGGGGCCATCGGCTTGATGCAGATCATGCCCGCAACCGCCAAGGTTGTGGCCCAGCAGCATCGTTTTCCCAGCGTGGAACGCGAGGATCTGTTCGATCAAGACACCAACATTCAGATCGGGGTTCGGTACGTGCAGCAGTTGCTCGCGCAGTTTTCTGGCAACGTGGCGCAGGCCATTGCGGCCTACAATGCCGGCCCGATCGCCGTCCAGAGTTGGGCGGCGGCCTATCGGGGACGGAGCGAAGACGAATTCGTCGAGTTGATCCCGTACCAAGAAACCAGACGATATGTGAAGCGAGTGCTCCGCAGCTACAAAGAATATCTCCGTCTCGCCGGCATCCCGAAGTCCGTTTCTTGACAAGGTTTCACAAAGTTTTTATAGTGCGCTTCAATTAGCATGAGCGGAGAGGGAACGCAGGGTCGCCATGGCGTTGGACCGTCTGGATGCGCTTGAAATTCGGATCAAAGATCTCGTGAAATTGGTCCATGAACTGAAGCGGAGAAATGCGTCGTTGGAAGATGAAGTCAAGGCGGCTCGTCAGCGGCTTGCTTCGCAGGATGACGTGAATCGCCGGTGGGAAAAAGAGCGGGTCGATATCAGGTCGAGAATCGAGCGGGTCATGGGTGAGATCGAGTTGTTGGAATGTGCGGACGATGCCAAGGAGGTGGCCCTTGACTAAGACCATCGATGTCGAGATCTATGGTCAACGGTATGCGATTCGCGGTACTGCCGACGATGCCTATATTCGGCGGCTGGCTCATTTCGTCGATGATCACATGAAGCATCTGGCCGAAGGCATGAAAACAGCCACCCCGTCGAAACTGGCAGTACTGACGGCCATCAATCTTGCCCATCAGCTCTTCGAATCCGAAAAGAAGCGGGTCCAGGGAGAGGCTGATGTCGATCGACGGATGGATACGCTGATGGAATCCATCGAAGAGCAGATGCCGACGTCGCTCTTTCGGTAAGTCCTCCTGAGTTCGCCTATCCCCGAGATTCTCTTCAATAGCAAGTTTCGCCTTGCTTTCACAGAAGCCCTTTGTTATCGTGCACCTGTAATCTATGAGAGTGTGCGTACGGTGTTCTACGGACAATCGGGGGATTGAGAATCGATTTCTAAGAATAGCTGACTCGGCTGGAAACGAACGTTGTGAAAGCGATAGAGAACGTTGTAGCGTCCACGTACGATGCGGTGATCCGGTGGATTCTCACTACGGTGGTCAAGCCAGGACGGCAAATCTTGGCGGATTTCTGGCGACAAGTCGTCAGAAAGATAGAGTGGTCGACGGCCGTTCATGGTGAGTATCAACAGATGGTTCCTATTTCTTCGGCCGATCCTCTTCGACGGCTGGGATCTCGGCATGCGATCCTGCGGTCTAGGAGACGGCATGGTGAAAGGAATCTCACGGGTGTCGTGCTGGCCAGCAGGCGATCTCGTGCGTTTCTAGACTGAACCGTCAGCAATCTTTCCTGGGCGTTGTTCCCCCTTGGTTCCTGTCCGTTAGAAGCACCCCGCTTAATCTGTGTACGTCCTACGCGCAAACCGGGCTGGTTTGTATGCCTGGTATGCCAAGAAGGGGGTGACTCTCGTTGTCTACCACAATTGTTTTCTACATTCTGTGCGCTATTGCCGGAGCTCTCACGGGTATCGGAGTTTTCGAATTGGTGCGCCGCAACATGGCTGGGGCGAAACGGATTGAGATGGAAGCGCAGGCCAAGCAGGTCATGCACAATGCCCAGCGCGAGGCCGAGAACATCTTGAAAGAGGCCAAGCTTGAAGCCAAAGATCTCTTGTTTCAGGCGAAGTCGGAGCTGGAGAAAGAGCAGAAGGCGAAGCTCGTCGAGCTTGCAGCCGCTGACAAACGTTTTTTTCAGAAGGAAGAGGGGCTCGATCGGAAGCTCGCGGCGCTGGATAAGCGGGAGAGCGAGTTGCTGAAACGCGATCAGGAGTTTGGGAAGCGCGAGGAGCGGCTTGCCGTCAAAGAAACGGCGTGCGCCAAGGCCGAACGCGAGCATTGCGAGGCATTAGAGCGTGTGGCAGGCATGACGGCGGAAGAAGCCAAAAAACATTTGATCGCCGAAATGGAGACGCAGGCGCGGCTCGATGCCGCCGGCATCGCCAAGCGGACGATCGAAGAGGCGCGCGAAAATGCCGAACGGGAAGCACGCGAAATCATCACCAGCTCCATTCAGCGGGTGGTGCGTGACTATGTCTCGGAGTCCACGATTTCGGTGGTCCAGATTCCGAACGACGCGATGAAGGGCCGGATCATCGGCCGGGAAGGGCGGAATATCCGCGCGATCGAGGCGGCTACGGGGATCGATTTGATCATCGACGAGACGCCGGAGGCCGTGATCATTTCGGGGTTCGATCCCTTGCGGCGCGAGATCGCCAAAGTGTCACTCGAGCGGTTGATGCACGACGGCCGGATTCACCCCACCCGCATCGAAGAGATTGTGGAAAAGGTGAAGGTCGACATTGACAAGCTGATGTATGAAGAAGCGGAGAAGATCATCTTCGAGCTGGGACTTGCGGATTTCCACCCGGAGTTGATCAAGGTGCTGGGGCGGCTCAAGTATCGGACGAGCTATGGGCAGAACAATCTGTACCATGCGCGGGAAGCGGCGTACATTTGCGGCATCATGGCGTCGGAGTTGGGACTCGACGTCAAGTTAGCGCGGCGCGGCGCCTTGCTCCATGACATCGGCAAAGCGGTCAGCCACGAGGAAGAAGGGCCGCACGCCATGCTGGGGGCCGAGATTGCCAAAAAATACGGCGAATCTCCGAAGATCGTGAACGCGATTGCCGCGCACCATGAGCAGGTGGAGCCGCTGTGTCCGGAGAGCGTGCTGGTGGCTGCGGCTGAGGCGCTCTCGGCGGCCCGACCGGGAGCCAGGCGGGAAGCGCTGGAGTCCTACGTGAAACGGTTGGAGAAACTTGAATCGCTGGCCACGGGACAAAAGGGCGTGCAAAAGGCTTACGCAATCCAAGCGGGGCGTGAAATCCGCGTGATCGTGCGGCAGGAAGACATCACTGATGCCGAATCGTTCCAACTCTCCCGCGAGTTGGCGAAGAAAATCGAACAGGAACTGACTTATCCAGGGCAAATCAAAGTGACCGTCATTCGGGAAAGCCGGTACGTGGAATACGCGAGATGAAGGTTCTGTGTATCGGCGATATCATGGGCGAACCGGGACGGCGGGCCGTGGCCCGCACGCTGCCACGCCTGGTTGCGCAGCGCCAGATCGATGCGGTGATCGGAAACGGCGAGAATGTCGCCGGCGGATTTGGCATTACGCCGGAATTGGCCGAAGAGTTGTTCGAAATGGACCTCTCGGTGATTACCACGGGCAACCATGCGTGGGATAAGAAGGAAGTGCTCGATTATTTCCCGCGCGAACCCCGCCTGCTGCGGCCCGCGAACTATCCGCCCGGAGTGCCCGGCAAAGGCAGCGTGATCGTTGAAACCGCAGGCGGAGAACGGCTGGCGGTGCTTCAGCTGATGGGACGGGCCTACATGCCGACGATCGATTGCCCGTTTCAAACGGCCAAGCGTGAATTGTCTCGATTGAAACAGGAGACATCGATAGTGATCGTCGATATGCATGCGGAAGCCACGTCTGAAAAAATGGCTATGGGCCACTATTTGGATGGTGAGGTCACAGCGGTGGTCGGCACGCATACCCATGTGCAAACGGCCGACGATCAGATTCTGCCCAAGGGAACGGCCTATATCACCGATATTGGGATGACCGGTCCGCTGCATTCGGTGATCGGAGTTAAAAAGGAACTAGCGATCGAGAAGTTTCTGACCGGCATGCCGCGCCGTTTTGAAGTCGCATCCGGTCCATCGGTCTTCTGCGCGGTATTGCTGGAGCTCGACACGCGGTTGGGCAAGGTCATCGCGTTTGAGCGGATCCGCATCATCGATTGAAGGAGAGCCGCTACGAGCCGCACTCGCTTCTTTCCATCGTCCGGTGACTCCTCGTCGAAACGGATTCTCACCGTCTCGGAACTGACCGGTCTGGTTCGGACATCCCTAGAATCTGATTTCTCCGAGGTCTGGCTCGAAGGAGAAATTTCCAATCTGCGCGCGCCCGGGTCCGGGCACCTCTACTGCACGCTCAAAGACGATTTCAGCCAGATGCGGGCCGTGATCTTTCGATCAACCGCGCTTCGATTGAGGTTTGGGTTGGAGGACGGGCTGCATGTCGTTGTGCGGGGACGAGTGACGGTGTACGAGCCGCGCGGGGAATATCAGATCGTTCTTGAACATGTAGAACCCAAGGGCCGCGGCGCGCAGCAGTTGGCATTCGAGCAGCTCAAGACTCGCTTGGCTGCCGAGGGGCTCTTCGACCAGGATCGCAAAAGGCCCTTGCCGGCATTCCCTCGAACCGTCGGTATTGTGACGTCCTCTACCGGGGCGGCTGTCAGGGACATGATCACGGTCTTGCATCGCCGCTGTCCCATCCTCAACATCGTCATCGCGCCGGTGTCGGTGCAGGGAGAGGGGTCCGCTGAACAGATCGCCTCGGCCTTGCGATCGTTGAGTGAAGGGGGCCTTGTCGAGGTCATCATTGTGGGGCGGGGCGGCGGCTCTTCGGAAGACCTCTGGAGCTTCAACGACGAGCTGGTTGTGCGCGCGATTGCGGCATCGCCCATTCCGGTCGTGTCGGCCGTTGGGCACGAAACGGACGTCACGCTCGCTGATTTCGCGGCTGATCTTCGGGCGCCGACACCTTCGGCTGCCGCAGAGGCCGTCGCGCCGGTGTTGAGTGAGGTCGTCGATCACCTCGGTGAACTGTCGACTCGCTGTCGGCATGCCGTGAGTCATCGCTGCGTAGCCGATCGGAAACAGCTCGATCTCATCGTCGCCCATATCGCGAACGTTCGATACCGGGTGCTGGAGGAAATGCAGCAGGTGGATGGAGCGGTTGCCAATATGCGCCAGGCGATGCAGGGTCTTCTGAAGCAGGGGTGGGACCAGATGCATTCGTCCAAACATGAATTGATCAGCCACAGTCCGGACGGACAGGTGCGTCATGGTCTGGCCATGGTGCCGCAGTTATACTCGCGTCTCGAACAGGTGATGCAATATGGGCTAAGCAGGAGAACGCAAGCGGCGCATGCCTGCCTGGCAAACTTGCATGCGTTGAGCCCGCTGGGAATCCTTGATCGTGGATACAGCATTGTGGAGACAGTGTCGCCTCACCGCGTGGTCCGGGATGCCCTCCAGGTGGCTGTGGGGCAGGAGGTGCTGGCGCGCCTGGCAAAAGGGCGACTGCGTTGTGTGGTGAAAGACGTGATGCCCAGCCTGCCGGGTTGAAAGCCCGGCCGATCCCGCTATAATGTCTGAATTTTCGATGAAGAGGAGATGCCAGTGGCTGGTCTGAAGTTTGAGCAGGCGATGGCCAGATTGGAAGCCATCGTGGCCGAATTGGAAAATGGGGATTTGCCCCTGGATGAATCGTTGAAGATCTTTGAAGAAGGCATTCGCCTCTCGAAGAACTGTTTGAAGGTGCTGGAAGAGGCCGAGCGGAAGATCGAAGTCTTGGTTCAGGATAAGAACGGGAAGAAACATCTTCGGGCCTTTTCTTCAGACGGCGACGAGGGACGGGGTTCCGACTCCGAAGAGTAGCACCTCAGTTGCGCGACTGCCTTGTCGCGTTCTTGAGAGAGTCCGTCTTTTCCATGAGCGCCAAAGCACATCCTCACAAAGACCGTCTCGATCAGCGTCTGGTGGCGCAGGGTCTGGCGCCGAGCCGGGAAGCCGCGGCGCGGATGATCCTTGCCGGAGAGGTCACCGTGAACGGCGCGATGATCGACAAGCCGGCTAAGGCCGTGTCTGTGGAAGCGGCGATCGACGTCGTTTCGCATGGCTCTCGCTTTGTCAGCCGCGGCGGAGACAAGCTGGCGGCGGCTCTGGAGGCGTGCCCGATCGACATTCGCGGTCTGACCTGTCTCGATGTGGGATGCTCAACCGGAGGATTCACCGACTGTCTGTTGCAGCAAGGCGCGACGCGGGTCTACGCGGTCGATGTCGGCTACGGCCAATTCGACTGGCGGCTTCGGCTGGACGCTCGTGTCGTGCTGATTGAGCGGACCAATATCCGTTATATCGAACGGTCGGCCATTCCTGAATCGATCGCGCTCACCGTCATCGATGTCTCGTTCATCTCGCTGACGAACGTGCTTCCGTCGATCCTCCCATTCTTAGCGCCGAACGCCTGGGTTATTGCGCTTGTCAAGCCGCAGTTCGAGGTGGGAAAGGGGCAGGTCGGCCGAGGCGGAATCGTCCGTGACGAGACACAACGGCAGGAGGTGCTTCAGCGGGTCGTGCGCCATGCGGCTGAATTGGGATTGCGGGTGCTGAAGACGTTGGACTGTCCTATCAAGGGGAAAAAGGGGAACCATGAAATGTTGGCAATTTTTCAGTTCGCGGCGGCGTTTCATGGTATGTAAAGGATGAGGCGGTTCGTGGAGGACACTCATTTACCGGAGGGATGATGAAGGTACTCGTGACGGGCGGCGCAGGATTCATCGGATCTCACGTGGTCGATCGGCTTACGGAAGAGGGGCACCAAGTCGTCGTCGTCGACGATTTGTCTACCGGAAGGAGAAAACACGTCAATCGCGCGGCCAGCCTGTACAAGCTGGACATTCAAAGCGGGCGATTGGAGCGCGTGTTTCGCAATGAACGGCCCAATATCGTCATTCATCTGGCAGCTCAGGTCAGCGTCCGGGTCTCGGTTGATAATCCGGTGTTCGACGCGCAAGTCAATGTGCTGGGGACGATGAACGTCCTGCATCAAGCGGTGCATCATGGGGTGAGAAAGGTCATCTTCTCATCTTCCGGGGGCGCTATTTACGGAGAACAGGATGTATTTCCTGCGCCGGAATCCCATGCCACCAAACCGCTCTCGCCCTACGGCATCAGCAAGCTCTGTGCTGAACATTACTTGTCCTATTTTCAGCGCATCAGCGGAATTCAAGTCGTGAGCCTGCGGTATGCGAATGTGTACGGACCTCGGCAAGATCCAGAAGGAGAAGCCGGTGTCGTGGCGATTTTCATTCGGAAGATGCTGAACAATGAGCAGCCCATCATCAACGGAAACGGCCGCCAAACCAGGGACTTCGTGTTTGTCGACGACGTGGCGGAAGCCAGCTTGGTGGCCATGAGGCAAGACTCACAGGGAGTCTATAACGTGGGGACCGGCGTCGAGACGTCGGTCAACGAGCTGTTTCAGGTCCTAACGGGACTCACCGGTGCGCCCTGTAAGGAAGTTCATGGTCCGGCTAAGTCAGGGGAGCAACTGCGCAGCGTGATCGATCCCTCAAAGCTCAGGCAGGAGCTTGGCTGGGAGCCGGAAGTTGATCTCACCAAGGGTCTTGAGAAAACGATCGCCTATTTTCGTGAACAAATGGGCTAGCCCGCTCGCCTTGCACTGTCGGCGGAGCGAGCATCATGGTCCATTGCCTTGCCGAATCAGTATCGTGGAACCGTCCCGTCCACTTGGAGAGACCACGCATCAATCCCGCCGATCAGATTCTTAACGTTTGAGAATCCCTGCTGGAGCAGGAATCCCGTCGCGTCTCCGCTTCTCATCCCGTGGTGGCAATACGCGATAATCTCGGTGTTCTTGTCCAGTTTTGAGAGCGACTGGGGCAAGGTGCCGAGGGGAATCAGCATGGAGTTGTCCAGTTTGGCCAGCGCGTTCTCCCAGGGTTCCCGAACATCCAACAGCACCAGGCTGTCCCCTTTGTCCAGGCGGGTTTTCAATTCCTTCGGCGTAATCGTGAAACTCATAGGCTGTCCTCCTCTAAAAGTAAATCATAAGCGACAGGGGAAAAGGCTGTCAAATTTAGGATCGTATCTCTGGCGCACCATCGAATTCCCACCGCCCGCGGCGGTCTGGAAGACTGACCGCTTCAGACAGGTGGCTGATGAAGTCTCCCCGTGGAATCTCTTCGGCTCCGAAACGCATGACATGCGGCGAGGATTGCTGGCAGTCGATGATTGAGAACTCCCAGGCTTGTAACTGACGTACGAGTGCGACCAACGCGGTCTTTGAGGCGTCGTCCACTTTCGTGAACATGGATTCGGCAAAGAACGCCCCGCCGAGCGCCACACCGTATAGCCCGCCGACTAAGTCGTTCCCGATCCAGGTTTCTACAGAATGGGCGTAGCCAAGTTCATGCAGTGCTCCATACGCCTCAATCATCGCGGGCGTGATCCAGGTGCCGCCATCGGGATACTGCGGTCGGGGGCCGGCGCATCGGGTCATGACTTCCCGGAAGCAGCGGTCGAGCGTGACTATGAAGAGACCGCGACGCATCGTCCGCTCCAGGCTGCGAGGAACGTGGAGTTTGAAGGGGAGGAGCACGGCGCGCGGATCGGGCGCCCACCATAAGATCGGCTGGTCCTCGTTGTACCAGGGAAAGATGCCGTGGCGGTAGGCTTCGAGAAGGCGCTCCGGGAGGAGATCCCCGCCGACCGCGAGCAAACCGTCCGCGTCGGCCTGCTTAACTGGTGGAAAGCGCAGATTCTTTCCGCGTGCGTTCAGGACGAACATATCGAATCAAGACCGGTCAGTTTTGGGGTCGTTCGTTCTCAACCCTGTTGCTTCTCTGCGGCAGCCAAGATCGGCCGGAAGGTCGGATCGGCGTCGAGCACCGCTTTGAGCAATTCACTGTGCAGAAAGTAGCGCCAGACTGCGTCGTCTTTTCCAGGCATTTTGTCGAACCAGCGCTTTGCTTCGGTCAGGTGCTGCAGCATCTTTGCCTTGTCTCCGTAATCGGGCATGAAAATCATGCTGTAGGCCATGGTGTATTCCGCGAGAAATTTGTCGATCGGTAGCTCGGCCATGGCTGATGATGTCTCGGCGTTGTCATAGGCCCGCAGGCTGTCCGGATCGTGCAAAATCCGGTTCCAGGAAACTTTGTTGATGCGGGACCAGGCCAGCTGGAGGAGGGCTTCAGCTTTGGGCGTTTTCAGGTTGTCAGGAATGTTGTGGACCAAGGCCTCAAAGGTTTCGATCATGGGGAGTTGGTCGTTGTTCCATCGGTAGGCCATGCCGAGACGGAAGCGGTTGTCCAGCTGTTCTGGGTGGATTGTGGCAAGTGTCTCCAAGGCCGGCAACATTCGGTAGAGAAAGTCCGCTGGTGTCGGCTGCGATAGGCCGCCCATCTCCATTCCGTTGGAGAGGTCAAGACGGGCTGCTCCTGCATAGATGTTCCAGTAGAATTCGTTGACGGTGAGCGAGAGCGCCGGGTCTTTCACGGTCAGGCTGTGCCCCTTGGCGGCCTCCTGGAGCAGCACGGCGTACAGGTGTTTGGTGAGGACCCGCAGGGCGTCAACCTGGTTCGGGTCGATGATCAAGATACGGTTGAGTAGCGCGACCCGATCGCGTAAGTCGGGGAAGCCTGCGGCCCGTGCGGCGGCGGCCGTGAGCGAGCCTGGTTGATCGTTCGGCCCCCACCAGACCAGCGATTCAGGAAGAGCCCTGCTGATTTCTGTCGTGAACGGAATCTGCTCGGCCATCATGCCCGGCGCTTCCGGGGTCGTGTCTACCGGACGGTGAAACACCGTGGCATCGCTCGGGAATCCGTGTCGTTTGAGCCCGGTGAACACGACCCAATGGGTGACGACGGATTTGACTGCGCGCCGAGGGCGTTTGACCGTGCTCGTCCATTGCACGGTGTCGGGCGCATAGGTGACCGGTGCGGTTAACGGGTCCCGGTACTCTACCGTGATCGAGACCAATGTGGTCGGGACGGCGATCACCTTACCGTTCGGCTTGAGCCGAAATGACCCATCGGGGATTCGGCGGCTGTTTGTGACGGTCAATTCAAGGCCGCTTCCAGGCGGTGAAGTCCCGATCGCATCCATCACGAATGCGGAGGCGGGGGTGTCGGACAGTTCGTCCCCATAGAACACCAGCGGGCCGGCACTGGGCCAGAGAACATCCATGCCGATGTCCGTTCGCTTCAGTGCCTGTGCATGGCCGGCCGTCAGTTCTTTCCAGCAGGCTTCATACGAGGGATGATCCCCAGTTGGCGCGACCTTGACACCGGAGGGCGAAGCCGTCACCAGCCGGTATTGGCAGGCGAAGTCCAACTGCCCAAAAGTGATACGGTCGCCTTTGGAGATCGCGTCAGCGTAACGGCGAGCGGCATCGGTGGCTGGGCTCTGGATCGTTGCGCGTGCCTTCGGTGTGTGGGAGTGTGCCGCAACGGCAAGCATTACCGGACCGGCATCGAATATCGTGAACAGCCCTGCAATACATAACAGGGCCGTGAATGGTCTGCATCGAGTCATGATTACCGCCTGTGATAAAAGAAATCTCACTCCAAATAGGTTGATTAATCTAGCATGGAGGCCGGCAGGTTTGACAAGGATTGGGTCGCGCGCTCCACCACGAGCATGCATGGCCGAGCCTGTGAGCGAGCTCTGCGTGGTCATCGGGATTGGGCTGCGTCAAGAATCCTCTCGCGCATTTTGGCCCGCTCCTTTGCCGATAAGGCCGGGGCCGGATTTCTGCGGCAAAGCGACACGGTCTGGCGAAGAGAGGCCACAAACTCTTCGCAGCGAGGGCAGCCGCCCAGGTGACGCCGGATCTCCAGGCAGATATCGCCCTGCAGCTCATCATCAATAAAAGCCGACAATTCACGAAGAATACGGAGGCATCGCCCTGCTTCATGTCGGTGGGGCGTTGCTGCAGGACGTTTTCGTCGCTTGAAGGGGGCTTGTTCGGTCATGGCGGTTTTTCCCTTCGCTACTCCAGTTACGCGTGATCCGGCTCGTGAGTCCCTTCAGCAAGACCGCGTGCGCTGAGTTCACGGCGGACAAAGAGGCGCGCGCGATGGAGCCGTGATTTCACCGCTCGTTCATTCAAACCCATGATGGCGCCTACCTCTTTGGCGCTCAAGCCTTCCATATCGCGCAGCACGAGCACCATCTTATATTTCTTGGGCAATTTGCCGATGGCGGCGTCGAGGCCCTGCCGCAGCTGCTTATTCTGGAGAGCCTCTTCCGGACTGAGCCCTTGGACGGGGATCTGCAGGCGGAATTCGCCATCGGAGGAGGGGATGAATTCTTCCAGGGACAGCTCGCGCTCCGGCGCCCCTTTGCGCCTGCGCCGCATGCGCAGGCAGGCCCGCGAGGCGATGCTATAGAGCCAGGTGGAGACCTGGGCCTCACCGCGGAACTTGTCGAATCCGCGGTAAGCGTTCAAAAAGGTTTCCTGCACCAGATCTTTCGCGGCGTCGGCTTCACCGCACAGCCGGCTCGCATAGCGGTACATCAGATCGACATGATCTTTATAGAGCGCATCGAATCGGCTCGGTGTATTCGGCGATACGGAGGACCGGTTATCGGAGCTGCGTGGTGCGCGCGGGTGTCTCATAGACTGCGCAGTCTACGGAGGGATGAAAAAGAGAGTCAAGTGGGGCGTCAGGATGCGAGAGGCTAGTTCGGACGATGGAACTCGACGACTTCACCCTGCCCGTCGAGTACGACGGTGATTGGGCGGCCTTCCTTGAGGCCAGCCAAGGCGGGTTTTCCTCGATCCGTCGGATAAACCTGTTCGCCTTCCGGAGTCCAGAGCCTGACGCCGGCGCGATCCGGCGAGGCGAATTCGAGCGGGCCGGTTACAAAACGGCGCTCTGAAGATGCCGTATTGGGAGTCGCAAGGTCTGCCACCACGTTCCGGCGATGAATGCGGAGGGTCAAGGTCTGTCCCACCTTCGCATCCTTGATGCCGATCTTGGCATTGACGTTGACGACGCCCACAGGCGTCCTGAAGAAGATGAAGTTGGATTTCAGCTTGGAGACAGTGCCGGTCAGCAACAGCTGCGCATCGGACGCGCCGGAAGGAATCTGTCCGATCTGGAGATCGAACTGCAAGTCGTGGACGCCGATGACGGCGCCGGTGTCGTCGACCTCAACGGTGACCGGATTGTCTTCTCGAAGAGCGGTAAGCCGGCGCACATGGGCGCCAAAATCGAAGGACCGTTCCCCTTCCGGTGTCCATAGCAGCAACTTGCTCTCGTCGTTGCCGCTTCGTTTGAACGGCCCGCTGAGATAGCGATGGACGAGGGAATTGTCGCTCCGTTTTCTGATTTCAACGGCGAGATGCGCGTCATGAATCCAGAAGAATACCTCTTGAGAAGCCAGGAAGTCTTTGAGCGTCGTCTTGGAGCTGAGCGTCAACAAGCCGATCGGTGTCTTCAAGAAGACGATGCCAGGTTTGGTCCGCCACACCGACGCTTTTAGGGTGATGGATGGATTCGCCTCGACCGGAGCAGCGTCTGCGCGCGCCTCGGCGTGAGCGGGAGTTGCCTCGGCCGGCGCGGTCTCAGCGCTTGCCGTAGACGGCTCATCCGGAGTGGAATCGGGGCTTGTCTCGGCGTGAGCGGGAGTTGGGTCGCTGGGAGCCTGAGGCGTATTGTCGGCAAAGCCAGGCGCAGCTGCGCCAACGCCAATGGCAAAGGCGAGGATTTGAACGAACCGACAGTTGTTCGATAGTTGCATCATCCGGGCCGATACCTGTGGGGTTTGCGCGTTACGGAGTCGCAAGGATTTGGGATCGCGTGTCCGGGTCAGCACGCGCAGTCCCTATGCGAATAACATGAGACGGCGAGGTAGTCAACTTGAAATCGGCGTTGCATCGCCGAGGTATGAGGCGATTGAGGCGGAGGCGCGCCGGTGGACGGTCATTTTTTTCTGACGAGGAGGCGCAATGGGGTTCCTGTAAACCCGTGCGACTCACGCAGCTGGTTTTCGAGATACCGCAGATACGACGGCGTGATGTTTTCCGGATGGCCCACGAACAGGGCGAAGGCCGGCGGCTTCGTCGTCACCTGGGTGATGAACGCGGATTTCGTCACTTTCGCCGGCTTGCCTTTGCGGACCGGCAACGGATGAACCAATAGGATGTTTTGCAGCCAGTTGTTCAAGGCGCCGGTGGGGATTCGCTTGCTAAACATCGCGTACACGTCGTCGATTTTGGCGAACACCGTACGGGCGGACTCCGGCTTGAGCGCCGAACCGTACAGCACCGGAGCCCAGGTCAGGAAGGGAAAGCGGCGGTGGAGCTCGAGTTCATAGCTTTTCCTGGCTTCGGCATCGCTCAGGCGAAGGTCCCACTTGTTGACCCAGAGAATACAGGCGCGCCCTTGCTTGAGGATGGCCCCCGCGATTTTCGTGTCCTGTTCCGTTACGCCTTCTTCTCCATCCAGCACGAGCACGGCTACATCGGAGCGGCCGATGGCGCGGAGCGAGCGCAGCACGCTGTAGCCTTCAATCCCGCGTTCGATTCTCCCGCGCCGCCTGATGCCGGCCGTATCGGTGAACACGTACCGCGCGCCCGCATGCGTCACAAGCGAGTCGATGGGATCGCGCGTTGTGCCGGGAATGTCGCTCACGACCACCCGCTCTTCTCCCAACAGCGCATTGATCATCGTGGATTTGCCGACATTGGGCCGGCCCACCACGGCAATGCGGGGCAGTTGCGACAGCTCGCTGGTTTCATCGGCTGCCGGGAGCAGCGGATAGAACGCATCCAGCAGTTCGGACACGCCGATGCCATGCTCGGCGGAGATGGGATACAACTCGTCTACCCCTATTTGATAAAAATCAGCAACAAGGGGTTCGGACTTGGGGGTATCGATTTTGTTGATCGCTATGAACACCGGTTTGGTGACGCTACGCAACAACCGAACGACTTCATGATCGGAGGACGTCAAGCCCGAACGGCCGTCGAGCAGGAAAATCAGGATGTCGGCTTCGGCAATCGCCAACTCGGATTGCCGTCGGATCAGCGCCAACATCCCGTCCGATGCCGAGAGATCAAGCCCTCCGGTATCGACCAGCCGGAACTTCCGCTGCCGATAGGTCGTATCCGCATAGTTGCGATCGCGCGTGACGCCTGGAACGTCATCGACGATGGCGGTCTTGACGCCGAGGATCTTGTTGAACAGCGTGGACTTGCCCACATTCGTCCGGCCGAT
>Ga0210376_1000006_pt1 | contig 22464 bp, 22 predicted proteins | sample S771metaT_FD_170484 | JGI IMG/M metagenome (GOLD analysis project Ga0210376, IMG submission 170484) | Metatranscriptome of estuarine sediment microbial communities from the Columbia River estuary, Oregon, United States - S771 (Metagenome... | ecosystem: Environmental > Aquatic > Marine >... | reverse complement strand
GTTCGGCGTCCAGTACCGCGCCGCGTGATCCGGCTTCGGCAATCGCACGGCGATAATGGGGTCGAGGAATCGACCGATTTTTCCGATCACCGCTTCCAATTTTCTGACATGGGGATCGGACAGATTCCGTTGATAAGGCGTTGGTTCGACCAATTCGATCGGCAAGGCCGCCAGTATCAGCCAGCGTCCGCCATACGGCTCACGGTAGACCGCCAGGGGTTTTCCCCCGTCATCTTCGATCGCGTGATGCAGATCCGCGACTTCACCGGGCGGCGCCGCGGCTTGCAACTCCGCCGCGGCCAAACCGGTTGAGACACCGGTCGGTTTCCGGCGCCGCCTGACACCCTTGGGCAACGACACTTTCTTGGATTGTTTCACCGCCACGTAGCTATGGTAGGGCAGTCATTCGGCAAAAGAAACCCCCGCCATCTCTGCAGTTATCGCAGTAACTGTACATGAGTCATGCGGGCTATATACACCACGGGCGGCCTTACACTCAGGTGAGAGGCCGCCCGTGGATGGCGCTTAGGACGCCGTAGTGGATGATCAATTGTCGCGGCCCGATAGACCCGTACGATACCGGTGATGCACGTTCCCCATCGTGGGAGACTTCGTCAATCCCAGGAGCTGGGGCTCCTCATGCCAAAGCCGAGCTTTCCCCACTTCTACAGGCTCATATCCAGTTGGTCTGAGGTGCCGATAGGCACAGCCAGTGAGGAACCAGCTAGCACGACCGACGAGAAACCCGCCCCTGCATCGGCGGGCCTGAGAGACCAGGTGGCGTCGAGTCTTCCATCTCAACCCTCCTCTCTGTGCGAAGTAGCCGAGAGACCTGGATGACAGCCGCGCGGTCTGTCCGATCTCTCGTTCATCAAAAAACTATAGGCCGCAGTTGTCCTCGTACGCCTATTAGAAAGATGTGTCAATGGGTTTCATAACTTTTCCCGCAGATGCCAAAAAGCATAACGCATGCCAACCAACACCAGGCCTTCCAGCAGCCATTACCATTATCTTCCTTGCCCACCAACCGGCTAGCTATTACACGATTCGAAGCTTGTTGAAATCCACGCCTTTTGGTTCAGGCGGCCGCTTCAGCTTTAAATCATTCATCGCTTCGACAATCGTCGTCGCCACCACAAGATTGCGATACCACTTTCGATTGGCTGGCACGACATACCAGGGCGCATGACTCGTGCTCGTGGCACCCAACATCGCTTCAAAGGCACGCATATAGTCCGCCCAGCGTTTGCGCTCTTCCACATCGCCCTCATTGAACTTCCACCGTTTCTCAGGGTCGCGAATCCGCTCTTCGAGCCGCTCCTTCTGTTCATCTTTTGAAATATGGAGAAAAAACTTGAGAATGGTCGTTCCGTTTTCGTACAGCAACTCCTCGAACTCTCTAATCCGTTTGAATCGCTGCATCGCCGCTCTCTCCGACACCCACCCATGCACACGGGTAATGAGGACATCCTCGTAGTGAGACCGATTGAAAATCCCAATGTGTCCTTTCGGCGGAGCCTCATGATGCACGCGCCAGAGAAAATCGTGGGCACGTTCATGGTCTGAGGGAGCCTTAAACGAAGCAACCCTACACCCTTGCGGATTGACACCGGACATCACGCTTCTGATCGTTCCGTCTTTCCCGCTGGTGTCCATCCCCTGGAGCACGACAAGTACCGAGCGTTCCCCATTGGCGTAGAGCCGTTCCTGAAGTTCGCCCAGCCGTCCGGTCAACTCCGACGTAATCGCCTTGACCTGCTCTTTCCCTCGGTCGGTCTTCTTATAGTCACCGGTATCATCCGGATCCATCTTGTCCAACTGCACCTTCGAGCCCTGTGGGATTCGATACCGCTTCATCGTCTATCTCCTCCTACGCTGGATCGTGTGCGGTTTCTCGCCGAGTCGGCCGATCGTGAACGAGATGACAACAGGAGCGGGCTAGTGCAACTTGGGAACATCTTGCGCGCAACGGAAGCCGACGTTCTGGTCTTGCTCAGCCGGCTCGCCTTTCGTGCGAAAGGACGACCGCAGCCGATACGGTTGATTAATATACGATCCGCCGCGTTGCACCTTGGCCGTACCCTCAATGGGACCTCGCGGATTGACCGCCGGATTGGCCGCAAAGTTCATGTAATAGTCTTCCCCATACCAATCCATGACCCATTCGTACAGATTGCCGGCCAGATCGTGCGCGCCGTAGGGGCTCTGTCCCTTGTCGCGCGCGCCGATTTCTGAGATTGTCTCTTCCCCCCCTTCCTTCAATCCATAGACCGCATGGACCGGAGTCGGCTGATCGTTTCCCCATGGATAGATCCGGGCATCGGTCCCGCGGGCCGCCTTTTCCCATTCTGCCTCCGTCGGGAGCCGCTTGCCGGCCCAGAGGCAATAGCCCGTCGCATCCATCCAACTGACCCAGCGCACCGGCCGGTCGGCATCGATCACAGGCATGTCCTTGTCTGCAAAACCCCATGGAGGTTCGCTCTGAATCGTATCGACAAACTTGGCAAATCGTCCATTGGTCACTTCAAACTTGTCAATGTAGAAGGCATTCAGATTGACACGATGGATGGGAAACTCATCTTCATCGCCCTTGTCGCTCCCCATCGTGAATTCTCCGGCAGGCACCAATACCATCGGCGCGCCATCCTTTCCGTTTATTTCGCGAGGGAGGTGAGACGATGGACCTGGGTTATGAGCCGCACTGCCGTTGGCTGCCGGCTTAGCCTTGTCGCCGGCTTTGGACTCTCCATCGAGCACATGTAATTCATGCGGCTTATGTGGAGCGGCGAACTGATCGGCCTTTGCCATTCTCGTTGAGCGTGCCGACACCAATCCGTGTCCGGCCTGTCGGCCATCTCCCGCTAGGACGAGATGCGGGAGAAACGCGCATCCCAGAAAAGCGCCAGTAAGCACCGCGCAGATTGTTCGCCGAGCATTCATATCTATGCCAGATAGATTTCTACGATAATCGCGATCTGAAAGACCCTTACGGGCCTCTCAAGGTACCGAAAACCTGATAGACAAATCCAGCCCTCGTCATTCAGGTCGATCCGGAATCTGGAAACGCATCCCGCATATTGTGCGCACAGAGTTGCGCTGGGAGCTTGTCCGGTGTAGCGTACGCTTCGTATCATATCCTGATCGTCGGACGGTTTGGCGATCGCCGTCACATCAGACTCATTGCTCAAGCAAGGATGGCATGCAGGCTGGCTGGTTGAATATCGACAGTTCGGTAGCGCTCGACGTCCTCAAGTCGCTCCTCCTCCTCTTCGCCCTCATGGCCACACGGGCGTTGGTGGTGCGATGGATCTCCAGAAACCCGACGCTTTCGATGGAAGCGAAGCGGCGATGGGTCGTCACGACCAGAAACTCCATTGTATTCGCATTTCTCATCGGTCTTGTCAGCATCTGGGCGCACGAACTGCAGGCCTTTACCGTGTCACTGGTTGCATTGGCGGCGGCGCTGGTCCTGGCGACAAAGGAACTCATTCTGTGCTGGAGCGGAGCCGCGTTACGGGTCGGCGGGAAAGTCTATGCCGTCGGCGATCGGATACAAATCGCCGGCCACCGTGGAATCGTCCTGGATCACGACATCTTTGCGACGAAGTTGCTGGAAATCGGGCCCGGCCAATCGGCCCACTTGTATACCGGTCGCGTGATCATCTTCCCAAACAGCCTGCTATTCTCGAATGCGCTGCTCAAGGAAAACCCCGGGCAAGAGTATGGCTTGTACACGCTGGTGATTCCCATTAAGACCGATGACAATTGGCAGCAGACCGAGCAAACCCTGTTGAAGGCGGCCAGGGCCGAATGTGCGCCGTTCATGGAAGAAGCGGCGCGCCAGATGAAATTACTGGAGCAAACCAACCTGCTTGAAGCGCCGTCGCCAGAACCGCGCATCACCATTCAACTGTTGGAAGCCGGCAAGATGCAGTTCGTGTTGCGCTTTCCTGCCCCGGATCGCGGGCGATCCCGCATCGAACAGGCCATTTTGAGACGTTACCTTATCGAAATGACGCCGCCCCTCACAGCCGGACAGGACTCTGGGCAGACAGACGCATGAAGAAGGGCTCCCCCCGACCCGAGGTCGAAGGGAGCCCTTCGCTACGTATCGTGCGATAAAACCTCGTTATCCTGCTTACTTCGGGAACGACTTGGGGGCCTTCACATGCTGCCAGCCCTCACCGTTGAGTGACTTGAGCAGCGCCACCAGATCCTGCTGCTCTTGCTCCGTCAGCTCCAACGGAATGAGCGTGTTGTCCAAGTGCGGGTTCTTGATACCGCCCTGGTTGTAGAACTTCACGACTTCTTCCAACGTCTTGAACCGTCCGTCGTGCATATAGGGCGCCGTGCGGGCGACCTCGCGCAACGTTGGCGTCTTGAACGCGCCGATATCTTCCGGAATCTTCGTCTCCATGTACCGGCCCAGATCCACGGTATTGGTGTCCCAGCCGATCCCGATGTTGTGGAACTTCTCATCGGTGAAGTTGAATCCCGAATGGCAGCGCGTGCAGCGGGCTTTTTCCCGGAACAATTGGAGGCCCCGTTGTGCAGACTCGCTCAAGGCCTTCTCCTCGCCCCCGATGTCGAATTTATCCACCGCGCTGTTTCCGGAGAGCACGGTCCGCTGGAAGCTCGCAATCGCGCGCCCCACATCCTGGATCATGATCTCCCGCCCGAACACCTCTTGAAACAGCTTCTGGTAGCCCGGAATCTTTTTCATCTTGGCCACCATTTCGTCATGGTTGGCAAACCCATGCTCGATCGGGTTGGCAAAGGGCCCGATAGACTGATCTTCGAGCGTCGCGGCCCGGCCGTCCCAGAACTGTGCCTTGCTATAGACCCGGTTGAACGACACCGGAGCGCTCCGTCCGCCTTTCAATCCATTGATCCCGGTCGATACCGGCATCCCGTCCGCAAAGCCCTTCTCCGCCAAATGGCAACTGGCACAGGCGATCGTATTGTTTTTCGACAGCCGCTTATCGAAAAAGAGGATCCGCCCCAGTTCGACCTTCTCCTTAGTCAGCGGATTATCGGCCGGAACAAATGTATTCGGGTCTTCCAACCCTTGAATCTGCGGTAATTGCATGGGCGTCTCGCCAGCGCTCGCCCCAACGACTGAAAGCAACGGCAGAGCCACTGCAACGCCCAGCCCCAGCATGCCGATCCGTCCCATTCTCCAAACCTTCCCGTGTCGTCTCATCGCAGCTCCTCCTTCATCAAGGTAACGGTTCATCGCTCACTCTCTCGAAACCTGTCCGACAAGACCGCTACAGACAGACTCCTAGGCGGCAAGTCTAGGCGACAGGGAATTCTTAAGTCAAATTGATAATCCAGTGGACGACCCATCGCCACGTCGTGGCCTGACAGTCGTGACGATTCATGCGACATTCCAATGCTTGTTGACCTCCCCCGCTTTTGCTAGGATGCTCCCGCCAAACAGACTGTGGAGCCATTCATGAAAATCGCCACCTTCAACGTCAATTCCCTGCGCAAACGCCTGCCCATCGTCTTGGAATGGCTCGACCACCAGAAGCCGGACGTCCTCTGCCTCCAGGAAACGAAAGTGCAGGACAGCGAATTCCCGCTGCTAGCCTTGGCACCGTCCGGCTACGAGATTACCTATCGCGGAATGAAGTCGTACAACGGCGTGGCGATTCTCAGCCGAAAGAAACCCGAGGGAGTCTTTTATGGGTTCGACGACGGAGGAGAGCCGGAAGACGCGCGTTTGCTCAGGATCGTTATTGACGGCATTCCCATCGTGAACACCTATGTGCCGCAGGGCTTTGAAATCGACTCGCCGAAGTACGCCTACAAACTGGGGTGGTATGAACGGCTGCGGAAGTATTTCGAGAAACATCTCTCACCGGAAGCCCCGGCGATTTGGTGCGGCGATATGAATGTGGCGCCGAGGCCGATGGACGTGCACAGCCCGGACAAACACTTGAACCATGTTTGCTATCACGTGGAGGCCCGCAAGGCCTACGAGAAGACCCTCGCGTGGGGTTTTCAGGATGTGTTCGTGAAACTCTATCCGACCAGGCAGCAATATACGTTCTGGGATTATCGGGCGCCGAGTTCACTGGAGGCGAATAAAGGCTGGCGCATCGACCACATTCTCTCGACCAAACCTCTGGCGGATCGATGCGTGCGGGCTGACGTGGACGTTGAGCCGCGGCGAGCGAAAGACCCTTCGGACCATACGTTTCTCTGGGCAGAGTTTTCGATCTAACCACGCGCGCAACGCCCACCCCCGCCGGTCCGATCATGCAGGCTAACCGCCCGCCTGACCGGACAAGACGAGTACCGGCTGCGCGTCCCTAGGCCGCATGGGGTAAGGACTGTTTCTCTCTCAGATGGTTGCTGCGGTTCTGCAACAGCAACGGATCGACGATCAATCCGCAATTGATACAGCGATGGACAATCAGGCTCGGCGACAGTTCCGGCTGCCGCTCTTCGATCATCAGACCTTTGCACTTTTGACAAGTCATGGGCTCTCCTCCTTTTTATATGTGCCGGCCTCGAATCCAACCGCACACGGGAGGCAACGTAACATCGTCAGATTAATCCTATGTTAACAGGCAGTTAAAAGTGTCTAATGTCCACAAGTCATCAACGTGGGATGTCGCCATCATCGGCGCGGGAGCGGCGGGACTGGCCGCCGCCATCGCCGCAGCAGAACAAGCGACACCCACCGGCGCCCTTCGGATTCTCCTGCTGGACGGCGCGCATACCATCGGCGCCAAAATTCTTGTCTCCGGCGGCGGGCGCTGCAATGTCACCCATCATGAGGTTTCGCCCACCGATTTCTTCGGCAATCGCCGCATCATTAAGAACGTGCTCGCCGCGTTCCCCGTGGAGAACACCATCACATTGTTCACATCGATGGGTGTCAATCTGAAACGAGAAGACACCGGCAAGTTGTTTCCGGTCACCGACAAATCTAGAACCGTCCTCAACGCACTTCTTGAACGCTGCCGCGAACGTGGCGTGGCCATTCGACCAGACCATCGCGTAACAGATATTGAGCACTCTCCCGACACAGGATTTGCGATCCGACACAGCCAGGGAACGTTGCACGCCAAGAAGGTCATTCTCGCAACCGGAGGCCGGTCTCTCCCTAAGTCAGGTAGTGATGGATCAGGCTATGAACTGGCCAGACGCCTTGGACATCAGGTGACCGCTACCGTCCCAGCGCTTGTTCCGCTGGTGCTCGACGACCAGATGTTTCACAAAACCCTTTCCGGACTTTCCCAGGAGGTCGAACTGACCACGGTCGTGGGGGGACGCACCGTCGATCAGCGAACAGGCAGTTTGCTCTGGACACATTTCGGCATCAGCGGACCGGTAGTGATGGACGCGAGCCGGTTCTGGTGTGTGGCCCGCGAGCAGAACGAAGCCGCCACGGTCTACGGGAACTTTGTCCCAGGTCACACCCAAGAAGACGTGCGGGAATGGTTCATGGAGGAGACGCGGGCTCATCCCCGCCGCACACTGTCCAAGACTCTCGCTCAGCGTCTTCCTCAACGATTCGCCGAATCTCTCACCCAGTATGCGGATTGCGACGGCCAGGCGGCCATTGCGCAACTGCCACGGAAAGACCGAGACCATCTCCTCGGTCTGCTCACGAAGTTTCCACTTCCCATTGTGCAGGATCGCGGCTGGAACTATGCGGAAGTGACGGCCGGCGGGGTGCCGCTTGAAGAAATCAACTTTCGAACGATGGAATCGAAGGTCGTGCCGGGTCTGTATCTCGTCGGTGAAATCCTGGACTGCGACGGCCGCATCGGCGGCTTCAACTTCCAATGGGCCTGGGCGACAGGACGGCTGGCCGGAACAACGGCGGCCGAAGCCTGACAGAGGGGCGAACACACCGGATATCCTACGAACCACCGGGGGAACCCGACAAGCGTCCAGCTTGACAGGGCGAAGATTCAGCATGTATCGTTACGATACATGACGCCAAAACTGCTCCGGCACACCCGTCAGGCATTAGGATTCACCCAGGAGGCGCTCGCGCAAGAGCTCCGGAAGACCAGGCTGACTGTCACACGGTATGAAACGGGAGTTCTGCCGATCCCGCAGGTGGTTGAGTTGGCCTTGGCACAGCTCAGTTCTTCCCAGATTCCACTGGCAGGGATTGTCGCAGCCGGCGAACCCATCGAACCGATCCAACAGATCGAACGAGTCGACGTTCCCAAGAGCATGATGGGCCGTGGCAACACCTTCGCGCTGCGCGTGAAGGGAACCTCCATGCAGGACGAGGGGATTCTCCCCGGCGATGTGGTCGTGGTGCAGAAGCAGAGTACGGCACGAAACGGCCAGACCATCATTGCCCTCGTGAATGGAGAGGCCACGATCAAAACCTATCACCGCAAGACCGGCGCGATTGAACTCCATCCCGCTAATGACAGCATGAAGCCGATCGTGGTGAAGACGACCGACGCCTTCCAGATCGAGGGCATCGTGGTGGGTGTAATCCGTCATCTCAGCCGATAGATATAGGGCATCGAACGGTTTGAGTCTGCGCAATGGATCGCCGGATTGTCTGCTTTGCCATCCCCTCGTTTGAAATCGCCCTAACCCGCCGCAACGATCCCGCCCTTCGGACTCGACCGCTCGCTATTGCCCCGCTCAGCACACCTTGTGCGCTGCTCCGGGAGGTCTCGCCCGAAGCGGAACAGGACGGGCTCTCCATCGGGATGCCGGTCGAACAGGCTCGGCGGTTCTGCCCCTCGTTGCTCATCCTCGCGCCGAACCCGAATCGAGTCCGCAGCGCGGTCCATTCGCTCCTCACCGTAGTCTCGCGCTATGCGCCGGTCTGGGAACCCGTACAGCCGGGGTCTTTCGTGATGGACGTAACCGGCACAGGGCGGCTGTTTGGGCCGGCCTGCGATATGGCGGCGAAGGTGCAGCGGAACGTGCTGGAACAGTATCAACTCGACGGTGTGGCCGGAGTGGGCAGCAACAAGCTGGTGGCGCAAACGGCGGCATCGTTGGTCGAGCCGTCGGAACTCTACGATGTCCGGCACGGATCCGAGCGGATCTTCATGTCGCCGCTTGCTGTGCGGACCCTGCCGGGTCTCCACCAACCCTGTATGCGAACGGTCCTGGATCGGCTCGATGACCTCAATCTCCTCACACTGGGCGACGTGGCCGAAAGCCCACTGGAGGCATTGGAACCGGTGTTGGGAGACTATGCCGGGCAGCTCTCCCGCTGGGCACAAGGGATCGACCATCTGCCGGTCCTGCCTCCGGCGGCTCAGCAGAGTCTCGAGGAGACCACCACGCTGGAGCCGGATGAAATCGACGACTCGGTATTGCGGGGGAGATTACTCGATACCGCGCAACGACTCTGTCGCATCCTCCGCGGCCGGCGGCTGGTCTGTAGAGACCTGTCCCTCACCATCCGCTACGGCGACCAGGTCGAAGTGACCAAACGAGAGCGCATCGCGCCGGAAACCTGTTGGGAAACAGATCTTTCTCCGCGGCTCGCCACGCTTTTCCACCGATGCTTCCGTCGCCGAGTCCGGCTCCGCTCAATGACAGTACGCCTGACCGGCCTAACGGCCTATGCCGAGCAAATCGCCCTCTTCGATGACCGGCCTCCGGCTGAACAACGGCAGCAGGAACGCGCGAAGAAGCTGGCGGTGGCACTCGACAAGCTCCACGCACGGTTCGGCGAGCAGGCCATCCACTACGGGAGGAGTCATTGAGTGTCGTCCGCCTTCGTCCACCTGCACACCCATTCGTCCTATTCGCCGATGCAGGGCATCCCCACGCTGGAGACACTCTGCCAAGCCGCGCGAATGCAAGGCCAGGACATGCTGGCCCTCACGGATACGAACGGGCTCTACGGGGCAATTCGCTTTCTCGACGTGGCGCGAGCAGCGGGACTCAAGCCGATTCTGGGCGCAGAACTCATCCACAACACGCACCGTGCCGTGCTCCTGGCCAAAACACCGGAGGGGTATGCCAATCTCTGCCGCGCCCTCTCGGCTCGCCACTGTGACGAACCCTTCGACTTCATCGGCACGGTGGCTCGACATCGAGCAGGGTTGATCATCCTCTCGGATGACTACCCAGCTCTCATGTCTTGGCATCGCGACTCACCGGAAGATCTCTACGTTGAACTGACGCCGGGGCCGGCGATGCACGAGGCCGTGACGTTCAGCCGATGTAGTGGGCTTCCGCCTGTCGCAACCGCCAGGGCCTCGCTCCTTTTCCCAGCCGACTACCACGGCCACCGGCTTCTTCGCGCGATTGCGGAGAATACGACCCTCTCTCGGCTCCATGCCGATCAATGTTGCGCGCCGTCACATTGGTTGATGCCCGAAGCGGCCCTCAATCATTATTTTCCACACATCCCTGAGGCTCTCTCCAATACCCGCAATATTGGGGAGCAGTGTTACACCGACTGGGACTTCAAGGAGACGATCTTCCCATCATTCCGCCGTCTCTCAGCTGACGCTGCGTTCGAGACGTTGCGCACGAAGACGTATGACGGCGCACTGTGGCGCTATGGCGCGCTGTCGGACGTGGTGACCGGGCGGGTCGAGAAAGAGCTGGCCGTGATTCGAGAGAAAGGCTACGCCGATTACTTCCTCGTGGTCGATGAGATTGTCAGGCAAGCTCCCCGCACATGCGGGCGAGGTTCTGCTGCCGCGTCCATCGTCTCGTACTGCCTGGGGATTACGCATGTCGATCCGATTCGACACAATCTCCTTTTCGAGCGATTCCTCAACCCCGGTCGCCGTGATCCACCGGACATCGACATTGACTTTCCGTGGGACGAACGGCCGGCGATTCTCGAATGGGTCTTCGCCCATTATGGGCGACATCATGCGGCAATGGTCGCCAACCAGAATACGCTCGCGACTCGTGCCGCCCTGCGAGAAATTGCCAAGGTGCATGGCCTTCCTGCGGGAGAAATCGGCAAGACGCTCTCGCTGATTCAGCGGCGAGCGGACCTTGATGTCGTACCTGGGATGACCACAACGACCTGGACGGCTCAGCTGTGCCGCGCCCTGCAACTCAGGGCCCCGTGGCCAGACATTCTGCATTGGTCTCTGCAACTCCAGGGACATTTCCGCAACCTGGGACTTCACGTCGGAGGGGTGGTGCTGGTCCCTGACGAGATCCGGCGTTACGTGCCGGTCGAACTATCCGCCTCCGGGTTGCCGGTCATCCAGTGGGAGAAGGACCAGACGGAAGATGCCGGATTGGTCAAGATCGACCTGCTGGGCAATCGATCCCTCGCCGTGATCCGCGATGCATTGGCGGCAATCCAGCGCAACACCGGCCGCATGATCGACTATGCAACCTGGGACCCGATCGGCGATCCGGCTACGAATGAACTGATTCGACGTGGGGAGACGATGGGCTGCTTCTATGTCGAGTCACCGGCCACCAGGTTGCTGCTCAAGAAGCTCTGGACGGGCATGCCGCCGGCCAGACGCGCCAGTGCGGATGTGTTCGAGTATGTGGTCGTCGCCTCGTCGATCATCCGTCCGGCCGCCAATGTGTTTGCGAACGAGTTTGTCCGTCGCGCCCACGGGCGTCCCTATACGTCGTTGCATCCCTTGCTGGACGACGTTCTCGCTGAAACACTCGGCATCATGGTCTACCAAGAAGACGTGATGAACGTGGCGGTCGCCTTGGCTGGATTTTCTGTCGAGGATGGCGATCAACTCCGCAAAATCCTCAGCAAGAAGCATAAGGAACGACAGCTTCGAGATTATCAGCGCCGGTTCTACGACGGGGCGTCAGCGCAAGGTCTCCGGCAAGCGGTCATCGACCAGGTATGGGCCATGATCATGAGCTTTGCCGGCTATAGCTTCTGTAAACCGCACAGTGCCAGCTATGCCCAGGTGAGTTTCAAGTCGGCGTATCTGAGAGCCCACTATCCGGCTGAATTCATCGCCGCCGTCGTCAGCAATCAAGGCGGATACTACTCGGCCTTTGCCTATCTCTCGGAGGGCAGACGGATGGGACTGACCATCCTCCCACCGGACATCAACGCAAGCGAATGGGCATACAGCGGCTCAGACACAACCGTTCGTGTGGGGTTGATGCAGATCAAAGGACTTCGGAAGAACTTGGTGACGCGTATCGTCTCCGAACGACAGACGAACGGCCCATACCGTTCACTGTATGACTGGCTGGATCGCGTGAAACCGGAGCTGTCCCAAGCGAAGCGCCTCGTCAAAGCCGGATGCTTCGATGCGATCGCCGGAGACCTCACACGCCCCGCGCTGCTGTGGAGACTCTACGTCTCACACGCGGCCTCACAGGCGTCCACCGCGCCAAGCTACCTGCCGATTCCGCCTGAATATTCGTTCAAACAGAAACTGGCCCATGAACTGGATCTCTTCGGCTTCCCGCTGAGCTGTCATCCGCTGGACCTCTTCCAGAGCGTCCTCACCCACATCCCGCATGTCCCTGCCAAGGATTTAATGCAGCATGTCGGGCGCGAGGTGACCGTGATCGGCTGGCTCATCACCGAGAAACTGATCACGACCAAAACAGGCGAGCCGATGGAGTTTCTCACCTTGGAAGATCAGACAGGCATCTACGACGCGACGGTGCTTCCTCACACCTATCGCCGCGACTGCCATCTGCTGGAGACGAATCAGGCTTACATCGTAACAGGACTAGTTGAAGAGCAGTACGCAACCGTCACGTTGACCGTAAAAGAGCTGCAGCTTCTACCCACTCGTGAAAGAACCGTTCAGCACACACCCATTGAGGAAGCTATCGGGTAGCCATACACTCGCCGCCATGCCCGTCTCGCCACTGGTGTCCTTTGGCACATCCACCTGGACGTACGAAGGCTGGCAAGGCCAGGAGGACAAACGGCCGTATGCAAGAGCACGTTCGACCGAGACTGCCTCGGCGAATATTGCCAATTCCAGTACAACAAGGAGCCATGGTTCAGGACGGTGGGGAATGACTCCACATTCTACCGCCCGCCGACCGCCAATCAGTTTCGACGCTACCTGAACCAGATTCCCGAAAACTTCGAGATGTGTTGCACGGTGTGGGAAGAGATCGCCATTCCGAGCCTCACCAAGCAGGCGCGCTATGGCGCCAAGGCTGGACAGATTCTTCATTCAGTTGCCTGACGACTTTCGGTACGCGGTCGAGATTCGCAATGCAGGCTTGATTGGCCGAGACTATCACAAGGTCTGATCTATCTTACCTCTCCTGTTGTATGAATCTGACGTTGGCTGCGGTAGCGGTTTCGATCGGTGGATATTCCCCCTTATACCTGGCCGGAAATACATACAACCGATCGCCAACGGAGAACAGCAGCTTGTACTCTGTCACGTCATCATCGCGCAGATACACCTTGAACAGAGTGGACTCGGCTTGTTTATCGACCCGTGCCCAGTTCATGCCAAGCTGTGCAGGAACAACATACAGGCCGGCGGCGATCACAGCGAACGAGAGGTACGCCATCGACAGGTCGATACGCTGGTCCGCCTTGCTGAGCCGCAGGACAAGAAGTTCTAGGGCTGAGCTAAACAACAGGAGAAGAAGGGCGACAGAAATGACCGACAGGACGATGGCAGAAGTGACATAGCCGAATGTGCTGAGCAGTGGGGTGATCGCTAAGAGCACGATGAAGAGCCACGGACCATAATTGACGACCGCCACCGATACCTTGAACCGTGTGCTCGCCGTCAGATTGCCTTGGTGCTCGATCAGAGCCAGGTTCGTGGTGGCCAGATACCCGAAGAAGAGAATCAGAAGCAGCGGAACCCAGCTTTGACTAAAATAGGTCGCTGTCGGAACTTCATCCAATATCCACAAGGCCCCAAATTCAGAAAAATAAGATCTCGTATAAATGGATCCGGCAAGATACGCCACGCCACTAATTGCAAACAAACCAGCCAATACTTTTGGCGCATTCTCGATAATCCGTTGAGCACCGGCACGGGCAAACTCGGCTTTGTCGTTGTCGTTGCGCGGCATTGTCACGATGCAGAACACCCGAATGGCCAGCCACTGCTCAAGCTAAACAAATAGCCTACCCCCTGATTTCTTCGCCGCTCACCTTGAGCCAACCCATATCAGAGTACTCTTCTCTGCGATCCAACTCAACCGCGCGACGTAGGGGGGGGTACCGTACAGACCCCGGACACCATTGTTCCACAACCGCATTGTTCTGGTTCACAGTGAAGAGCGGAACGCCCTGGCGCGAGACGGGTACTCAGCCGGCTTGACGTTCAAGACAGTTGATGCCCTCACTTTTCAATGACATTGTCTTCATGGCTCGCGTAAGAATCCGACAATCACTCCCGCCATGCCGACGGTCGCGCCCAGAAAGAGGAGAAAGGACTTGGTCTCGGGAAGGCTGGACTCGCTCGGCGGCGGCCATTCGACGAACAGGGCTAGGGCGATGAGTAGGGCCCCAAGGGCAACCAACAACTTCCCGCGCCGCACCATGCCCCGCATGTTATACCTCAACCGCGCACCGATCGACCGGCAATCTTGACCATCTATGGACTGACTGCCGACCTGAGAGGAGTTGCTGTCCAGGCGCCGGCAGAGAGAACGGAAAGAGAAGATTCACGGCTCTTGTTCTTCAATGTCTTCGATCGACTGTTTGAGCGCCGCGACAAAGGCATCCGGCTGAGCCAGGTCGCGCTCCGTGAGTTGGAACTCAGAGACCAATACGCCGGCCTTGTCGACGATAATCAACCGATAGCCCTGTTTCACAGCAACACTCCCTTTTGATGCGATCCAACACGAATCCATCGGACAGCATATTTCTCAATACAGGCTTGTGCGAGGAGGCGGAATGGCCACAGAGCGGTGACGGTGGTGAGAATTCTAGGCCTTAACCCACATGATTCATGACTTTTCTGCTGCAATCGTCCGACTCTGCGAGTCAAGACGCAACCGATCCGCTGTTGCGACAAGCCAGCGGGCTCGCCCCTCGAACCTTCGACGTACTGCACGAGTGCGCCTCAGGGGCTCCGCGCGCGGTCTCACGACGGGCTTGGCGATTTCGCCACGAACAGTCATGAATCATGCGGGTTAAAGGCGGCCACAGCCTCTTCTTCCGTATTGCACAGCTGAATATTTTCTCCATACACGCGTGTCAGGAGATCAAAGCCGCTTGCCGCAAGAACTTCCTTTACCATCCCCTTCGCTGCGGCAATCTTCATCACCCCTTGAACGTTGCTAAGCTGCTTGCATGTCAGAATAAGGACCCGTATGCCCCCACTGCTGATATAGTCGATATCGGCCAGGTTGATGACAACCTTTTTCGCACCTCGATCCAAAATCTTTTTTATTTCCTGGGTCCCCTGTTCGGCAGTGGTCGCTGAGAGACTGCCATGCAACTTGATGATGGTGACCCCTGCATCCTCGTGAGAGGTCACTGTCAACACGTGTCGGGTACCTTGGTCCATTGTTGTGCTCCTTTCCTTTATAAAAGATGGCCACTCTGCCTGAGCTGTACGGCGAGTCAGCGAGGGAACAGAAGTAGCCGGCCCGCTTGCAACCCCGACATACACTAACCCAAAACCTCCCACGGTAGATACCCGTTCTCGCAGTATCTCATCGGGCATCAGCATGCCTGTTGTGCCTTCAAGATGGCTTCTTCAAGCGTGGAGGCATAGAGGCTCATAATCATCACCCCACTCAATTGGAACACCGTACGAACCTGGTCGTTTCCCCTACAGAGCACCACTCGCCCGCCTGTTCGGTTCATCGCCATCACCGTTTTCAGGATCACCCGCAGCCCGATCGATGAAATGTACTCAATGCGAGAGAGGTCGAGCACAATCTGCCTTGCCCCACGCTCGATATGCCCTGTCAGAACGCGCTCGACCTCGGGCCCGCCGCTCGTGTCGAACCGGCCCTGCGGAGTAACGATCACGACGGAGCCACTCTGATGCGATTCGACCGTCATTTCTGCTCTCCTTCGACCTTGGCGTGATCGTTGCGGGCGCCTCTCGACGTCGAACGCGCTAATCCAGGTCTTGTTGGTTTGTCTGATGGGAGCTGCCGCATCAGCCAGCCAGCTTCTTTTTCACCGTCAGGACATTGTGCCCCACCGCACGATGGTACGACACCTCGTCGAGCATGGAGCGCACCAAATGAATCCCCAAGCCGCCGATCTCACGCTCATGCAGCAACAGCGACAAATCCGGATCCGCCACCGTCAAGGGGTTGAAGGGGATACCATCATCCGTAATGGTCAGGATCACGTACTCATTGCGCACTTCACCTGTCACCTCAATGTGGTGCTCCGCCGGATCATTGGGGAAGGCATACTGCACGACATTGTTGAGCAGATCATCCAACGCCATGTTGAGCATGGGAATCAGCGGCTTAGCCCCTGCCCATTGCGCCACATACTGCTCAAACGCCTCCTGTAAGATAGGAATGGCCATCAATTGATTGGGCATTATTTGACGAAAGAACCCGGTCGCCACATCGAACGGGGCGACGCCGTGATACCGCAGCCCCAACATGGTGATATCGTCCGCCTGCGGGGCGCCGTCAGCAAAGGCCTTCACCGCGTCCATGACCTCACCGATGCGCTCGACCACCGAAATTGCCTGAGATTGGTCGAGGACCGCTTTCAACCGGTCGTTGCCAAACAGTTCGCGCCGGACATTATCGGCTTCGGTGACCCCATCTGTGTAGAAGAAGAGCTCATCCCCTGGGGCCAATTGGATCGTGCTCTCCTTGAATACGATGCCCGGCATGGGACCGACCAGAGGCCCGTCCTGGGCCGTCAACCACTCGAACCGCCCATCCCGCCGCTTCAGCAAGGGATGATTGTGACCCGCGTTCGTCGTGAGGAGCGTGCCATCACGGAGGTTCAAAATGCCCAGATAGAGGGTGACAAACATACAGCTCTCGTTGTCCGCACTGAGCGCATCGTTCACATGAGTGACGATACTGGCAGGCGAGGGATCGGACGCCGCCCGTGTCTTTGCCATAATCTTGGTCATCGCCATGAACAGCGCGGCGGGGACTCCGTTGCCCGACACATCGCCGATTGCAAAACACAGCCGATGGTCATCGACCATAAAGAAATCGTAGAGATCGCCCCCGACCTCCATGGCCGGCTCGAGCACGGCATAGAGCTCCAGCTCCTTCCGATCCGGAAAGGCCGGGAACACGCTCGGCAGCATACTCCGCTGAATATCCCGACCGACATTGAGTTCCTCCTGCATGCGGGCCTTCGCGGCCTCAACCAGCGCCAACGAATCGGCCAACCGCGCTTTGGCGTCCTCGGCCGCCTGTTCGGCCTTTTTCAGAGCCGTAATATCCGTGGCGATGGCAACGATCCCGCCATCTTTCGTCTTCCGCTCATTAATCTGGATCCAGTCTCCGCTGGACCGATGTTGAATGTACGGCCCTTGAGGATTGCGGTGCATCTCGAGCCGCATTTGCACCCAGGATTCGACATTCCCGATCGCGGCGGGGATGTCGCCTCGCTCGGCAATGCGGCGAACGATCGATTCGAACGAGTCGCCGGTATGCACCTCGACCCCGGGCCCGGACACCACTTCACGATACTTGCGGTTACAGATCACCAGACGGTCGCCTGCGTCGAAGAGCGAAAACCATTGCGGGACGCTTTCGATGGCCTCAACCATAAGCTCATGAGTATGGCGGGCCAGGCCCGATGCCGTCGTTACGTGCCGGTCGATGATGGCCAGGAGGGTCGAGAGAGACACCGCGACAATGGCGAGCAGATCAACTTCGATCCCCGGCGGCGGAGTATTTGTCGTGACGCCCAAAAAACCGTACGCGGGGATCATCCCGGCGAAGTGGGCGCCGGAAAGGGCCAGCCCCATCGCGCTGGCCTTTTCCGTGACCCTCCAGCCTCCGCGCGTAATGTTCCACGCTCCAAGCAAGACGACGACGATCCCCAGCCCCAGGATCACTCCGATCGAGAGCACGAGTGGAAAGACAGCGGCATGGAGACTGAGCACCTGATGGATCGACGTCACGCTGGTAAAATGGGTCAGGCTGAGGCAGACACCCATCACCAGACCGCCCAAGACCAGTTGTGTTTGGCTCTCGCTATGGCTGCCGATCAAATACACGGCCACGGCGCCTGCCGCCCCCGCGAAAATAATAGACAGAATGGTGGGCGCGAAGTTCTCGGCGTCTGGAGCCGGCGGGCAGAACGCCATGTTACCGATGAAGTGGATCGCCCATATTTCAAGACCGGCGGCCACCGCGCCGATAGAAAGCCACCGCATCTTGACGTGCCCTTGGTCGGTCGCGCGCATCCGTTCGGCGATGCTGAGGATGACGTAGGCGGCCGCGCCGCCGAGCAGCATCGACGAGAGGGCAAGCCAAGGATCGCAAATTCCCGTCAAAGCAAACATTCAGTCAGGACTTTCTGCAATGCGTGGAGTGAAAGTTGTCCACCGCAGAATACCGGTTTCCCACGCAGAAATCACGCGCTCCTATGGCTGTATCTCGTCGTTCGTGAGCGTATCTCGCAAGCGGAGAAGGACGGGCTGCGCCATACCAAAACAATACGCAGGGCAGACCCTGCCTATTGAATCCACCTGAGATTCGTTTCGGCAATACTTCGGTGGGTTGATGGCGAGGTCGCGCGCCTCAGCATGCGAGCTTCTTTTTGATGAACGCCAGATCCTCAGGGGTCGATCGCACAAGTATCTTTGCTCCCTCAGCATCATATTCTTCGGACAGGATACGCATCCGCGCCCGGATCTCTGCAATGACCCCTTGCGCGGTAAAGGGAACGCGTACTTCCTCGTCGATCATCTCGCTCTCAAAGTACCGCATAATGCGCTCACGTAACGCTTTCAGATCGTCCTTGCTTCTCGTGGACAGAAAAACGGCGTCGGGATATTCCACCTTCAGCGATGCGAGAGCTTCCGATCCGAGACGATCTTGTTTATTCAACACCAGGAGGCTGGGAACATCCGTGGCTCCGACTTCGGCTAACACCGCCCGCGTGATGTCGAGCTGGGATCGAAAGGACGGATCCGAGACATCGACGACAAACAGCAGCAGCGAGGCACCGGCCGCTTCATCGAGCGTCGACTTGAACGATGCCACCAGGTCATGCGGGAGCTTTTTGATGAATCCCACCGTATCGGACATGAGCACTTTAGGGCGCGTTTCAGGAGACAGTGGCCGGATCGTGGTATCGAGTGTGGCAAACAGCTTGTCGGCCACGAGCACATCGCTTCCGGTCATCGCCCGCATCAGCGATGATTTGCCGGCATTGGTGTATCCGACGAGCGCGACCGTCAATTCGTGTTCCCGTCTCGCGCGGCGCGTGTGATGCTCGTCCCCGATCGCCGCCAATTCTGTTCGGAGTTCTTTCATGCGATCGCGAATTCTGCGCTTGTCGAGCTCAAGACTCGTCTCGCCCGCCCCTTTGCCTCCGATCCCCCCGCTTTGCCGCTCTCTACCGCCATTGGTTTCACGCAACCGTGGCGCAAGATAATTGAGCCTCGCGATCTCCACCTGGAGTCGGGCCGCTCGTGTACGGGCGTGTCGACTAAAAATCTCAATGATGACACCAGTACGGTCGAGCACAGGAACTCCGGCGGCGCTTTCAAGATTTTTCAATTGTGACGGCGAAAGATCGCAGTCCACGATGACGATCCGCGCCTGTTCGCGAGGACTGGGTGACACCTCGATCGTTTCATCCGATTCACCCTCCTCCGATTCCTCCGCGGCGTCCGATGCAGCAGCCTCGCGCGTCAACGCCGCTTTGTGCGTCCTTCTTTCATATGAAGCCGCTATTTTTCCAGAACCACCGGTCCACAGCGCCAATTCGATGAGTTTTCCCTCACCCAGGACCGTCGCGAATTTATCGGAGCTGCGTTTTTGTCTAACTTGGCCGACGACAGTGTACCCGAGGGTTTTCACAAGACGTGTGAGCTCTTGCAGAGAACTTTCCAGCTCCTCCACGGTCACCCGAGGGGTATGGATCGCCACAAGAACGGCGCTAGATTGTGAGGGCTTCGTCATCGCTTGCTTTTCCTTGGCCACATCTTCGTGAGGGCATTTGATATTAACAGGGATTTCCATTTTCAGGCCGGATCGAGTCGCAGTATTTTCGGCCCTGCAGGCCTGCGCTTACTCAAAGGAGTTCCACGATGAAAGCCTTCCAGGGAAATGGGACGGACATCGTCCGTCCAGGCTGAATGCGCAATATCGAGTTACCCTACAAGATTGAGGACCAACGCGTACTGGTAGTGGTCATGGACGTGGCGGCTCACGACGATCGGAGGCCATAATGAAGGACGAAGACGTTCATCCGGCGAAAGCACGGGCGTTGGTGAAGCCAGGCTCCCACTTACCATACGGTCAGAATTTCCGAAGCCCCCTCTGATGGCTAATGACTTTGGAGCGATTGAGGCTGAAGAATACCATCAGTGGCAGGAGAGAAACTCAGAAGAAGAAATGGGGTGGATGACGGGTTTCGAACCCGCGACCTCCGGATCCACAATCCGGCGCTCTAACCAACTGAGCTACACCCACCATGAAGAGCGGCTAAAGAATGGGGATCTTAACAAAGGGGAGAGCGCCGCCGCAACCAATGGCTCCTGGGAACGTTAAACGTGAACGGTGAATCGTCAATCGTGAAAAGTGAATGGTTTCAGCCATGACATTCTTTCACGAATAACCATTGATGGTTGACGATTAGCGAATAACGTCTCCTACCCCCGTGCATCGAAGGCCGTTTGCATCTCAGCCACAATGGCGGCAGCGGCAGCGACGGGATCGTCCGCGTCGCGGATCGGCCGGCCAACGACCAGGTAGTCGGCCCCTGCGGCAATCGTCTGTGTCGGGGTGGTTGCCCTCGCATGATCGTCGACGCCCTTGCCGACAGGCCTGACCCCCGGGGTCACGATCACGAAGCGCGGCCCAACCTTCTGTCGGATGGCCGCCGGCTCTTCACCGGATGCTACGACACCGTCGCAGCCGACCTCCGAGGCGAGCAGCGCCCTAGCCGTCACGAGATCCTGGACGGTTCGCTGAATACCCATGTCGCGCAAGTCTTGACTGTCGAAATTCGTGAGGACCGTCACAGCCAGCAGCTTGAGCGACGAGCCCTCCCGTCCTTGCACGGCCGCCGTGAGAGCCTTCCGGTTGGCATGGACCGTGAGGAAATCGACGCCCATCGAAGCAACCCGCGCTGTCGCCCGGCGGACGGTTTCTTCGATGTCGAGGAACTTCAGGTCGAGGAACACCCGCATCCCCCGCTGGACCACCCGCTTCACCATATCCGGTCCCGCCGCGGTATAGAGCTCCAGCCCGACCTTGACGAAGGACACCTGGCCCTGGAGACGGTCCAACAGCCGCTCCGCCTCCTCTGCAGACGGCACGTCCAGCGCAAAGATCAAACGGTCACGAGCCACAATTTTTGACATAGCGTAACTCCTGTTCCAAACCCGCGATCCTTGACGATCTGCAAAGCACTATGATACAAAGCAGCTTCCATTTTGGAGGAATAGACTATGCCTGTAATCCATAAATCTACGATTCGAGGAGCCCGTCAAGCCGAGAATCGGCGCGCACGAAATCAGTCGACCATGAACAACGTAAAGACGGTGATTAAAAAAGTCCAGTCCGCCGTGGCCGAGAAAAAGGCGGACGACGCCAAGACCTTCTTGCGCCAAGCCGTGTCGGCAATCGGGAAAGCCGCGACGAAAGGCGCGCTCAAGCCCAACACCGCCTCCCGCCGCATTTCCCGCTTGACGCTGCATGTCAACGGCCTGTCTGCTTCCCGCTCCTGATCGTCCGCACGTTTGATAACGTGCGGGATGCCGCCCGCCCCGATGGAACAGGGGGCCTGGAGGGTGGGACTGCAGTCGGCTTCTTCTCAGATTCACAGAGACGCAACAGCAGACGCTCCATCACGATCTTAGGGCGGCTGTTGGTACCGCCCTTAAGCTGGCCGTCGGCGTCGAGAAAGAGGCGCGAGGCCGTCTGGAGCTGCGCATCCGAAAACCTGCCCAGAAACGGCCTGACTTTCGTCGGGTCCATCCGTAAGGCTCTGGCTGCCTCCCCTTCGCGGCCTCCGACAGCCATCGTTTCTTTAACCTTCCAGAGGCGGCGATACTGCCAGGCCAGCGAGCCCAGAATACGCAGCGGGGCTTCGCCCGCTTCCAGATTGCGCGCCAGGATCGAGAGGGCCTTCCCGCGATTGCCTTCGGCAATGGCGAGCGTCAGATCGAACACCGAGGCGCCCGGCTCAATGCCTCGAAGGACGTAGACATCGGCAGCGGTCGCCGCACGGCCGGGCGGCACATAGGAGGCCAGTTTTTCCAGCTCTCTGCGCAATCCATTGAGCGATCCACCGGCGGATTCTCTCAGCGCGTGGCCGGCCTGCTCCTCCAGCCTGATCCCAACCCTCCCTGCCTCACGCGCGATCCAGGGAATCAGCTGTGCCTCTCGCAGTGGCGAACAGTCGATCATCACGGCTGCGCGGCC
>Ga0210376_1000004_pt1 | contig 23122 bp, 18 predicted proteins | sample S771metaT_FD_170484 | JGI IMG/M metagenome (GOLD analysis project Ga0210376, IMG submission 170484) | Metatranscriptome of estuarine sediment microbial communities from the Columbia River estuary, Oregon, United States - S771 (Metagenome... | ecosystem: Environmental > Aquatic > Marine >... | reverse complement strand
TCGTTATTACGAAAGGTATGGCGATAGCTGCCGTAGAAAAACTGACTCAGGCGCTGCGGGATAAGCTCATAGGTTTGATAGAGCGATCCGATCAGACCCACCTGCCCCTTGCCCAGTTGGCCTGGCGCTTCCATGGTATGGCCCGCAAAGTCTCTGGCACTCGTGCTGCCGGTCGGCACTTGCACTCCGAATCCCCCGACGATTGTACCTCTGAGCATGGGCAGAATGTTGTATTTGCCTGTGAAGGTGACATCACCCACCCCAGTATCCTTAAATGGGACGAGTTCCCCCCTGCCGCCATTTTCCTCACCCAACCCATCGATGTGCTTATGTGTCCGCCACAAATAGGGAATCGAGACCTGGATGCCCAAGCGATCCGTGATGCCGTAGTTCAGATCGAACGTGACCGTCTGTGTGATGCTCCTGATTTCTTTGTGGTGGTCCAGGATCATCCGTTGGTCGTGTTGATCGATCGCCGGGATCACCCCGCTGGTGCCATCCAGCAATCGCATGGGCGTGTAATTGTAGATCGTGTTGAACGTGAGCAGGCCTGCTTGCGGCACCTGTTGCTGCGAGCCAACGACGACAAAACAGGTCACCGCTCCGCAAGCAGCATGGGCAGTCTGGAGGCTAAACCATGAGAAAGAGGTGCTGACAACGCCTAGAATCAATCCAAGGAGGAACCGTTTCCCTACCATCATGATACGAGACCTTTCTCTCTAAGATATTGTTTCGGCCTCCTTGATCCTCACCCGCCTCTTCCGGAGTCGATGGAAAACGGAAGCGCGCGGTCTTGGATCAATGAGCGGCAACAACTACAGAGAGAAAGAGGGAGGGGCACGGCTGGGAGCAACCTGACACGGCTCAATTGACGGATCTGTAGAATGGGGAAGAGAGACGAGAGCGACTGAACTGCGTTCGGTCGGAATCAGAACAACGACGCTGTCCAGGACCGTCCCTGCGGCGCACATCCAGGAGCAGAGCAACGTGCCATGCGTGGCCGCTTGATGCTGAGCATGATGTCCCGCATGCTCAGCCGCCTGCGCCTGCGCGAGTCCGCCGACGGACAGGACACAGAGCACCAAGATGATCGACAGGAATTTGTGTGCGGCGTGGATCATCGGAAGACGACCTGACAAGATAACCAATCGAAATTGGCCGGATATTAGTGGACAACGGCAAGGTCTGTCAAGCCGCCTGTGCGCAAGCGGCGCTCGCGCTAATTATAGGATTCATCGAAAAGATTGTGTATACTGCGGCGGTTAGCTTCGGTACCATCGAAGCATTGCCACACGACACAACCATTATATAGCGGTGATATGGTCACTCAAGTACTCAATCTGATCTTCGGCAGCAAAAACGACCGTGAAATCAAGGCGCTCCTTCCGATCGTCGAGCTGATCAATAGCCTGGAATCCGGCCTGACGCCGCTCTCTAACGAGGCCCTCGCGGACAAGACCCAAGAATTCAGGAAACGCATCGAGGCCGGGACGACCCTGGATGATGTGCTTCCGGAAGCCTTCGCCGTCTGTCGGGAGATGTCCCGCCGCGTGCTCAACATGCGGCACTTCGATGTGCAGCTCATCGGCGGCATGATCCTGAACAAGGGCCGCATCGCCGAGATGAAAACCGGCGAAGGAAAGACGCTGGTCGCGACCCTACCGATCTATTTGAATGCGCTGGAAGGCAAAGGCGCCCATCTCGTCACCGTCAACGATTATCTCGCCAAGCGCGACGCGCAATGGATGGCCCAGCTGTATCACGCGCTGGGACTGTCCACCGGCATCATTCAACACGACGCCTCATTCATGTTCGATCCGACCTATGAAGCCTCGGACAAGCGGCTGCAACATCTCCGCCCCTGCAGCAGACCGGAGGCCTATCGCGCGGATATCACGTACGGCACAAACAACGAATACGGGTTCGATTATCTGCGCGACAACCTGGTGGTCAACGATTTGCGCCAATGCGTCCAGCGCGAGCTGAATTTCGCCATCGTGGACGAGGTGGACAGCATTCTCATCGACGAAGCCCGCACGCCGCTGATCATTTCCGGCCCCACGGATCAGACCACCGACCTCTATTATCGGATCAACTCGGTCATTCCTCAGCTGAAACCGGAGCAGGACTATACGATCGAAGAGAAAACCAAGACGGCCTCGCTCACAGAAGACGGCAACACGCGCGTTGAAAAATTGCTCGGAGTGGACAACCTGTACGATCCGGCCCACATGGACCTCGTCCACCACGTCGTGAAGGCGCTGCAAGCCCATGCCCTCTACAAACGGGACGTGGACTACGTCGTCAAAGACGGTGAAGTCCTTATCGTGGACGAATTTACCGGACGCCTGATGCCGGGCCGCCGGTGGAGCGACGGGCTGCATCAAGCCGTCGAGGCCAAAGAAGGCGTGAAGATCGCCAATGAGAATCAAACCCTCGCGTCCGTCACCTTCCAGAATTATTTCCGCATGTACAAAAAACTCAGCGGCATGACCGGCACCGCGGACACCGAAGCCGCCGAGTTCGCCAAGATCTACAACCTCGACGTAAACGTCGTGCCGACCAACCGCAAGATGATCCGGCAGGACTACGCCGACGTGGTCTATCGGACGGAGAAGGAAAAGTTCGCGGCCATCGTCGAAGAAATCAAAGAATGCCATGAACGCGGGCAGCCGGTGCTTGTCGGCACCATTTCGATCGAAAAGTCCGAGAAGCTCGCCGGCCTGCTGAGCCGCAACGGCATCAAACACAATGTGCTCAACGCCAAGCAGCATGAGCGGGAAGCCGAGATCGTCGCGCAGGCCGGGCGCAAGGGCGGCGTCACCATCGCCACGAACATGGCGGGCCGCGGCACCGACATTCTGTTGGGCGGCAATGCTGACTTCATGTACAAGCAGATGCTCTATCGGGATGAAAGCCTGCCGGATGCCCGCAAGCTGGCGCTCTATGAAGAGATCCGGAGCGACTGCGAAAAGGACAAGCAGGACGTCATGGCACTCGGCGGGTTGCATATCCTGGGCACGGAGCGGCACGAAAGCCGGCGGATCGACAACCAGCTTCGCGGCCGATCCGGCCGCCAGGGCGATCCGGGCACGTCCCGCTTCTACCTGTCGTTGCAAGACGATCTGATGCGCATCTTCGCCTCGGAACGGGTCTCCCAAATGATGTTGAAGCTCGGCATGGAAGAAGGCGTCCCCATCGAGCACGGAATGGTCACGCGCGCGATCGCCAACGCGCAGAAGAAGGTCGAAGCGCACAATTTTGAAATCCGCAAACAGCTGCTCGAGTACGACGACGTCATGAACAAACAGCGCGAGGTGATCTACCGCCACCGCCGGGCGGTGTTGAGCGGAGAGAACCTCACGGCAGACCTCCACGATATGATGGCGGGAGTGGTGGAATCGTCCTTGAACGTCTATTGCCCGGCTGAGCAGTACCCTGAGGAATGGGACATCAAGGGCCTGACAGACATGATGCACGGCCAGTTCGGCCTCGACATCAACCAAGACAAACAGGATAGCGGAGAGTCGCTCCGAGATCTGGGGCGCGACGCGCTGGTGGAACACATGCAGACCCAGGTTCGAGAGGCCTATGCGCGGCGAGAACAGGAACTGGGACCGGAGTTGATGCGGTTCCTGGAAAAAACCTTCATGCTCCAGGTCATCGACCATCACTGGAAGGATCACTTGCTCGGCATGGATCATCTGCGCGATGGAATCGGCCTGCGCGGCTACGGACAAAAGGACCCGCTGATCGAGTATAAACGCGAAGGCTTCGATCTCTTTGCCGGCATGATGGAACGGATCAAATCCGATACGCTGGACCGGCTGTTCCATGTGCAGGCGGTGCGCCAGGAGGGCGAAGGGGCAGCCCCGCCCACACCTCCCGTCATTTCACACCCTCAACCGAAACTCACCTTGAACCGCGGTGAAGAACCGGTTGCGGCGCAAACCCCCGTGCACCGGTCCGACGACAAGGTCGGCCGCAACGATCCCTGCCCCTGTGGAAGCGGGAAGAAATATAAGAAGTGCCACGGGGCGTGAGGGAGAGGTTCGGCTGACGAAGGGCGTGGACCTTCGGCGCCGACGTGATGCAATGGATGTCCACGGCTTCTAACCTCCCATCACATTCCCACGCACTCCCTTAAATTTTCGTCCATCAGACCCAATGCCGCCGTGCGTGGATCCTCACGCGTTTTTGACCGTGGTAGACGCCACGTCGAACGCCTCAGCCCACATCCCTTCCAGCCGAGCCGGGATGGAAAGAGAAGAAAATGATGGCAGACGCCACGTCGAACCCCGAAGCTCCGGCCCCCATGACCGACAAGGAGAAAAAAGAATGGGCCTTGCAGTATTCATAACGGGGCGTCACGAAACGTGAAACCAGAAACTCGCAACTCCATTCCCTGGCACAGCGCATCAGCACGTGGGCCGGCCCTCTCAAGTAGGTCTCCCGCAAAATACATTTTCGCTAGGCCGATCGGCGCCTCTGGGGTAAGATACTTCACATCATGACGCCCGACTCCTCCTCTGCGAGAAAAACGACCGTTCTATTGGCCGACGACGAGTCGGCCATCACCGTGCTCTTCGAAATGGACTTGACCCACCGAGGCTATTGTGTGCTCCAGGCCAATTCCAGCTCCGAAGCAAGCAAGATCAGCGCGGAGTTCCCGACTCCGATCGACGTGCTCATCACGGATTGGAGAATGCCGGATCTGAGCGGAGACGAGCTGGCCCGACGGCTGTTGCTCGAACGGCCTGAGATCAAGATCATTGTCATGTCCGGCCATCCCGATGCCGCCGACGTCATCAACAGCTTTGCCAAGAATCAAGCCCTATTTCTCCGAAAGCCCTTCTCTCCTGCGCGGCTCGTTGAAAGTATCAACCAGCTTCTCAATGCACCTGGCAAGGCTGACGAACGAGCAGCATAACCTGCATTCTGTTCTGGTTGAAAAAAGAAGATTCCTCCTGACTTCTCCTTGACTTAGATCCCCGTCAAAGGCTACCCTACGGCACTTTTGGCCCCTATCGATGGGTGGAGCGTACCCATGAGGTAGGGGTGTCACTTTTTCCAGGATTCACGGTCGGAAGGGAGTTTCTTGTGACGACAGGGCACCCTGAACTCGTGGCCACCATTGCCTCTGAGATCGAGAGGTCAGGTCCAATTCCCTTCGTCCGTTTCATGGAACTAGCCCTCTACCATCCACAGTTCGGCTACTACAGTCGCATACCGGAGGCCGGGACAGAACAGATCGGCTGGGCCGGTGATTTCTATACCAGTTCCGATGTCCATCCCACTCTTGGACAGGCGCTGGCCAGACAAGCGGAACAGATCGACCGGCTGCTCGGTCAACCCGATCCATTTACCGTCGTCGAGATGGGGCCCGGCAAGGGCTTGCTCGCCAAGCATTTCCTGTCTGCCTGCCGGCCTGACTCCAGCTCATTCTGCCGGCGTCTTCGGTACATCCTGATCGACCGTAGTCACGCTATGCGCGAAAGGCAGCGCCAAAACTTGGCCCAATGGCTCAACCGGCCCGGCTTGGTCTCCTGGGTGGACGACCTTGACGAGGTGGCGCCGGATAGTGTGACCGGCCTGTTTTTGAGCAATGAATTGATCGACGCTTTTCCGGTTCACCGCATTCAAGTCACGGGCGGACGAATCGAAGAGCTCTGGGTAGACCGGCAAGAAGGACGATTTGTGGAATGCCTGAAGCCGCTGTCAACGGCCGCGCTGGTTCATCATGTAGATAGTTTGGATGCTGACTGGCCGGACGGCTATCGAACCGAGATCAATCTGGAGGCCGTGAACTGGATGAAGCAGGTGGCCCGCTGCCTGACTCGTGGAGTGGTCCTCACGATCGATTACGGCCATACCGCGCAGGACCTTTATCGATCCGACCGGAAGAATGGCACGTTCCTCTGCTACTTCAAACAGTCAGCCCATGAGGACCCCTTTACGCATGTCGGCGAACAAGATATGACCGCCCATGTTGATTTTTCGAGCCTGGCGGCGGCGGGCGACACGCACGGCCTTCAGGTCACGGGGTTCACGAACCAACTGAGTTTTCTGATGGGGCTCGGTGTGGAACAGCTGATCGCGTCGCTGGAACCGGAGAGCCCGGAGTTCCGCGCGGCCATTCACCTGTTGAAACCGAACGGCATGGGCGGGACGTTCAAAGTGCTGGCCCAGCATAAAGGCATTGAGCGACCGCAGCTCGACGGATTGAAATATAAGCCATTTTTCATCGAGGCGCTCGCGACGCGTGCATCTGTGTGACGGAGTCTTGATTTATGAGTCCTCTGCGTTCCAATCACGTTTTACGCTTCACGCTTCACGCTTCACGAGGCCCGCATGAGTGACTTACCCGTTCCAGCCAACTATATCCCGGTTTTGATTTTTATCGGCGTCGCCGTTGCATTCTTCACCGTTGTGATGTTCCTCGGGCAAATGGTCCGTCCCAACCGTCCCTATCGGGCGAAGATGGCCCCCTATGAAAGCGGAAGCCCGCTGTTTCAAGATGCGCGCGTCCAGTTCCCGATGCGGTATTACATCGTCGCGATGCTGTTCGTGATCTTTGATATCGAAATTGTCTTCTTGTTTCCCTGGGCGGTTGCGTTCAGAAAGCTCGGGCTGGTTGGGTTAGTCGAGATGGGCATGTTCATCGCCATTCTCGTTGTGGGCTTCTGGTACGCCTGGATGAAAGGGGCGTTGGAGTGGGATTGAAGAGCGGTGGGAATGTCCTTCGTGCTCGCCCACCGCGCACACAAGATCGATGATAAAGGGCACAAGGGCGGCGCTCGCTTGGGCAAAGAGGTCGCTTCCAGCGACCTGGGATGGGTGGGTGAGAAGGACGCGCAGTAAAGGACATCCCCACCGCCCTTCTGTGAGTAAGGGGAACAACAGAACGTGAGTTTATTAGAGCGGCGATTTGACGCCAATATCATCACGACGAATCTGGATGCCGTCGTGAGCTGGGCCAGGAAGTCGGCTCTGTGGCCGATGACCTTCGGGCTCGCCTGCTGCGCGATCGAGATGATCGCCAGCGTGTCCTCGCGTTACGACCTCGACCGGTTCGGCGCGGGCGTGTTTCGCGCCTCACCCAGGCAGTCCGATCTCATGATCGTGGCCGGAACGGTCTCACGCAAGATGGCGCCGGTGATCCGGCGGATCTACGACCAGATGGCGGAGCCGCGCTACGTGATTTCGATGGGCTCATGCGCGACCTCCGGCAACCACTACAACAGCTATGCGGTCGTGCAGGGCGTCGATCAAATCGTACCAGTGGACGTGTACGTGCCCGGCTGTCCGCCACGGCCCGAGGCGTTGCTAGACGGGCTCTTGAAGCTGCAAGAAAAGATTCAGCGGGAGAAAGTGTTCGTGAAATAGCCCGCGAAACGCGCGACCGACCATTCGTGCCTTTCTCGCAAGTCCCGCGATTTTCGCAGTGTGAGATTATGCAAACCCTGGTTGAAACATTGTTGAAAACCTTCCCGGAGGCGGTACGGTCAGCCGATGTCGACACGGCCCGCGCGGAGGTCACCGTCCATGTGGCGGCGGCCAAAATTCTGGAGGTCGCGCGGTTTTTGCACGACTCGCCAGAAGCCTGCTTCGACCACATTACCGACATCTGCTCGGCGGATTACCCTGACAGCCAGGAGCGGTTCGAGATCATCTACCAACTGCTGTCGCTGCCGTACAGCCGGCGCATTCGCCTGAAAGCGCGCGTGACGGAAGACAATCCGGCTATCGACTCCGTCACGAGTATCTGGCGGGGAGCGGAGTTTCTGGAGCGCGAAGTCTACGACATGATGGGCATTCAGTTTACCGGCCATCCGGACCTGCGCCGCATCCTCCTGCCGGAAGACTTTGCGGAGGGGTACCCGCTGCGGAAAGATTTCCCGACCGAAGGCCGAGGCTGGCGCAGCCAGTTCGACTTTATTCCACGCCTCGATGAACCGCCGGCCGAACAGATCGGCGGCGAGTTTACCGAGGCGCAGAAGAAACCGTATTTATCGGAACCACGGGCGTCCGGATCGCGGCGCCAGGAAGAATTGCTATTGAACCTGGGACCGCAACATCCGAGCACACACGGTGTGCTGCGCGTCGTACTCGAGCTCGACGGCGAACGGATCATGAAGGCCACGCCGGATCTGGGGTACTTGCATCGCGGCGTCGAGAAGCTGGCCGAGGGCCTGGCCTACATGCAGATTATTCCGCATACCGACCGGCTGGATTACGTGTGCGCCATGGCCAACAACTATGCCTATGTGCGCGCCGTCGAGAAGCTCCTCTGCATCACGGTGCCCGAACGCGCCGAATATATCCGAACCATTGTCGCCGAGATGCAGCGCATCCTCGGACACCTCTTCTGGCTGGGCACGCAGACGTTGGATATCGGCGCGATGACCGTGTTCTTCTGGACGTTCCGCGAGCGGGAAACGCTGCTCGACATGTTCGAGCAGCTCTGCGGGGCCCGGCTGACGCTGAATTACTACCGGATCGGCGGCGTGGACAGCGACTTTACGCCCGAACTCGCGCAACGGCTCAAAACATTCCTGGATACCTTCCCGCAAAAAGTCAGCGAGTACGACACGCTGATCGCTTCCAACCGGATTTGGATCGGACGGACAAAGCATATCGCGGTGATTTCCGGCGAGGACGCCATCAACTTCGGCTTGACCGGCCCGACGCTGCGCGGCTCCGGCGTGGCCTACGACGTCCGCAAGATGGAGCCCTACGGCGTCTACCATAAAGTGGACTGGGAAGTGCCGGTCGGAAAAAACGGCGACACCTAAGACCGCTACTGGGTCCGGATGGAAGAAATGCGCCAGAGTGCCCGCATCATCGCGCAATGTCTCGATCAGCTGCCGCAAGGCCCGATCATCGCGGACATCCCGCAATACATTCCACCGCCCAAGCAGAACGTCATGCGCGACATGGAGAGCTTGATCCACCACTTCATCATCTTCACCCAGGGATTCAAGCCGCCCAAAGCCGAGACCTACTGCGCCACCGAAGCGCCGAAGGGCGAATTGGGCTTCTTCATCATCAGCGACGGGAGTCCCCGCCCCTATCGGCTGAAGATCCGCTCGCCCTCGTTCGTCCATATGGGCGCGTTCGATCACATGGCGCGCGGCTACCTGATTTCGGACGTCATTACGATCTTCGGGACGTACGACGTGGTGATGGGGGAGTGTGATAGATGAGGCGTGACGGCCAGGATGTTCCAGTGCTCGCTGCCCGCGCACAATCGGGTGAGGCGGAGTCTTGGCGACGCGGGGTGGGCGGGTGTACACGGCGTGCTCGGTCAATGCGCGCAGTTTGGAACATCCTGGCCACCGCCTCGATAAAGGAATGTGCGGAGGAACTGTGCTGACGGACAAATACGGAAAGGAAATCGACGAGATTCTGAGCCGGTACCCGGTCAAGCGCTCGGCGCTGATTCCCCTCCTCTACCTGGCGCAGCGGGAGCAGGGCTATGTCACTGAGGCGGCCATGAAGGAAATCGCGCAGCTGCTGAAGCTGACGCCGCCGCAAGTGTACGAAACCGTCACGTTTTACACGGTGCTCAACCTGAAACCGGTCGGGAAATTCCACATGCAAGTATGCAAGTCGCTCATGTGCGCATTGGCCGGCTCAGACACTGTAATCGGATGGATCAAGACGAAACTGGGCATCGCGCCCGGAGAGTCGACACCCGACGGGCTCTTTACCCTCAGCGCGGTGGAATGCTTGGCCTCCTGCGGAACCGCCCCGATGATGCAGATCAATGACGACTATTATGAGCAGCTGACTGAACAGAAAGTGGAAAAGATTCTTGGGGACCTCAGGACCACGGGAACTAGCGATTTGAAGAGCGGCCCGTACATGTGGCCCTTGCCGGTGGATGCCGTAAGGCGTGAGGGGTAAGGGGTGAGGCGATGGCAACGTGACGGTCGCCTGACGTTGCACGCCTAACACCTCACGGACGAAAACTATGCCGAAACACGAACTGCTTCTGCTCAAAAATATGTCGCAACCTGGTTATACAGGCTCGCTGGCCGAGTATGAAGCGACCGGAGGCTATCAGGCTCTGCGCGCAACGCTCGGCAAGACCGCCCCGGCGGATGTCACCGCCGCAGTCCGAAAATCTGGTCTGCGCGGCCGAGGCGGCGCCGGGTTTCCGACCGGCGTGAAGTGGGGATTTCTGCCGAAAGACTATCAAGGCCCCCGCTATCTCTGCTGCAACGCCGACGAAAGCGAACCCGGAACGTTCAAAGATCGCCAGCTGATGGAGCGAGACCCCCATCAAGTGTTGGAAGGCATCCTCCTGGCCTGTTATGCCATCGACGCGGAATCCGCCTATATCTATATTCGCGGCGAAATGGTCCTGGGCTCGAAGATTTTGGAGCGGGCGATCGGCGAAGCGCGCGCCGCCGGGTATATCGGGAAAAGCATTCTGGGCACAGGCACCAATGTGGATGTGTGGGTGCATCGCGGCGCCGGCGCCTATATCTGCGGCGAGGAAACGGCTCTTCTTGAATCGCTCGAAGGCAAACGGGGCCTTCCCCGCATCAAGCCCCCGTTTCCGGCTACGCACGGTCTGTACAATAAACCCACCGTGGTGAACAACGTCGAGACGCTCGCCAATCTGCCGCACATTCTCACGCGAGGCGCTGAATGGTTTGCAGCGATCGGCTCGCCGCCGAAGAGCACCGGCACCAGGGTCTTTTGTGTCAGCGGCCATGTACAGCGGCCGGGCAACTACGAAGTCCCGATGGGCGTCACGTTCCGCGAACTGGTGTATGAACATGCCGGCGGGATGCGCTCGGATAAACCGATCAAGGCCTTCATCCCCGGCGGAGCCTCGGCGCCGTTTTTGACGCCGAGTCATCTCGACGTCAAACTGGACTTCGAATCGGTCGCGGCGGCAGGATCGATGCTGGGCTCCGGCGGCGTGACCGTGATGGAAGAAGGGACTAGCATGGTCTGGGCAGCGCTTCGGCTCATGGAATTTTTCTACCATGAGTCCTGCGGGAAATGCAGTCCGTGCCGGGAAGGCAGTTCCTGGCTCGTTCAGACGATGCGCCGCATTATGGCCAAACGAGGGCGCATGCAAGACCTTGAAACCTTGTCGGATCTGTGCAAGAACATCGCCGGCCGCACCGTCTGCGCATTCGGCGACGCGGAGGTGGCCCCGATTCAGAGCACCTTGAAGTATTGGCGGGAAGAATACGTGTCCCTAATCCGCGAAGCGGAAGCCGCCGACCTCATCATGCCGGAGACAGTGGGAGCAAGACGTGAATCGTGAATCGCCGGCATTCCGCGGTTAACGGTTCACGGTTAACGAAAAACGAAGGCTATGCCTGACACCACGAAATCAACAGTGCGCCTCACGATCGACGGGACGCCGATCAGCGTTCCCAAGGGGACGCTCGTGATCGAAGCGGCCCGGCGTGTCGGCGTCATGATTCCGCATTTTTGCTACCACCCGAAATTGAAGCCGGACGCCAATTGCCGCATGTGCCTTGTGGAAATCGAAAAGATGCCCAAGCTTCAGACGGCATGCAGCACCCAAGCCGACGAAGGCATGAGCGTGCGAACGGCCACCACCGTGGTCAACGACGCCCATAAATCCGTGCTCGAATTCATTCTGGCCAATCACCCGCTCGACTGTCCGGTCTGCGACCAGGGTGGACGGTGCGATCTCCAGGACTTCTCCCATCAATATACGGCGACAACCAGCCGATTCGTGGAGACCAAGCGCATTTTTCAAAAGAACTATTTCAGCCCGCTCATCGAAACGCAGATGAACCGCTGCGTCCAGTGTCTGCGCTGCGTCCGCTATTGCGACGAAGTGATGGATGTGAAGGCGCTGGCCCCGGCCGGGCGCGGCACGATGACCGAGATCAAACACTTCGGAACGCATGCCCTCGATTGCGAGTTTTGCGGCGGCTGCGTCCAAATCTGCCCGGTCGGCGCGATTACCAGCCGGCTCTCGATGTACGAGTACCGGCCCTGGATGCTGAAACGGGCCGACACCATCTGCGGCTACTGCGGAGACGGATGTCAGATCACCGTCCAGACAAAGGAGCAGGAGCTGATCGAGGTTAATTCAACGTACGGCGCAGGGCGCAATAACGGCGACCTCTGCGCCCGTGGATTTTTTGGATTCCATGCGGCCAAACACCCGGAACGGCTCACCCATCCGCTCATTCGCCGCAACGGCGCCCTCGTACAGACCACCTGGGAGGAAGCGTTGGAGTTTGTGGCGGACCAAGCCGGAAAGATCAAAGCCGCCCATGGAGGACAGAGCTTTGGCGGACTGATTTCAGGCCGATGCACCAACGAGGAATTGTATCTCTTCCAAAAGTTTATGCGGGTGGTGATCGGCACGAACGACATCGACAGTAGCGCGCGCTACGGCCATCTGAACGGTATGCAGGCCATGCGGCGGGTCCAAGGCACGCATCGATGGACCGTCAGCTTCGACGACATCGCAGCCGCCGACGTCTTGCTGTTGGTCGGCACGAACATTACGGAGTCGAATCCTATTACCGGCCTCAGAGTGAAAGAAGCGGTGAAGAAACGAGGCGCCACGCTGGTAACCATCGAAGCGCTGGAGCCGTCCATCGAAGCGATCAGCAACATCGCCAATCTTTCGCTCCATCACTTCTGTGTCCCGGCTCCACGCATAGGGAGCGCCGTCCTCGGCCTTTTGAAGGCCCTCGTCGAACAGAACCTGGCGCAGCCGGATCTGGCGCGGCAACAACCAGCGTATGTCCGCGCCGTGACGGAAGCGCTGGGACAGATATCCTGGCAAGATGTACAAGCTGTTGCAGGCGGGGACGCCGCCGCGTATGCCGCCGCCGCGAAAGTCCTGGCAGGAGGACAGCGGGTGGTCGTGTTGGCGGGACAGAGTTTATTGCGAAGCCCAGACGGCCATAGCGGCTCGCTCAACCTGCTCGACTTGCTCCTGCTCATCGGAAAGCTTGATCAGCCGGGATGCGGCTTCGCGCCGCTTTCTGAGGAAAACAACGACCAGGGCGCGGTCGAAATGGGGGCGGCTGCGGAATTCTTGCCGGGCCCATTCGACGTGACCGATCAGGAAAGCCGCAGCCGCATCGCCGCCTTCTGGAAAGCAGAACCGCCTCAGCAGGGCGGCGCCTCCTTGGTCGAGATGTTGGACCGGGCCGAAGCCGGACTCCTGAAGGCCATGTTCATCGTCGGCGAAAACCCCGTGGGAAGCCTCCCCGCTCAAGTGGGCGCGAAGGAATCCCTGCGCAAGCTCGATTTGCTGGTCTGCCAGGAGCTGTTTCTGACGGAAACCGCAGCCCTTGCCCACGTCGTATTGCCGGTTGCCTCTTCGACGGAAAAGAACGGAACCTTTACGAACACGGAGGGCCATGTCCAAGCCGTCCGCCCGGCGATTGAGCCGGTCGGAGAAAGCCGCCCGGACTGGGAAGTGTTCGTCGCCCTCTCATACCTGATGGGGACGCCCTTGGAGTATGCCGAAAGCAGGGACATCCTCAAAGAAATCAGAAGCCTGATTCCCGGCTATGGGTCGCTTGGCCCGGCGCCGATGCCGCCGCAAGTCAACCGCTCCGCAATCGACCGCTACCTGGCTGACGGCTATCGGCACGATCTGGCTGCACGATACCGGCTCGGCGCGACGGCGGCTCGTCCCGATGGAATCGTGCAGCTTGAATTGGTGCAGAGCTTGTTCCATTCGGGGAAATTGTCCACCCGATCCAGGGGACTGATGGAAGTGGAAGGCAGCGGCGCGCTGAGGGTCAATCCACAGGATGCAGCGCGTTTTGCGCTGAAAGACGGAGATCGAGTCCGCCTCTCCAACGTGCGCGGAGAAATGACCACGAGCGTCACGATTCGAGCACGGGTCCCCCAAGGCACGGCCTGGTTCCCCGACCACTTCGCCCAAACGGCCGCGCATTTGTTCGAATGTACGATCGATCCCGTGACCCGCACGCCGTCCATCCGGGCGACGGCCGTCTCGATGATGAAGGTTGCATGATGACACCACCGTTCGACATACGCCGCTATCCAGGAGAATTATCGTGACAGAACTAGGGTTGCGCCTCGCCGTGTCCCTGACTCAAATCGCCGCCGTCACAGGCATCGTGATCGTGACGGTGCTCCTCCTCACCCTTGCCGAACGGAAGGTGCTGGGGTGGATGCAAGACCGCATGGGTCCGATGGAAGTCGGCCCCTACGGCATTCTCCAGCCGTTTGCGGATGCCATCAAGCTGTTCTTCAAAGAGGACCTCGTCCCCGCAGGCGCCAACAAATTTCTGTTCACCATGGCGCCGATTCTGGCGCTGATTCCCGCTCTCATTGGATTCGCCGTTATTCCATGGGGCCCGAACGTGACCTACGAGATCGGCGGTCTCTCCATAAAACCCTTCATCATCAGCGATATCAATATCGGCATTCTCTACATCTTGGCCTTTGCCTCGATCGGCGCCTACGGCATCATCCTGGGCGGATGGGCGTCCAACAGCAAATACTCCCTGCTCGGCGGGTTGCGATCGGCGGCGCAAGTCATCAGTTACGAACTCAACGTCGGACTGTCCATCGTGGGCGTGCTGCTCATAGCCGGTTCGCTGAGCTTGGTGAAAATTACCGACGCGCAGGCGGGAGGATTTTGGAATTGGTACGCCTTTGCCTTCCCGGCCCCGCAACTGTTCGCCCTCGTCGTCTATGTCATTTCCGCGGTGGCGGAGACCAACCGCGTTCCCTTCGATTTGCCGGAAGCGGAAAGCGAACTGGTTGCCGGATTCTTTACCGAGTACAGCGGCCTCCGATTCGCCTTCTTCTACCTTGCCGAGTACGCCAATATGGTGCTGGTGTCCTGTGTGGCTACCGCCCTGTTCCTCGGCGGCTGGAACGCGCCGTACCCCGGAACGCTCATTGGATACCTGGGCCTGCCTTCGTTTGCCTGGGTTGAAAACACGATGTGGTTTGCGTTCAAGACGTACTCGTTTTTGTTTCTGTTCTTCTGGCTCCGCGCCACGCTGCCGAGACTGCGGTACGATCAGTTGATGCGGTTCGGCTGGAAGGTGATGCTGCCCATCGCCCTGGCCAACATCGTGGTGACGGCGCTTGCGGTGTTTTTCTTCGGATAGATGAAAGAGACACGAGACCCATTATGGCGCCTCCTGCAACAACCGGACGTCTCAACCTGCTCGAATGGTTGAAGACCATCACCTTCTACGAGCTTCTCGTCGGGATGAAGACGACACTCTCGCACTTACTCCATTACAAGCCGATCACTTTGCAATACCCCCACGAGAAACGCACGTTGCCGGACAACTATCGCGGCATGCTCGCGCTGCTGCGGTACGACGACGGAACGGAAAAATGCGTCGGCTGCGACCTGTGCGAAGCCGCCTGCCCTTCGCGCGTCATCCGCGTGGTCAGCGCCGAAGTGCCCGGCGAGCCAACGAAACGCTACTCCAAGGAATATTACATGGACATGACCCGCTGCCTGTTCTGCGGCATGTGCGTCGACGCCTGCCCCGTCGACGCGCTGGGCATGACTAGGGAATTCGAATGGGCGGTGTACGACAAACGACAGCTTCACTTAAACAAGGCGCAACTCCTCGCGATCGGCGATCGATCCTATCCGGTCCGCGAGAAGCGTCTGGAGTTGCAGCATCCGAACACGGCTTTTTTCAACGTCGCGTTCCAACACATACCGCAAAAATCGGAATGATGAACAGCGTTGACCATCGCGTGACCGGCCGGCGCGGCCGAGCCTCGTCGGTGATGTCACGCTCCTGTTGACAGCGAGGGTCGTACCGTGGCGCAGTTATTTTTTGGATATTTCGCCGGAGTGATCGCGGTGACCGCCGTGCTCGTGGTGGCGCTCAGAAACCCCATCTATAGCGCGCTGTCCCTCCTGATCTTATTTTTCCACGTGGCCGGTCTGTACGTGACGCTCCACGCCGAGTTTCTTGCCGCTGTCCAGCTCATCGTGTATGCCGGCGCCATTCTGGTGCTGTATTTGTTCGTCGTCATGCTGTTGAACGTCAAACGGGACGACCGGTACCACAGCCAATGGCGGGTTGCGGCATTCGTCTGTATCCCCTTGCTGCTGGAATTCCTCGTGCTGCTTGCCGAAGGCAGCACGGCCCCGCAACTGGACCGGCTGCCGGCCGAACAGGCCGCCGGGATGGGCGACAATACGATGGCCATCGGCACGACACTGTTCACGACCTATCTCTTTCCCTTCGAGGTCGCCTCCCTGATTCTCCTGGTAGCAATGATCGGCGCCATCATTCTCGCCAAGAGGGACATCGGTGAAAGCCGTGAGACGTGACATGTTGAACGATAACCCACGAAGGATGCTGCTGGCCGCTTCCCTTTGTTCACCGCGTTTGACGTTTCACGGTTCACGGTTCACGAGGCATCAATGACTATTCCCATTTCCTACTACCTCATCCTCAGTGCGATCGTCTTTCTGACGGGCATCGTCGGCGTGCTGATTCGGCGCAACATCATCGCCATTCTTCTGTCGATCGAGCTGATGCTGAATGCGACGAACATCAACTTCGTCGCGTTTTCGGAGTACTTCCAGGACCTGGGCGGACAGGTGTTCGTCTTTTTCGCTCTGACGGTAGCGGCAGCCGAAGTTGCAATTGGGTTGGCCATCATCATCGCGTTGCATCGCGCCAAGGACAGTATCAACATCGAAGAATTCAATTTGCTGAAATGGTAATAAACCGGCAGATGGCAAATAGCAGATGGCAGATGGCATCGGCAGTGGTCCGACGCTCGTGCTATCAGCGATCAGCGATCAGCTCTTAGAATTATGCTCTACACGCTCATCCCATTTCTTCCGCTGGTGGCCTTCCTTGTGCTGGGCCTTGGCGGCTCACGCATCAAGGACCGCGCGCACCTGGTCGCCGTTCCGGCCGTCCTGCTTTCATGCCTGTTATCCATCGGCGCTTTCATCGAGGTCGCCTCCGGGTCCGTCATCTCCGTGCCGCTCTATGCCTGGCTCACCTCCGGCACCCTCGACGTGCGTATCGGCCTCTATATCGACCGGCTTACCGCTGTCATGCTGCTGTTGGTCACCATCGTCAGTTCGCTCGTCCATGTCTATACGATCGGCTACATGCACGGCGAGCCTGGGTATGCCCGCTTCTTCAGCTATATCGCGCTCTTCACCTTTTCGATGTTGATGCTGGTGCTGGCTGACAATCTGCTTCAGCTGTTCATCTTCTGGGAAGCCGTGGGGCTGTGTTCGTATTTGCTGATCGGACATTGGTATGAACGCGCATCGGCCTGCGCGGCTGCAACCAAAGCCTTTCTCGTCAATCGCGTCGGCGACTTCGGCTTCCTGCTGGGCCTCCTGCTGGTCTGGTACAGTTTTGGTTCGCTGAATTATCACGACATTTTTCCGGCCGCGCATGAAGCAGCCAATCAGACGATCAACCTGTTGCGCCCTCTGGGGGGAATCTGGGAAGTATCGCTGTTCACCCTCATCGGCCTTCTGCTGTTTGCAGGAGCAATCGGCAAATCGGCGCAAGTCCCGTTGCATATCTGGCTGCCCGATGCCATGGAAGGCCCCACTCCCATTTCAGCCCTCATCCATGCCGCCACGATGGTGACCGCCGGCGTGTTCATGGTGGCGCGCCTCGCGCCGCTCTACAACCTGTCTCCAGTGGCCATGCAGGTCATCGCTCTGGTCGGCGCCGCGACCATGGTGGCGGGCGCCACTATCGCGCTGACTCAAACGGACATCAAACGCGTGGTGGCGTACTCGACCGTCAGCCAGCTCGGCTATATGGTCATGGCCTGCGGGCTCGGCGCCTATGCGTCCGGCATGTACCACTTACTGACCCATGGCGCGTTCAAAGCCTTGCTGTTCCTCGGCTGCGGCTCTGTGATCGTGGCGCTGCACCACGAACAGGACATCCGCCGCATGGGCGGGCTCAAGGACAAATTACCCGTCACCTACTGGACATTCGTCGTCGGGTCGCTCGCCTTGGCAGGCTTCCCCCTCACAGCGGGCTTCTTCAGCAAAGACGACCTGCTGGTGGCCGCCTGGATGTCGGGACCGCTAGGACAGGTGCTCGCGCTGTTGGGACTGCTCACCGCGCTCATGACGGCCTTCTACAGCTTCCGGTTGGTCTTCGTGACGTTCTGGGGACCATCGCATGTCGATCCGCACCATGTGGAACATATTCATGAACCATCACGGACGATCACCGTGCCGCTCATAATCCTGGCCGCCCTCAGCATCCTAACCGGCTACCTCGGCATTCCATCGTTCCTCGAACCGGTCTTTTCGACGGGGGGCGAACATTCGGGGGAACATGGCGCGGCAGGCCTGGGCATCATGATTGCGGCGACAGTGATGGGGCTTGCCGGCATCGCCGGGGCATACTATGTCTATGTGCTGAACCCCCACCTGCCCGATCGATTCGCCCAACAGTGGGAAAGTCTGTACCAGGGCTCTCTGAACAAGTGGTATGTGGATGAAGCCTACGATCGCGCCTTCGTCAAGCCGACCTTGACAGCAGCCACGGAATTGTGGAAACGCGTCGATATCGAGGTGATTGACGGAGCGGTCAATGGCGTGGCTCGCGGTGTCGCGTGGGGCGGATGGCTGCTCCGGCTGGTCCAGAGCGGGCAGACACAGCATTACGCATTGGCGATGGCAGGCGGCATCGTGGTCATTGTGACGATGTTCATGTTCTTTTAGGAGACCGGTCAATGGTCATCATGCATTGGTCAATGGAAGGCGCGCTACGACTGCCCCTCCTCCCATTGGCCATCAACCATGAACCATCGGCCATCGCCCCATGACACATTCCTTTCCTTGGCTCACCCTGCTCATCGTCCTCCCGCTTGCCGGAGCGGTGGCGCTGTGTTTCGTGAAAGAGAACAGTATCCGGCTGATCACGCTCGGCATCACAGCCGCCGATCTGCTGTTGTCGCTCCCCCTCTGGTGGCTCTTCGACTCATCATCCGGCGGAATGCAATTCAATGAGACGGCCGTGTGGATCGCCACGCCGCCGATTCACTACCGGGTGGGCCTCGACGGCATCAGTTTGCCGCTCGTCCTGATGACAACCATTCTGATGCCGCTCTGTGTGCTGATTTCCTGGCGCTCAATCGACAGGCGAATCAGAAGTTTCATGGCCATGCTGCTGGTCATGGAAGGCGCTATGATCGGCGTCTTTGCCGCGCTCGATTTCGTGCTGTTCTACGTGTTTTGGGAGGCGATGCTGATTCCGATGTATCTCTTGATCGGCGTGTGGGGAGGGCCGAATCGAATCTACGCCGCAGTCAAATTTTTCCTCTACACCCTGGCCGGCAGCGTGCTGCTCCTCGTGGCGATTCTCGTGCTGTATTTCCAGGGCGGCCATACGTTCGATATCGTCCAATTGAGCCAGAGCACCGTCCCGGAGTCGTTGCAGTTCTGGCTCTTTCTCGCGTTTTTCGCCGCCTTTGCCGTGAAAGTCCCGATGTTCCCGTTCCACACCTGGCTGCCCGACGCCCACGTGGAAGCGCCCACCGCCGGCAGCGTGATTCTCGCCAGCGTGCTGCTCAAGATGGGGGGCTATGGATTCGTGCGCTTCAGTTTGCCGATGTTGCCCGATGCTTCAATAGCCTTCACCCCGCTGATGGTGACGCTGTCGATCGTCGCGATCGTCTACGGCGCCTATATGGCGCTGGCCCAGGCCGATTTGAAAAAGCTCATCGCCTATTCGAGCGTCAGCCACATGGGATTCGTGACCCTGGGGCTGTTCATGTTCAACATCCAGGGCATCGAAGGCGCCGTGATGCAGATGGTCAACCACGGCATCACCACGGGCGGCCTCTTCCTCTGCGTCGGGCTGATTTACGAACGCACGCACAGCCGGCAGATCGCCGACAATGCGGGACTGACCAAGCCGATGCCGCGCTATGCCACGCTTCTGGTTATCTTTGCCCTGTCCTCGCTTGGCCTTCCTGGCACCAACAGTTTTGTCGGAGAATTCATGGTGCTGGCCGGCACGTTTCTCTGGAGCAAGCTCGCGACGGCCCTGGCATCGCTCGGAATCATTCTCGCCGCAGCCTATATGCTCTGGATGATCCAGCGCGTCGCCTTCGGCGTCCCCTCCGCGCATATGCTGCCGAAACTTCGAGATCTGGACCGGCGCGAGATGGCCACGCTGGTTCCGCTCGTTGTCTTGGTCTTTTGGATCGGGATATTTCCGAATCCGATGCTGACCCGCATGCACGCAAGCGTGAAGCAGGTCATTGCGCGCATGCCGGCTCCGGCGACAGCGATGAGTCCCGGTGCCCGGCCTTCGCCGGCATCAACGGACGAAGCCTCCGCGGCCATGGAGACGCCCAAGCCATGACATTCTCACCCGGAGATCTGTTCCTCATTCTGCCTGAGCTGTTGGTGATCACCGCCGCCTGTCTCGTCCTCGCGCTGGATCCGGTGCTGTCGTCATCCAAAAAAGATGGACTGGCCTGGCTGAGCCTCGGCACATTGGCCGTCAGCATGGGGGTGATCGCCTCGCAGATGGGCCATGCCGCGCCGGCCTTTGGCGGCATCGTCATCATCGACGCCTATGCGTGTTTTTGGAGATTGCTCCTTTGCTTCGTTGCCGGCCTGACCGTCCTGCTGTCCCACACTTACCTGCGGGAGGAACGGCTGTACTTCGGCGAATACTACGGATTCGTCTTGCTCGCGCTCTCCGGCATGATGGTCATGGTATCGGCGGCGGATCTCCTGACGATCTATCTCGGCACGGAACTGATGTCGCTCTCGCTCTACGTGATGGCAGGGCTGAAACGGTCTGAGCCCCGCTCGCTGGAAGCCTCGGCCAAATATTTCGTGCTGGGCGCTTTCTCATCCGGTATTCTCCTGTACGGCATCTCCCTGCTCTACGGCGCAACAGGAAGCACGAGACTCCCCGCCATCGCCGCCGCCATCGCAGGCCGGAGCCTGGACGACCCACTTCTTTTGGCGGCCACGATTTTGCTGGCAGTCGGATTCGGATTCAAACTGGCCGTCGTGCCGTTCCACATGTGGACTCCCGACGTCTATCAAGGAGCGCCGACCTCCGTCACGGCCTTCATGGCAGTGGCCTCCAAGGCCGCCAGTTTCGGCGCATTCCTTCGTGTGTTCGTCGAAGGGCTCGGCGGCCTGAAGGCCAACTGGTCCGCCATCTTCCTGCTGCTGTGCGTCGCCACGCTGGTGCTAGGCAACATCGTGGCACTGGTGCAGACGAACATCAAACGAATGCTGGCCTATTCCAGCATCGCCCATGCCGGCTACGCCTTGATCGGCCTCGTAGCAGCCGGAATGGCCGGTGGTCCGGCTGGAGGGGCAAACGGCATTGCCGCCGTCATGCTCTATTTTGCGCTGTACGCCTTTATGACCTTCGGCGCGTTTACCATCGTGGCGATGCTGCGCAAGGGCGGGCTCGATGGCGACGAGATCGAGGATTTCACCGGCCTTGCCACGCGCCATCCCCTTGCCGCGCTGCTGATGCTCGTCTTTATGGTGTCGCTGGCCGGCATCCCCCCGACGGCCGGGTTCATCGGCAAATTCTACGTCTTCATGTCCGCCGTCGAAGCGGGGCTGACCTGGCTGGCGGTCTTGGCCCTCGTGTTTGCGGCGATCTCAGCCTACTACTATCTGCGCATCGTCATGGTCATGTACATGCGGGAACCCGTCGCGCTCACGGCGGCCTCGCCCCGGCTCGTCATGTCGCCGGCCCTGTCCATCGTGCTCGCGTGCGCCGTGGCCGGTGTGCTGTTCTTCGGCGTATACCCCAACCCACTCGTGAACCTCGCCGGGCAGGCCGTCTTGACGTTAAAATAAATTCTGAGACCGCAAGAATGAGATGCGTGACATCGCGGCTCATGCTACGCTTGGCGGCATGCGAGCTCTCAAGATGGGACTTCGTTTTCCGGTTGATATCTTCCATGCCTTTCTGCGGCATGGCTGCGCCAGCCTCGCCGCATCCCTCGCGTTTTTCTCCCTGCTCTCGCTCTTTCCGCTTGTCTTCCTCCTGCTATACGGCATTAGTTTTCTGGTCAGCCAGGATGTGATCGGCGAGCAATTCCTGTTGAGCTTCCTCAAGGGGTTTTTGCCGTCGTTGGGCGAGCGGCTGGCTCACGAACTCCACCGGGTCAGCGCCCTAGAAAACGTGCGATGGATCGTGTTTCTCTCGTTCTTCTGGTTCGGAGGGCTGGTCTTCTATGAGCTGGATTACGCGCTCAATGTGGTATTCGAAAGCACCAGGCGGCGTCACCCGTTGATCTCCACCGCGATATCGGTCGCCTTGCTCGGCGCCACCGGACTGCTGCTCATCATCTCCTATGTCGCAACGCAAACCATCAACCTCCTGACCGCCTATGCGCCGAAGCTCTGGGGTCTGGATCTCGTCGCCCTCACGGCTCATGACTTCCAGTTGACCTATACCTTGCCGTTCGTCCTGGCATTCTTGGCGGTCGGTTTTCTCTATCGATATGTTCCCCGCCGCAGGCCCGGATGGCGGGAAGCGATGGCTGGCGCCATGGTATTCGGCGTCCTCTGGGTCTCCGCCAAATTATTGTTCGTCACTTATAGTAGCTACGCCACGGTCTATGTCCGGCTCTACGGGTCCCTGCTGGAAGTCATCTTCCTCCTGCTATGGGTCTACTATTCGGCCGGGCTCCTCCTGCTCGGCGCCGCAATCGCCCACAATCTCCAACAACGAGTCCAGGTGCCGTCCGCCGCATCGTCGGATGGCGGCTAATACCGTCCTGGAGCCGTTTTCCTGGCTTTGCAACTTCCGGCCTTTTCCTGGCCTCACGCCCTTTTCTACGATAGGATTTTGCCCGACTAGGTCATAGGCCGACACGATCGTTCACGCCGCGTATTCGGCGCGAAGAAGTCGGATCTGAACACCCATTAGGATACTGCATGCTACAGCTGAATAATGAAACCTTGACCATGTTGGGCATCATCGGGGGCATGATTGTGATGACGCTCACCATCGTGGATTACCTCATCAAATTTCATGACCGATTTAAGGATGCGAGAGACGCTTCCCCCGTGCGCAAGGAGAAACCGTCCCGTGAACGGCGCGAAGAACCCGAGTCTGATCCATCACCCTCGAAAGGCAAG
>Ga0210376_1000002_pt1 | contig 27771 bp, 29 predicted proteins | sample S771metaT_FD_170484 | JGI IMG/M metagenome (GOLD analysis project Ga0210376, IMG submission 170484) | Metatranscriptome of estuarine sediment microbial communities from the Columbia River estuary, Oregon, United States - S771 (Metagenome... | ecosystem: Environmental > Aquatic > Marine >... | reverse complement strand
CGTCGATCGAGAACGAGGAAGGCTCGGACTTCATCAGCCAGTATCGTCTTTTCTGCGGCATCTCAAACGGTCCTTTCGGGTGTATTGCCCTCGCCCGCATTATTCATGACTCTTCTGCTGCAATCGCCGATCCGCTGCTGCGACAAGCCTTCAGCGGGCAGGTTCGCCCCTCGGTCTCTCGACGTACTGCACGAGTACGCCTCAGGACCTTCGGCCTCCGGGCGCCGCTCTCGCGACTTGGCCTGCCGATTTCACGACGATCGGTCATGAATAATGCGGGCGAGGAGCCTGGGTGAGGAAGCGGCGAGGATCGCGGCCTCAAGTCACACCGGGCGGTATCAGTGGCCTGCTTGAGGTGGCGTAATTTGATAGATGCCTCCGGCGTGATCCAAGACATAGAGCTCGCCGCGTTCATCCTCCCCGAAGGACGAGATATGGATCGAGGTCTTCAAGATCACTCGTGGGTTAGGGTTCGACTCCGTTTCCTGCGCTCTGGAAAAGGCAAAAATCTCCCCACTGCAGTAGTCGCCGTAGAGGTATTGCCCTGCGAGGCCGGCGACGGCGCGTCCTCGATAGACATAGCCGCCGGTGATGGAGCAGCGTCCTTTCTCATGTGCGTATTCAAGCACCGGCAGGATCAAGTCTTTGGTCCTGCACAGCAACGCCGGCGAATAGCAGTGCGTGCCTTCCGTCGTGCGCCAGCCGTAATTACCGCCGGGAACGATCAGATCGAGTTCTTCCCATTTGTTCTGCCCGACATCGGCTGCCCACAGATCCCCGTTTTGCATGTCGAAGGAAAAGCGCCAGGGATTGCGGAGACCTAGCGCATAGATCTCCGGCCGTCCGCCTTCTGCGGCAAATGGATTATCCGATGGAATGCCATAGGGATCGCCATGGTCAACATCGATTCGCAGGATCTTTCCCAGAAACTCCTGTGGATTCTGCGCGCGATTGTCTGGATCGCCGCCTGCCCCCCCATCCCCGAGGCCAATGTATAAATATCCGTCAGGACCGAACGCGACCATCCCACCGTTGTGATTGGCATAGGGCTGGAGCACGGTCATGAGAACCCGCTCATCGCGCAATGCCTGATGGGGCGAAGGCCCACGCCGGTATTCCGCCACCACCGTAGCGCCATCCGGCTTTCTGGTGTAGTTCACATAGAATGTGCCGGTACGACGAAAGTCCGGATGAAATGCAAGGCCAAGGAGGCCGCGTTCTCCTCCGGACAAAATGCGGTCGTGGATATCAAGAAAAGGGAGAGGCAGCAGCTCACCCTGTTCCACTATGCGAATGCGGCCAGGTTGTTCGACCACAAACAGTCGTCCTGATCCGTCGCGAGCATGGGTGAGGAACAGGGGGCTCTCAAGTTCCTGCGTCGCAAGGTGGGACAAGGCAATCGTTCTCTTTTGGGCTTCGGGCGGATCGGATTCGGCCGATGTCAGACTGTGGTGTAGTGACAGCACCTGAACGAGAATTGCTCCAGTCACACACAGGCACCAGCCGCACAGTCGATTGCTCATTGCTCAAGGTCCTTCACGCGAACGTGATTCAATGAATTCGATCAAGGCCCGATAGGTCAGTTGTCTCGTCTGTGCCTTGCCGATGACGAGATTGTCGATATGCCCTTCCAGCCAGACTCGTTCAGATATCTGGGAGGATGCGTCATTGCAGAGACTCCACATTCTGTGGAGAAAGTTTTCGGGAAGCCCAACTTGCATTCCCTCAGATTCAATCCGGTCGTCCAGCAACGCAAGAAGGTCGGAGATGGCCTGATCAGACCGATAGGGCGCTGCCCTGAATCCAAATTGCTCTTCCGCCCTGCTTTCTTGCGCGGCTTGCTCGACCAGATCGCGCATGTATTCTTTAAGCAGTCCGATTACATGGCCGGATATCATGATCGGTGGTTGTTCCATGGCGTATTATCGGGTTTCTCCTGGTCGGGAGCAAGGACCTCTCACGCCATGTCGCGGTTGACCGTTCTGCGATTCCTTCTCTATGATGACAGAAGGAAGGTGCAACAGACTGCTCGTCTATTTTGGACGGGTACTGACTGTACGCTTATTGCGAGATGACCACACAAGCCACCGAACGGTTTGAAATTGCCCTGAATACGAGGGCTGGGCGATTGACGACGGCCGTCGATGTGCCGACCGCATTCGTTCCGGTCGCTGCTATTGTCCCTTTGATGAGACGATTGGGAGAGGAAGTTCAGGCGCTGGAGGAAGCCCAGGCCTCCGCAGAAGGGAAGACGCGCTCTTGCCAAAAGGGCTGCGCCGCCTGCTGTCGAATGATGGTGCCGGTTTCTCCGCCGGAAGCCTTTGTCCTGATGGACTCCATTCGTTCTTTGCCGGGCGAACAACAGGAGCGCATAGCGCAACGGTTGGCCCATGCCAAATCCATGTTGCTTGCGCAGGGACTCTGGCATCGGCTTGTGGAAATAGGCGAGTCTTCCCAGCCGCCGAACGATGATGCGTTGGAACCCATCAATCGGAAATACTATGCCCTGCGCATGCCCTGTCCATTTCTCGAGGACGAAATCTGCTCGATTTACGAGGATCGCCCCGCGGCCTGCCGAGAATTGCTCGTCACCTCGCCGGCAGAGTATTGCCAGGATCTGGTGGCGAATCGAGTGGAGCCGATCCCTGTGCCGGTGCGTATCGGTCCCGTATTAGGATTGCTCTGGGGAGAGCTGACTGAGACTCCGGTCAGAATGATCCCGCTCCCGACTGTTGCGGATTGGACGGAACGGCATCAGCATGATCGCCACCGAACGTGGCAGGGAGCCCAGCTCCTGGACGCGGCGCTCGACAAGGTGTGGCGGTTCTTAAGCCAATCGCTCCAACAAGCGGGAAGTAAGCCGGCACCTGTTGGTTCCAAGCCACCAACGAAGGCTTGAATAACGAGGAGAGATCGCATGCAGAAACCCGTGATCGTGTGTTTGGATTTAGAAGGCGTGCTTGTTCCGGAGATATGGATCAATGTCGCCCTGAAAACCGGGATCGAGGAACTGAAAATAACGACGCGGGAGATGCCGAATTACGACAATTTGATGAAACAACGGCTGGCCATTTTGGATCGACATCATCTCGATCTCGGGGACATTCAAGAGGTCATCGGCAAGATGGGTCCAATGGAAGGGGCGATGGACTTTCTCAGCTGGCTCCGTGAGCGGTGCCAAGTCATCATTCTTTCTGACACGTTTTATCAGTTTGCCTTTCCGCTGATGAAGCAACTGGGGTTTCCCACCCTGTTCTGTAATCAATTGGAGATCGACGGAGCCGGTCGGATCGCCAATTATCGTATGCGGATGCAGAACCAGAAGAAACATTCCGTAGCGGCCTTCAAGTCGCTGAATTTCTTTACGATGGCGGCAGGGGATGCGTACAACGATACGGCGATGCTGGGCGAAGCGGATGCCGGGTTCTTCTTCAGGCCTCCTGACCATTTACCCATAGAGTTTCCGCAGTTTCCCGTCACCCAGACCTATGGCGAGCTTCAGGAGCGCTTCGCGAAAGTTGGAAATCTCAGATAGTGTGTCGTTTCAACACGACATCTTCTCGGTTGAAGAGGAGAGGCCTCACTCCGCAGACAGGATCTCCAGCAGTCGGCGGCCGTATCGCTCGACCTTCACCTCGCCGATTCCTGGAATGGCCAATAGCGCAGCAGAGGTGAGGGGTTTGTGGCTGGCGATGGTGCGGAGCGTCTTGTCGTGAAAAATGACAAAGGGCGCGACACCTTCTTCCTCCGCGAGTTCGGCACGGAGGCGGCGGAGCTTTTCGAAAAGTTGAGGATCGGCCACTTCGGCTTTCGGTATAACCCCCGGCGTGACTCGGTCACGCAGGGGCTGTGTTGGTGAGGCTTCCGTGGTTCGCTTCTTTGCCTGCTTCAGAAGGAGAGATCGGCTCCCTTGGAGGACCTCCTGCCCGCTCCTTGCCACGGCTAGGGTGGGATAGTCCTGGCCCTCGACGCGGAGATACCCTGCATCGATCATATTCTTTACAAGCTGAGTGACGAATGTTTTCGATTGTGCTTTGCAGCTGCCGTAGGTCGGGCAGTCCTCAGCTCCATAGGCTCGGATCATTTGCGAGCGGCTCCCACGGACGATCTCGACGATACGGCTGACCCCAAAGCGGTCCTCGCACCACGAGATTGTTTCCAAGACGGCTTTCGCACAGATCTCATCCTCATTGGCGCGTGGACGGGTGTCTCCTGGCTGAGTCGCCGTGCAACGATCGCAGAGGCCGCAGGGACCGAAGGCTTTCTGTTTGTCATCGCTGAAATAACGAAGAATCGCCAGTTGGCGGCAGGTTGTCGTGGATACGTACGCCAGTATTTCAGCGAGGAGCGCTTTCATCCGCTCTGCGCGGCTGGTGCTGCCGGGGTCGCGCGACGCTTGATCGATGAAGTATTCCTGTGTGCTCAGATCCCGCTCGTGAAACAGTAAGACGCAGGATGCCGGCTGTCCGTCTCGCCCTGCCCGTCCTGCTTCTTGATAGTAGGCCTCCAGGCTACCCGGAATATCGAAATGGACGACCAGCCGCACATCGGATTTATCGATCCCCATGCCGAAGGCGTTCGTCGCGACCAAGACTCGAATGGTGCCACGACGAAATTTGTCGTGGAGGAGCCTCCGCTCTTCATCGGACAGGCCCGCATGGTAATAGTCGACTGATTTGGTGGAATGGCTGAGAGTGCCGGCTACTTCTTCCACTGTCCGACGCGTGGCGCAATAGACCACGATCGCGCCAGTCGGACAGCTGTCGACCAACCGCTGTAATGATGCCGATTTATCCTGGCGGGAAAGACAGGGGCGCACGGACAAGGCGAGATTCTCGCGTTGAAATCCCGTGATCAATCGGAGGGGATCACGTAGCGGCAAGCGGTCGCAGATGTCGGCTTGGACACGAGGTGTGGCCGTCGCGGTTAGGGCGAGGCATGGGAGGTTGTTGAATTCCTGGCGCAGGCGGTTCAGTTTCATGTAGTCGGGCCTGAAATCATGGCCCCACTGGGAAATGCAATGTGCCTCGTCTATGACCAACAAGGAGATGAGGCAGGAGCGCAACAGGCGCAGAAATCCCTCGTGCTGCACTCGTTCCGGCGCCACGTAGAGCAGCTTGAGCCGCTGCAAGTGCAGCGCTGACAATACTCCATCCCGTTCCCGCTCTGAGAGGCCGGAGTGAAATGCCGCTGCCGCAATATTGCGTTGTGTGAGGCTGGCCACTTGATCCTGCATCAAGGCAATGAGCGGGGATACGACGAGAGTAAGTCCCGGCAGGAGGGTAGCCGGCAGTTGGTAGCATAATGATTTGCCTTGGCCTGTCGGCATGACGGCCAAGGCATCGCGCTGGTGCAAGACGGCCCGAATGACCTCCTCTTGGCCCGGTCGAAACTCTGTGAAATCGAATTTCCGCCTGAGCTGTCGGGTGAGATCGTCCACGGTGAGAGACTCAGAGATGCGATGTGTCAGCTAGAAATTTAGCCAGAGCTGCGCATAAGCCCAGGTCTGGTCTTTGTTCGTTCGCAGGTTTTCACGGATATAGGGACCGGTGAATAAATATGAGAAGGATGTCTGAAAGGCCAGCCTTCCGTCCATAAACAGGTGAGTCCAGGTGAAATCCAGCTCGTCCCCAAGGTGTTTCGTGGTATTGCCCACTTTTGAAAACACGTAGACGCCTTGACTCCCGCGGTACCAGTTGTCTTGCGCATTAGCGAGGTTGAGGTTGGTGTACCAGACTTCTATGTGATCGTCCCTGGTCGGCCTTGCTTGGAGGTTGACGGACCAGGTCAAGGCGTTTTTCCAACTCTGGACGTCCATGTATCCCATGTGGATGTGGTTCGTGGGGTAGAAGTTTTCAAACGTGTTGGCTGTTGAGCAGTTTCCGTAGGCGGCGTTCAATGTACAGTTTGAACGGCCATCCCCCGACGCATAATCGAAATTGAAGGCGAGGCGCGGCTTCCAGGTCCAATCGTAGACCGTATACCCAATCCAGTTTCTGGTGGCCCAGGCGTTGATGTGTAGACACTTATTCTGTGTTCCCGTGGCGCCACAAGGTTCGGCTACTCCTCCGGTGTCGCCCATTTGGCCGAATTGATAGACGACTTCGTTGGATACATCGAACCCCCCTTTCTTGAGAGCGATCCGATTACCCAGCACATGGCGGGTCTGGTTTCCGTGCTTCGGGGTCCCCAAGCCTTGAGCACGGAAATCCCCCGCACCAAGATTGTTTTTGTAGTAGATATAGAAAGGTTCTATTAGGGACCAGGGAACTGCCTTGATCTGATTATAGAACACCAGCATATCAACATCGCCGTGGGCGTTTTGTGTCTGGCCTGTTCCAGGGAGATTCGGCCCGCCGCTGCCGAGCGGCGCTCCTTGGGGGAGATCAGTTTCGGCAAGTCTGAACCAGCCGAAAGACGAATCCATAAAGCTAGTGCTGTAGTTCGTCATGATCCCGTCGAAGGAGAAACCAGTATTAGCCCAATCGAAGTGCCCCAGCAAGCTTTGGTCGCCGAACACGAGGTATTGTCGACCGGCTTTGATGCCGAGGCCCTGTATCCCGGCAAAATTGCGAACGAGCATGTAGCCGGCTCGGATTCCAAGCGCACAGGTTGATTTGCCATTGCCGAGAGCGGGTCCGCATGTATGAGTGATGGGGTCTTGGTTCCCTCCCCAGGTGCGGGAGTCAATGAATTCCAGATAAAAATTGACGTCTGGAGAGAGGTCATAACCGATGCCCAACCTGGTCATCTGTTGAATAAAGGAATCATTGGCTTTGCCGGCGAGGCTGTTGGCGGCTAACCCAAATGTGTTACAGTTTCCGCCGCCGTTGATGCCGCCGCCGAAGCAGAGGTTGTTTCTGTACTCAGGCCGTACCCGTAGGTCGGCTCGTATCCAAAGGTTCTTGAGGTCGAAATTCCTGCCGATGTTTGGATCGAAGAGCTCGTACTGTTCTTTGTGTGGAATGCCTCGTCCAATGACGATGATATTGGTGATTTTCTCGCCCTCCGGCACTTCGAAGGCCGCATCGACGGTCGTGCCTGAGGCGAGGAATAGGCCCATTCCAATTATGGTGGCGGAAAAGAAGGCGAACAGCCCGCACTGGTCCCTCCCTGCGTGGATACCGTGGCTCATATGTTCCTGCTGTTGAGTTTGGAAGAGGAACGAAAAGGGAAAGTTCACGTATCTGTGGTTCCTTGAGACTAGTGGTGTATCGGCGGGTGGTGATGATGCACGATCAAACCTGACCCGGCTGGTTGGCAGTCTTGTCCTCGGCCTGTTTGGCTGCCGCGTTGATTTCCTCTTCCGTTTCTTTGAGGGAAGCTTGGAAGTCCTGTTCCGCCATTTTGACTTCTTGTTGAATAAGATTCAACTCTGGCTCAACAGACTTCCGTAGATCTTCCGTCACATCTTTGAATCCCTTAAAGGCTTTTCCGACTTGCCGACCGACTTCGGGGAGCTGTTTTGGGCCGAACAAAAGAAACGCGATCACCAGAATGATGAGGATTTCTGCTGCTCCCAGACCAAACATGGTGTACCGCCGGTGATGCGTCATCGATTCGGACGGCTCCCACTTGCCGCTCGTTTCTCATGACGCAGGTTCTCTTATCCCTGTTTGACTTGCTCTGGCTGTGCTGGTTTCTGAGCGGATGCGGGCGCAGCTCCTGATTGCGCGGTAGCTTGATCGGGTGAAGCAGCCTGGGCTTGTTGAGACTGGTCGGTCGGCGTCACGTCGATGGCATCCGCCTCGTGCACGGTCTTCTTGAATCCTTTGATCGCTTTCCCGAGGCCTTCACCCAACTGCGGAAGCTTTCCTGCGCCGAAAATGATCAAGACAATGATCAAGATCAGCATCAATTCCATCCATCCGAACGAACCGAACATGTCGAACCTCAAATGCGTGATGAACGAGGGAAACTGTTTGGGCTAACTTCCTCGCGAGAGGCTATATGAAGGCTCTGGAGCAAGTCAAGGGAACGTATTGCGAGGGTTCAGGGGGCGGTTACATTGGATCAATGATTCCGCCTCCCAAGACCTCGTCATCTCGATAAAAAACGGCAGATTGCCCCGGGCTTAACGCTCGTTGGGGTGTATGGAACTGGACGCGCAGGGTGGATGGAGTTAATGCGTAGACTGTAGCCGGTGTAGCCGGTGTGGCGTAACGGACTTTCACTTGAACCTCCGTGGGCCCATTTAGGAACGATGACGTGAAGAGGTTGAGGTCGCTCACCTGACAGGAACTTCGGTAGAGTGACTCTTCTGGGCCAAGCATGACGGTATTCGTCGCCGACATGACAGAGTGGACATAGAGACGCCGGCCTGTCGCGACACCGAGCCCACGGCGCTGCCCTGGGGTATAAAACGCGATGCCGTCATGCTGACCGAGTGAGCGGCCTGTCTCATCGACAAAGGATCCTGGTTTCTTAGCCTGCGGGTCTTCTCTCTCGATAAAGGTGCGATAGTCCCCGTGGCTGACGAAGCAAATCTCCTGGCTTTCCTTCAACTCATCGGCTGGAAGACCGAGCGTCTCCGCCTCGCGCCATACCTCCGACTTCTGCATGCCACCGACTGGAAAGAGCAGCTGTGAGAGCCAGGCAGGCTTGAGTCGATAGAGAAAATAGCTCTGGTCTTTCTTTGAATCGATGGAACGATGGAGGGTGGAACTGCCGCCGTTCTTGTGCACGCGCACATAATGGCCGGTGGCGACATAGGGAATGTTCCGCGATTCGGCTAGGGCAATCAGCCCTTGGATCTTGACGCGTTCGTTGCAGCGGACACAGGGATTCGGTGTGGTGCCCTGCGTATATCCATGGACGAAGTCATCGATGACTGCTGTTCTGAATGTATCCCGGCTGTCGATGACTTCATAGGGAATATCCAGGGTCCTGGCGACATGCTTGGCGATCCCGATCTTGCAACACCCACGCTCTTGCCACTTTTTTGAGGCAGCCACGGTCTCGTCTTCATGTTCCCAGACCTGGAACGTGACGCCATGCACGTCGTAGCCTTGGCGAACGAGCAGGGCTGCGGCGACGGAACTATCGACTCCCCCGCTCATGCCGAGGAGAACAGGAGGACGTGCCATAGGGCGGTATTGTACCGAGAGGCTTGTGAAAGGGCTAGAGGTCAGAAGAACGAATTCTGCTCCGATGGGCGGTCAGATCGTAGATGTTTGTATTGGGCGAGGGCTGCTCTTCGACCCATTTATGGACGCCCATGTCACACATGCCATGGAAATGAGCGCCGTCTGCGATGGCAATGGCGGGCGTGCGAATATCCCCGATGAGGATGCCGGGCTTGAGGATTTGAACTTTTTCAGTTGCGGTGACGGTTCCGTTGATCTTTCCACTCGTGACCACGGTTGCCGCGGATACGATGCCCTTGATCACGGCATGTTCGCCCACGATCAAGGCGCCGGTAGTACGGATTTCTCCCTCAACCCGCCCATCGATGCGGATGGTCGAGTCAAACGCGAGAACTCCCTTAAAGTCAACGCCCTTCCCGAGGAAGGTAAAATTCTCGCTGTCCCTACCGTCCTGATCGCTCTTTTCACGCATAGCCCACATAAGTCTTCCACGCTCCTTTCACGCCGCCGAACGGCGGCGTGTCCACATGCTGTCTCGGCATAGAAGGAAGAGGCGGCAGCACGTAGTGTACATAGGTACACAAACTTCATGGGCCCTGTATTAGCCGGTGACTCGTTTGACTGTCGGCGGTTCCAGTTGGCTCACGGCCCGGAGGGCCGGTTCTCGTTGTGTGTCACGAACTCCTGTAGTCATTTCGAGCGTGCCGTTGAAGAGCACGCCTTCTTCAATCGATAGCATCGGGGTCTTCACGCCTCCGTTGATGACGGCGGGAGCTCGCAGTTTGAGCTTCTCTTTTATGTGAATGTCTCCGGTGATCTTTCCCTTACAAATGAGGGTCCCCGCTGTCACTTTCGCCTTGATGACGGCTTCTTCTCCGACCAGGAGCACACCCTCTGTATTGATCTCGCCATCGAGCGATCCATCGATGCGTACTGTTCCCGTGTACGTAATCGTGCCCTTGAAATCAACACCTTTTCCGATAAAGGCGCTAACATCTTCCCTCGTTTCCGCTTGGGTGGACGTCAAGCTGGATCCACTGTCCTCCATGTCTGAGCGAGTACCATCCTGTTTATCAGGCTTCCACATAAAATATTCCTCCTCATCGCGTTCGGCCAAATTAGGTGCAGGCAGCGTTGTGTATGTGCGTTACGTGGTTATATCGGTTTCTTCAAGTCGGAAATGTAGCGGAAATTTACAGAAAAGCAAGATATATGTACTTTCCAATAGTGCTTAAATTGAAAAAGAGCAAGGTCAAGTAAGGTCTATTATGAAAGCAGGGTCTCGACGACGCCTTCCAACTGCTGCGCTGAGAAATACTTGATAACGATTTGTCCGCCTTGGCCTCTTGGCTGAAGAGTCACTTTGGTTCCGAGTCTTTTCTGTAGCCTTGTTTCGAGCGCCCCCCATTCAGAAGTTATAGAGGCCTTGCGAGCGCGCCTTCTTCCAACGCGTGAAGACTCAATGAGTTTTTCAGTTTCTCTCACGGAAAGTTTATGAGAGGCGATCATTGTCGATACTTGCATCTGCCGTTCAGGAGACTCCAGAGCAAGGATCACTTTTGCATGACCGGCGGACAGGGTTCCGTTTTCTACTAGTTTCTGAACTTCTGGGTGGAGATTTGTCAGGCGCACAGCATTGGCCACTGACGATCGGTCACGCCCGACTTTGTGGGCAATGGCGTCTTGGGTAAGCCCAAATTCGTTTATCATTCGCGAATAGGCGCGGGCCGTCTCCATTGGATTCAAATCCTCGCGCTGAATATTTTCCACCAATGCAATCAGCAGGGCTTCTTGATCGCTGCAATTCCTAACCAGGGCTTGGATCGTCTCCAACCCAGCTTCTTTGGAGGCGCGCCATCTTCGTTCACCGGCAATGAGTTCAAAGATCCCATCGCCTTTACGGCGTACCATAATCGGCTGCAGGACGCCGCTCTCTTTGATGGACGCTGCCAGTTCGGTGAGTTCTCCGGGAGCGAAAGTGTGCCGTGGTTGGTACCGATTGGGAACGATATCATTGATTCGTACGTACTGCACATCGCCGGCGTCAACCGGCTGGTTCACTGCTACAGACGGCAAGAGGGCATCGAGTCCTCTACCGAGCGCTTTCTTCTCCATTTGCTAGAAACTCCTTGGCTAGAGCCACGTAGGCCTGCGAACCAGCTGATGCTGCGTTATACAATATGCCCGGCCGACCGTAACTTGGCGCTTCTGCCAGCGCGACATTACGAGGGATGACCGCCCGATAGACCTTGTCCGTGAAGTGCGAGCGTACTTGATCGGCAACTTGGCGAGCCAATGTATTGCGGGCATCGAACATTGTCAAGACGATTCCTTCGATACGCAGATCGGGATTGAATGATTGGCGCACTCGTTCAATGCTGCCGATCAGTCTGGTGAGTCCCTCCATCGCATAGTATTCACATTGAACCGGGATGAGTACCGAACTGGCTGCCGTGAGGGCATTGACTGTGAGAATTCCAAGGGCTGGAGGACAATCGATAAAGATGACGTCATATTTTTCAACCATCTCTCCGATCACATCTTTCAAATGAGTTTCTCTGCCGCTGGCATTTACGAGTTCTATTTCTGCCCCAGCAAGATCCGCATTGGACGGCAGGACCGTAAGGCCGTGAACCGCGCTTCTTATGCGGGTAAACTCACACGTAGCGTCTTTAATCAAGCAGTTATATATTGTTGTCTTCAATGATCGTGGGTCTATTCCAAGGCCGCTTGTCGCATTTCCTTGAGGGTCCATATCGATTAAGAGAACGGATCGCCCTTCCAGAGCAATGGCCGACGCAAGATTAATCGCCGTGGTCGTCTTCCCTACTCCTCCCTTTTGGTTTGCTACTGCGACAATTTTTTTCATATACAACGATTCTGGTTAGAACCTCCATCGGCAAATACGGTAGATGTGGCCGAGCCCAATTACAACAAAATGTTCCACGTGGAACATCAACATGCCTTTACCCTATGTGGACGACAAAATAGAAACCACTCTATGACCGAATCCCATTGGAAGATTGAATCCATGTTCTCTGTTAATGGACCATTCATTCCCCAACCCCAATGGATTGATGGGACAGGATGAATAAATGATGGCCTTCCCCCCTACTGCAAGAAGCTTTGAGCCTCTCCGTAGAACGGACTCATATTTGAGAGCCCGCGTGGTGATGTAGTCGAATGGTGAGTCTTGGTTGTTCTTGGCGATAAACTGATCAAGGGTCCCATAGAAAATGGTGACATTCTCAAGACGGAGGAGGCCAACGATGAAGTACAGAAAAGAGATCTTCTTTTGGACCGGCTCTATCAACGTGATGTTCAGGTCTTGTCTGGCAATTTTTAGTGGAATACCTGGAAATCCAGCTCCCGTACCGATATCGAGCAGCCGGACTCCATGCGGGAGCTGTTCTGCTGTCAGTCCGGCAAGAGAGTCGACGAAGTGTTTGACAATGATCTCCTCAGTCACTGTGATGCTGGTCAAATTGACCGATCGATTCCAGATCTGAAGCTGTTCGAGATAGATCATGAATTGTTTCACTTGATCGGCGTGGAGCTGAACTCCGATTTGATCAGAGCATTTCTCAAGAGTCGAGGAGAAAGAGGTGATCTGTTCCACGTGGAACAATTACGTGAATGTGCATGCCAGGTCAAGGGAAACGTTATGTGGTCTGACAGGATTTGAGTGGCTGGTAGGATGATTAATGGGCAACTTGCTGAGGAGGCTGGCGATGATGTTTTTCAACCGCGACAAGGAGTAACGACATAGCAGCAGGTGTGACGCCAGATATTCTGGAGGCCTGTCCAATCGTTTCCGGACGTATCTTTTTCAGTTTCTCCCGCACTTCACGGGAAAACCCTGACACCCCATCGTAGTTAAAGGCCTGTGGGATATATCTTTGCTCGAACTTCTTGAATTTTCCAACCTGATGAAGCTGCCGTCGAATGTACCCCTCATACTTGATTTGGAGCTCCACTTCATCTGCAATCTCAATATCTTCAATGGCATCAATTTCCAGCGTGTGTAGAAGATCCTGATAGGTTGATTCCTGCCTGCGTAGAATTTGGGCAAGAGTTTGGGACGGAGAAATGTCACGAAGATAGGTATTGTTTGTGCGCGCTCGGATTGATTCGGTCAACCGAGGTCTTGCGTGATTGAGACGGGCGACCTCGTTTTCGATCGCAGCTTTTTTCTCAACAAGCCTGTCATAGGCTGGGCTTTCTACCAATCCAAGTTGATAGCCGATCTGCATGAGCCGTAGATCGGCATTGCTGTGACGAAGCAACAACCGATACTCTGCCCGCGATGTAAACATTCGATAGGGCTCGTAGGCATCTTTTGTAATCAGATCATCGATCAGGACCCCAATGTAGGCTTGTGATCGATCTAAGACCAGCGGAGGCTGATTGTTCAGCTTGAGAGCGGCATTGATTCCGGCCATGATCCCCTGCGCAGCGGCCTCTTCGTAACCGGACGTTCCGTTGATCTGCCCCGCATGGTACAGCCCCGTGACCAGTTTCGTTTCGAGTGTCTGATGGAGTTGACGGGGGGGGAAGTAGTCATACTCGATCGCATAGCCTGGTTTGAGCATCTTGGCCTGTTCCAATCCAGAAATCGTCTTGAGAACGGCTGCTTGAACATCGACCGGAAGGCTTGTTGAGATGCCGTTTGGATAAAACTCTATTGAATCAAGCCCTTCCGGTTCAACAAATATTTGGTGTCGCTCTTTATCCGCAAACCGCACCACTTTGTCCTCAATAGATGGGCAGTACCGTGGGCCCGTGGATTCAATTACGCCGCTGTACAATGGGGAGCGATCAAGGTTTGCTCGGATCAAGTCATGCGTCAACTGATTCGTGTAGGTCAGATGGCAAAGGATCTGTCTGGTCTCGATTTGCTTCGTTCGATAGGAGAACGGCGGAGGGGGATCGTCGCCAGGCTGGGGAATCATAACTGAAAAATCGATCGTATCTTTGTCCAAACGTGGCGGTGTGCCGGTCTTCAGACGTCCGATCTCGAATCCGAGATCCCGCATGCAATCGGACAAGTGTTCCGCCGAGGCTTCTCCCGCGCGCCCTGCCGGAAAATGGTTCAGCCCAATATGGATAAGTCCCTTAAGGAATGTTCCTGATGTGAGCACGACAGCCTTCGCGGCGATCGTCTGGCCGGAGCCTGTCACGATACCGGTGACCGATCCTCCGGCTGTGAGCAGGCGATCGACGGTTCCTTCGGCAATGGTGAGCCGAGGCTCGCGCGTAAGCGTATCCTGCATGGCTGAGCGATAGAGCGCCTTGTCGCACTGGGCGCGCAGTGCCCGCACGGCCGGTCCTTTGCTGGTATTGATGAATCGAAACTGAATGCCGGATCGATCCGTATTCCGCCCCATCTCACCGCCGAGGGCGTCGATCTCTTTGACCAGATGCCCCTTGGCGATTCCACCGATAGCGGGGTTGCAGGACATCTGCGCAATGCGGGCCTGCTCCATCGTCAGGAGCAAGGTCGTCACGCCCATTCGCGCCGCCGCAAGCGCGGCCTCGCATCCGGCATGGCCTCCACCCACCACGATCACATCGAATTCCATAGACACCGCTCCTACCTATTTGCCGATGCAGAACTCAGAAAAGATTCGATTCAAAATATCGTCGGAAGTGATTGCGCCCGTCACTTCGCCAAGCGCGTCGGCCGCCCCACGGAGATCCATGGCCACAAACTCCGGCTCAACCCCGTTACGAATCGAATCGAGGGCCTCTCGAATCGATACATGCGCACGTTCCAGAGCCTGGCGATGACGGACATTGGTGATCACTGATCCATCATTGGACTCCAAAGAGGACGGTAACAAGTACGATCGAATCGATTCTCTCAGCGCATCGAGTCCTACTCCTGTCCGCAACGATGTTACAAAAGCCTTGCTGCCGGTGCGTGCTTCGGCCAGGACGGACAGGCGCGCGATCCTATCGGTGTCCACCAAGTCACTCTTGTTGATGACGACCAGGCTCATACGGCGGCTTGGTAACGAGACGGGCCGGTTCAGGTCCTGTTCATTGAAGTCAGCCGCATCCAGGACATGCAAGACCAGATCGCCCTGCTCCATAGCCGATTTGGCCCGCTTAATTCCTTCCTGCTCCACGACATCGACGGTCTCTCGTAGACCTGCTGTGTCTACCAGCGTAATCATGAGACCATCCCACACCACGGACTCTTCGATTACATCCCGCGTGGTGCCAGGGATGTCCGTCACGATCGCCCGGTCAGTGCGCAGCAGACTATTGAGCAGGCTGGATTTTCCAACATTCGGCCGGCCGGCGATGACCACGCGCGCTCCATCCCGTAGCCTGATCCCTCGCTCTGATGTCTCAAGCATGGCCCGAATCTTATGCCCAGTCTCCTCCAACGTGGAGAGCAGATCTTCTCGTCCAATAAAGGTGATATCTTCTTCAGCGAAATCGATACCGGCCTCAACCTGCGCCAACAGGCCAATGAAACGAGTCCGCATCCGCTCGACCTGCTGTCCTAACTCACCCCTGAGGTGCCGCTGCGCAATTTTGAGCGCCGCTTCAGACTTGGCCCTAATCGTGTCGAGCACCGCCTCAGATTGAGACAAATCCAGCCGCCCATTCAGAAAGGCACGCTTGGTAAATTCTCCCGGTTCGGCCAAGCGGGCGCCGGCTGCCAGGCAGGCTTCGCACACCAAGTGGAGGACTATATTACTCGCGTGACAATGAATTTCGACCACGTCCTCGGCAGTGAATGAACGGGGACCTTTCATGAAGACGACCAGGGCTTCATCGATGACGTCACTATCTGGTCGAGCCTCATACTGGGCAGGAGGAGCAGCGCTTTCTTGCGACGGATCGGGTGGAAGAATATCAGCGAGATGGAGCGTATGGGAGGGAGCAGTCCTCAGCAGCCGCCTGGATCGTAACCGAACAATCTTCTCGGAAACGGCAAGCGCATGGGGACCACTGATGCGAACGATACCGATTCCGCCTTCGCCAGCCGGAGTCGCAACGGCACAAATCGTGTCCTCAAGGACTCCATTCATAGCTTCGAAGACGCGCACGCCTCTTTCCTGCCAGAGCCGGTTGGGAAACGCCGATATCACAACAGATAAGCGGTGTCACTTCTTACCGGCTTGGACCGCCACCACCGGGACTGGGGGACGGTGTTTGAAAATGAACCGATCTGTGACGAGTTGTTGCCCGATTGTCAGCGTATTATTGGTCAACCAATACAGCACCAGCCCGGCGGGAAAGTTGATAAAGAGAAATGTCATAAGCACTGGCAACAGCAGCATCATCTTCGCCTGCGCCGGATCCATCGTCGTGGGGGTAATTTTTTGCTGAATCATCATCGTCGCGCCCATGATGACCGGCAGGACATAGTAGGGATCCTGGAGGGAAAGGTCGGTGATCCACAACCACAAGGGCGCTTGGCGAAGATCGATCGCCACGTTCAGGATATTGAACAGCGCGATAAAGACCGGCATTTGCAGCACCATCGGTAGGCATCCACCCACCGGGTTGACCTTGTGATCCCGATAGACCTTGATGAGTTCTTTGTTCAAGCGTTCGCGGTCTTCTTTAAACTTCTCCTGAACCTCCTGGACCTTCGGTTGAATCCCCGCCATCTGCTTCATGGACTTGTAGCTCTTGTACTGGAGGGGCACGAAGAGCAGTTTGATGGCGATGGTCAACAGAATGATCGTCGCGCCATAGTTGCCTGTGTATTCGTTGATCCAGCGCAACACATAAAAAATCGGCTTGGCGATTCCTTTGACAATGTCCCAACTTCCATAAATAAACCATCCGAAATCGATGGTATCCTCAAGGCCAATTTGGAGAGCTTGCAGCGTGTCATATTCCTTGGGGCCGGCATAGAGCTGAAACTCTATTGGAGCTTCTGGCGAAGTGATGGGGATTCGGACACCCGTCGAAGCCAGCTTCTCGCCCTCCTTTCTTACAAAAACGGTCGCGCCCTCCTTTGGGATCAGCACGGACAGGAAATGCTTGCCTTGGAGGCCGGCCCAGTGCACCGCTCCCTTGTGCTCCGCCTCTGAATCCGGCAGGTCCACAATTTTCTTGCCATCGACCTGCGACACAGGACCGATCGATCCAATAAAGCCATCCCCCCATTCATCAATGCCGAAATTCGTGCCCAATCCGATCTGTATGGGGCCAGCGAGGCCGCTGTACTTGAGAGCGACGTCCACCAGGTAGCTGTCAGCATGAAAGGTCAGCTGCTTTTCCATGAGGACACCCGCTGACGGGTTCTCATAAGTGAACGTCAGGTGCCCGGTGGGGTTCGCTTGGTCCAAAGTCGTGAAATCTTTTTTAATCCGATAGTTCCCGCCACCGACTTCCTTTGTAAGGCCGGAATCGTCCAGCCCGATCGACAGCGGGCCGGCAAATTTCCCTTCTTGCCTGACCAGCTGAACAGACGGACTATTGGCATCTGCCCTGCTGCGATAGCGCTTGAGTTCCCAACTTGTCAGCACTGCTCCCCGAGAGGAGAACTTTGCACGATAGAGATTCGTGTCCACTTCGACCGTTTCCCCTACAGTATTCACAGATTCGTGAGGGAGCACTTTCTCCGCGTCGCCCTGTTCCGAGACGGTCTGTCCAGGTAGGGGCTTCGACGGTGCGGATGCAGGGGGAGAATTTGAAGACAACGCCGTGGGGTCTGCTGCCGATGCAGGTTCTGAAATCTTGGGCGGCTCCGGGAGAAGGCCCAGTTCCTTGAGCGCGTACTCGTATCCGAAGATAATCACCAGGGAGAGCACAAGGAACACAATGATACGCTTGTCCATAATGAAAAATCTGTTTCCGTTAGAGTGTAGAAGCCGCTACTTGACCGGGTCTTCTCCCCCGGGATGGAAGGGATGACACTTCATCAAACGGACGATCGCGAGGCCGACACCCTGCACAGCGCCATACCGAGTCACGGCATCCAAAGCGTATCGAGAGCAGGACGGTTCAAACCGGCATGCCGGGCCAAGCAAAGGAGAAATCATGAATCGGTACCCATGAATGATCCACAGACACAGTTGCCGCATATTAATCTGACCTAGGCCGAATCAGATGAACTCGCCGCAATGACATCTCCAACATCCGCATCAAGTCCCCGTGCGCTTGGGTCAGCGCCTCACGCTTCGGGAATATCAGAAGGGCCTGGCCGGGAATCAGATCCTGGTGACACTGTCTTACCAATGCACGAAAGACGCGTTTCGCTCGATTCCTCCGGACCGCGTTGCCGAACCGCCTCCCGACAATAATTCCGACTCGGCTCGGAGCATCATTCATCCTGTACGTCAACAGATTGAACAAGGCCGTCGAAACCCGCCGCCCATGACGTTTGACGGTTTCAATGTCCCGGCTCGCCCGTAAGAAAATGCTGCGTTCCCCTTGCGGTTTCGACATCGCGAAAAAATCTTCCCGCGCCTGCGCACCGTTCATCACGGGTCTTAGTAGGGATAGCTTCTGGTAGGGAAATACAATCCCAGGGCAGCGAGATGTCACCGGCAGATACACGGGCGAACATCGAGAGTGCCGTACGCAGGGAGCTAGACCGTCAACCGAGCCCGCCCTTTCGCCCGCCGGCGAGCCAAGACCCGGCGGCCGTTCTTGGTGCTCATGCGCTTACGGAAACCGTGTTCGCGCTTTTTCTTGAGGTTCGATGGTTGCTGAGATGTAAAGGACACGGCGCTCCCCCCCACACAATCGTTAAAAGAATGGGACCACTCCATCTAATGAGCGATGTATTATAGGGGCGGCGATCAGACCTGTCAATTTACAGACTTTATAGAACTGGACCGTCACGACGATCCGTTCTTTCTATCTAATAATTTCTTTGTTGAGGCGCTTTTGCCTGCGCAGCACCAGATCGCCTCAGCACAGGTATTTTTAACCAGGAGATAGATCAGACAAGTCATTGAATTACACAATCTTTCCCTCGCATCATGAAACCCGCTCTTGGCACCGAGCTTGCTGTTACACAGGGGATTTCCTCAGTGCCAACTTATGGCTTGTCATAGTACTATGGGACACACAATGAATTATTATGGAGGATATTCCTTATGATACTCGTCAGACAGATGCTGGTACCTGTAGCCCTTGCCGCCCTCATCGCCGCCGGCTGCACCAAGCCGCCCTCAGAAAAAATTGAGGCCGCAGAAAAAGCGGTCAAGGACGCCCAACAGAGCGGCGCCGGCACCTACACCGCCGAGGAGTATGCAAAGCTTGAGGGCACACTCGAGGCACTGAAGAAGGAAGTCAGCGAGCAGGATGGGAAGTTAGCCCTCTTTCGAGACTACGGCAAGGTTGAGCAGCTGGCTGCTACAACAGCAGCCGAAGGTGCGCGTGTGAAGGGGGAAGTAGACAAGAAGAAAGAAGAGGCCAAAGCGGGAGCGCTTCAGGCCCAGCAAGTGGCCCAGGAAGCAGTTGCCGCCACGTTGAAATTAGTTGCCAAGGCGCCGGTTGGAAAAGACCGTGCGGCAGTAGAGGCCATCAAGAGTGATGCCGACGCACTCCAAGCCGCACTGAGTCAGATACAGACGGCGATAGACAAGGAAGATTACCTGGCCGCGCAAACTCAAGCTAGGGCCATCAACGACAAGAGCCGGACCGTCTCAGATGAAATTCAAAGTGCTTTGGCTAAAACAGGAAAGGGGAAATCCTCTCCTTCAAGGAAGAACTAAGGTAGAGTTTTCTTGTGGCTGCGACGCGCATCAATCGTACTTGGCTTGCCGGGAGTATTTGCGCGGTTCTTATGGCCGGATGCGTTCCGGCTGTTCCGCCAGAGCTGATCGTTGCGCTCGATGCCATTGATCATGATTTGATTGCCTTGGGCGCTCCACAGGCGGCGCCTGAGGAATATGCCTATTTTGCGAGACAATGGGTCTCGCTCAGAGCCCGCGTGCATGCTGATGACGACCTCATCCGCTGGCCGTGGGAGTCGAACGATATCGAGGAGGAACTTAGGCGGCTTCAGCGCGAGGGTGGAACCACCGTCGTGCGCCTCAATGAACGGCGGTCCAGACAACGGAGTACAGCAGAATCCACCGTCACGCGCCTTGAACAGCGCTTCCTGGCTATGGCCTCGCAAGTCCAATCATTCGATGGGCGAGTTGCGTTGGGGGAAAAACCGGTCCAAACAGATCTGCTCATCAAACAGGCCCGGCTTTTCTTCGAACAGAAAGACTATGCGAGATCTATCCAGGCAGCAGAGCAAGCGAGTCATGCTCTCCGGATCCAGACGACGGCATTGACACAAGAGCTGGGACGGTATGCCGATGACCGGCAGATCAGGCAGTGGCAGGCCATGGTCAAACAAACCGTGGACTGGTCGCGGACGCATCAATCCACCGCGATTGTAGTGAGCAAAGCCGACCGGGAATTAACCCTCTACAAGAACGGACGCAGAGTGTTATCATACCCCGTCCGGCTGGGTTTCAACGGCATCCGTGAGAAATTGTTCCAGGGGGATGGAGCCACGCCGGAGGGTCGGTACCGAGTGATTGACGCGCGTGGGGCAGGACAAACACAGTTTTATCGCGCCCTTGTGTTGGACTATCCCAACACAGAAGACCGTCGGCGTTTTCGGATGGCCAAGCAGTCTGGAAAGATTGCTCTGACGAAAAACATCGGAGGGCAAATCGAAATCCATGGTGTGGAGAGTGAACTCATGGCCCAGACCCTCGGCTGCATCATGCTGGATAATCGTCACATGGCCGAACTCTTTGCGCGAGTGTCCTCCGGTACGCCGGTTACGATCGTCGGTGCGTTGACCGGGAGCAATTCAATTGCGTTGGCCTTGTCTCAGCTAGCCGATCAAAAAGACAAAACCTGAGCGCAATTATGGCGTCTGTACCAACTGCTCTCTCGTCGTTCATCCTGATCGGACTGTTAGTGGCTGATGTGCCGCTCAACAGCCAAACGCTATTCCCAAGTTCAGAGCCATTCACGCCTTCCGCACCGACCAAAGCAGGCGGCCATCATCTCCAAACCCTCCAAGCACAATATAAAGCGCTGTCCGAGCAACTCTCCCGGCTCAAACCACATCAGCCGTACATTCTCGTCGATACGGCTCGTAACCATCTGTATGTCAAACGCCGGCAAGAAATCGTGCTTGACGCCATTGCCTCGACAGGAAGCGGAACCATCCTTGATAAACCTGGTGAGGGCAATGACCAATGGGTGTTTGACACCCCCCGCGGAGAATTTCTCGTGCAGTCCAAGCTCACTCATCCCGCTTGGGTAAAGCCGGATTGGGCATTCATCGAAGAAGGTCAGGAGGTTCCAACAAACCAAGCCGACCGTGTTGAGCAGGGAGTGCTGGGCGAGTACGCGTTGGGATTCGGGAAGGGCTATTTCATCCACGGCACGCTCTACACGCGCTTCCTGGGGAAAAATGTTACGCATGGCTGCATCCGGCTGAATGATGGCGACCTCAAGCGCGTCTACACATTCGCTCGAATTGGGACACCGATCATCATCTTCTAATCGATCTTGCCTCGGCGACGCACCCCTCATGAGCTTCTGCGCAGTCTTGTTCATGCTTCTTCTTATGGGCGCCCCGAGTCAGGCTGGGGACCTTGAGGCGTTTCCAGATCTCAATCTCAACGATCCGGGCGCGGTGCAGGAAGCCGCCCGTGTGCTCCATGAGGAAATCAAGCTGGCGGCACGTCCCCAGACCTATCTGCTCATCGATCTCGTAACCAGCACCATCCACATCAAAGGCCGTGGCGTCGAGCTCCACAGAGTTCCTATCGTCGCGTGGTCCGCCAAGGCATTGCACAATCTGAAGGGCACCCACCGCTTGATCGTGCGGCCGCCCGTCGTTCGGCGAAAAATCGATCCCACCGCTTCAGTTGAGCAAGAACCGATTTCACTGGCAGACATGCCGGTCGGCTATACCCTTTCGTTCACTCCAGCACTGATCATTGATGTCGCGCCCGTGGCGGGAGAAAATCCATTTCAATGGCTCAAAGCTCGAGGGAAGGCATGGTGGAGGAGTTTGAAGGACGAGACGCTTTCGCTGTCCACGGGTCAATCAGCGACGCAAGGCCCTCATCTCCAGTTAGAGGTCTCTGCGGAGCAGGCCCAATCCTTGGCGTGGTCGGCCGTTGACGGCATGGCTTTAGTCGTCCGCCGAAGGGCCGATAAATAGATGAGTAGGTGGCGGACAATGATTGTCTTTTCAATTATGGGCTCATAAGATACGGGAGATATTGCTCCCAGCCTAACCCAACCCATTCGTGCAGGGGAGACTCCATGCCAATCCCATTACGAGACAAGCTGGCTTCCTCATTCCAATCCACAATCGCTCCGGCCCTTGAGGCATTGAGCCGAAATCGGGTTGTTGAGCGGTTGTGGGCCAAAGACCACCGGCTGTGGAAACCGGCACCGAAGGAGATTACCGACCGCCTTGGTTGGCTGACTCTGCACGAGCATATGCGGCAGCAACTGGAGAATCTCCAACGCTGCGTCAATGCGGCACAGGACATGCGCATCACCGATGTCGTCCTGCTGGGAATGGGCGGAAGCAGTCTTGGACCGGAAGTGCTCCGTACGTCGTTCAAGCCTCAGAAACAGGCTCCCAGATTGTGGGTGCTCGACTCGACTGTGCCTGGTTGGGTGCGAGAGGTGAGCAGGGCTATCACTCCATCCCGGACGCTGTTTCTCGTCGCAAGCAAGTCCGGAGGAACCATCGAGGTCCTCTCGCTCTTTGCCCACTTTTGGAATCTGGTCGCGAAGGCGAAAATGAATCGAGGGGGCGATCAATTCGTTGCCATTACGGATCCGGGCACCGGTCTCGAAAAAATGGCACAGGACTATGGGTTCAGGCAGACGTTTTCCAATCCTCCCGATATCGGAGGGCGGTACTCTGTTCTGTCACTGTTCGGCCTGGTCCCTGCTGCACTGCTTGGGCTTGACGTTCCTCGCCTCTTGGACCGAGCAGCCGGCATGGCGGAGCGATGCCAGGCACAGGCGGCCATCGACAAAAATCCGGGAGCCTATCTCGGCGCGGCAATGGGGAGTCTTGCCAAGGCCGGACGAGACAAGGTCACAGTCATCGCATCGCCCGTGCTTGCCACCTTTGGCTTATGGGCGGAACAGCTCATCGCTGAGAGCACCGGCAAGGAGGGAACCGGCCTCATTCCCGTTGCGCAAGAACCGATTCTGGCGCCTTCTGCCTACGGACAGGACCGTTTCTTCGTCTATCTGCGCCTCAAGGAAGAGAAGAATGCCACTCTGGATCGGCAAGTCCAGGCACTCGGTAAATCGCAGCATCCGATTCTCCGATTCGATCTGCAAGATCGTTACGACCTCGGAGCTGAGTTCTTTCGCTGGGAATTTGCGACCGCCGTAGCGGGACACCTACTGGGAATCCATCCATTCGATCAGCCGAATGTTCAAGAGAGCAAAGACAATACGAATCGTATGCTCGGAGTCTTCCAATCGACCGGACGGTTACCGAAACTATCGAGCAGCACTCCCAAACAAGCGGCGCAGGAACTCTCCAGCCGTATGCAGGCCGGCGCCTATGTCTCCATCTTGGCCTACACGACGCCGTCACGTCCATTCGAAGCGGCGGTACGCCGTCTCCGCCGAGCCCTTGTTGCACAGCATCATGTAACCACGACGTTTGGATACGGCCCTCGGTACCTGCACTCAACCGGACAACTACATAAAGGCGGTCCCGATACCGGTGTCTTTCTTGAATTAGTGGATCGTATGACGCCGGATCTGGCCATCCCGAACAAGCCGTTTTCGTTCGGCACGCTGGCCCACGCGCAGGCCGCGGGGGATTTGGATTCGCTTCGTGCGCATCACCGCCATGCCATCCGCATCCAATTAGGGCAGGATCAAGCGGCCACGGTCGATGCCGTGACGACGGCACTCGCGCCGATCCGATCATCACCCCGGCGAACAACTGCCAGGAATCGCCGTCGGACCTCCCGCCGCTGATATGGCAGTCACTCCCGACATTCGCATCGCAGCTGATGGCCAGACCTGGGCCCATGCCGCCGCGTCGCTTGTCCATGCTGTCAGTGAGGAGGCCATTCGATCTCATGGCCGGTGTCTCATTGCCTTGTCCGGTGGCACGACTCCGAGAACCTTGTACCAGACGCTGGTCTTACCGGAATGGAAAGAACGCTTCAATTGGCCACAGATAGTCTTTCTCTTCGGAGATGAACGCTGTGTTCCACCGGAACATCCTGAAAGCAATTTCCACATGGCCCAGGCCGCGCTGTTTCAGCCCTTGGGAATTCACCCTGACCACATCTATCGCATAAACGGGGAACACCTAGATCCTGCGGCTGCCGCGCAACAATATGAAGAATCGCTGCGCCGGCTGACGCATTGTGCAGCTCCTGAAATCCCACGGATCGACCTGATCCTGCTTGGTCTTGGAGAAGATGGGCATACCGCGTCGTTGTTTCCAGGGACCGCAGCCATCCAAGAACAGACCAGGGCTGTCACAGTCGGTCGAGCGCCCCAAGGAATCATCTCGCGCCTGACCATGACACTAGGTGTGCTCAACCGGGCGACTGTGGTACTGTTTCTGGTCGCAGGTTCGAGCAAGGCCGCCATCGTGCGCGCGATTCTTGAGCCGCAACGTGCGGCAGATCGAACGTATCCGGCAGCGTTGGTGGTCCCTGAAACAGGGCGGCTGATGTGGGTGTTGGATCGATCTGCAGCTGAGCAGTTGACGATCCGCCACCACGACATCTGAGGTGACGACCAGGCATGATTCTCGCGGGTGATATCGGCGGAACCAAGACCAATCTCGCTCTCTATGACTGGACTGTCGAGCGAACTGAGCCGGTTCGTCTCGAATCATTCCATAGCCGAGACTACACGTCCCTTGAAGACATCCTCCAAGAATTTCTGGAGCCGCCCACGCCGCCGACTCTGCTGGACGGATCGGAGAATTCAGAATCTTCCGCCGCGCATGAGACTAAGCAACCTATGGAGCGCATCACGCTTGCCGCCGGTTGCTTTGGCATCGCTGGGCCGGTCATCGACAATTATAGCCAGACGACCAATCTACCGTGGATTGTCGATGGCGCGAGCATTGCCAAGCAGTTCAATATTCCTCGCGTCCAATTGCTCAACGATCTCGAAGCGACAGCCTACGGGGTCTTGCTGCTGCGACCCGACGAAATCGAGGTGCTCAATCCGGGCGTTCCGCCGAAAAAGCGGCAGGCGCTGGTGCTCATTGCGGCTGGAACAGGATTGGGTGAGGCCATTCTGTTTTGGGATGGAAAGTCCTATCGCCCCATGCCGTCGGAAGGCGGCCATGCGGACTTTGCCCCTAACAACGACAACGAAATTGAATTGCTTCGGTATCTGCGCAGCCAGTATCTTCATGTCAGCTACGAACGGCTGCTCTCCGGGCCGGGATTGCACGCGATCTACGAATATCTGCGCGATACCAAGAAGAATGAACCGACCTGGCTGGCAGAAAAGGTCAAGGCCGGGAATCCGCCAGCGGAAATTGCCGAGGCCGGCTTGAAGGGCCAGGCTGAAATCGCCAAACAAGCGCTCGATCTCTTCGCCTCGATTTATGGCGCAGAGGCGGGGAACTTGGCGTTGAAAGCACTTGCGTTGGATGGTGTCTACATCGGCGGCGGAATTGCCCCGAAACTCATAGAGAAACTCCGGGACGGCACGTTCATGAAGGCCTTCACCAACAAAGGGCGGTACAAACGGTTGATGGCCAACATGCCCGTCAAAGTCGTTATGAACCAACATGCAGCTCTCCTTGGCGCGGCCTCCGTGGCCGGCGCCCTTTCCCATGCCCAGACAGCATGACAACCCCGCACGATCTGGACAGTCTCAAAAAATCAGCCGCCTTGAAAGCCGTCGAGTTCGTTCGCGACGGGATGGTCGTCGGACTTGGGACTGGGTCGACGGCCAAGCACGTTGTCGCGGCGTTGGGAGAACAGGTGCGGGCCGGCATGAAACTGCGCGGCGTGCCGACGTCGCAGGAGACGGCCACGCTGGCCAGGCAGGCAGGGATTACGCTGATCGACAGCGACAATCGATGGGTGATCGATGTCGCCATCGACGGGGCGGATCAGGTCGATCCAAAGTTCAATCTGATCAAGGGCGGCGGTGGGGCATTACTCAAGGAAAAGATCGTCGCAGCCTCGGCCAAGCAATTCGTGGTGGTGGTCGACCGAACGAAACTGGTGCCGGTCCTTGGAGGTTCGTTTCCACTGCCAGTCGAAATCATTCCCTTTGGCTGGGGCAGTACGGCACGGGAGATTGAAACCCTGACCAGCAGCCGCGTCGTCCTCCGTGAGCGAAACGGTGTGCCGTTCAAGACGGAAGCGGGGAACCTGATTGTGGACGTTCACGTGGTTCGGATCGACAATCCATCAGCTGTTGAAATTGCGCTGAACCAAATTCCCGGCGTGGTCGAAACCGGTCTGTTTGTCGGGCGAACCGATGTGCTGATCGTCGGCACAGCCGGCGGCGCCGAAATCTCTCGTGCGAAGAGGACATGAGGGGTGCCGTCGGTCGCCGCCGTGCGTTTCAATTGCTGGCCCAGACGGTCCGTGGTCTCTTCATCCTCCCACTGATCCCGTTTGCCGATTCACTACCAGCGCGATCTCAGTGCCCAAGCCGCTACGACTCAACTGAAAGGCAAGGTCATGAACCACGAGACAACTAGCGCCCTCGATCCCTATCGGCTGCCGCGCCATGTCATCCCGAACAGATACGAGTTGCGGTTGGAGCCCGACCTTGATCGCGCAACCTTCACCGGCCATGCGGTCGTTACCCTGACCATCACTCAGCCGACGACGGCCATCGTCATGAACGCGGTTGATCTGACCATCAACCAGGCTGAGCTCACCGGCCAGTCAGCGACGCACCGGTCTGCAACGATCGAGTTGGATGACCCGCTCCAGCGCTGCAGGGTGACCTTTGCGCAGACGGTCGTCCCAGGAGAATGGACGTTACGCCTCACGTTTCAAGGAGTTCTCAACGACAAGCTGCGCGGGTTCTATCGCAGCACCTATAAGGACCAATCGGGAACGACACAGACGATGGCGGCTACGCAATTCGAGGCGACGGATGCGAGGCGCGCCTTTCCCTGCTGGGACGAGCCCGACTTCAAAGCCGTGTTTGCCACGACGTTGGTCATCGATCCCCGCCTGACTGCCGTGTCGAACACGTCCATTGTCTCGGAGTCGATGGAGGCCGGCAAGAAAGTGTTGCGCTTCGCGGACAGCATGAAAATGTCCACCTACCTTGTCGCCTTCATCGTCGGGCAGCTGATCGCAACCGAACCACGGCTCGTCGGCAAGACGCCGCTCCGGCTCTGGACCATTCCCGGCAAGCAACCGCTGACGCCTTTCGGCCAAGACATTGCCGAAGCCTCGCTCGCATTTTTTGAGGGCTACTACGGCATTCCCTATCCGGGAGGCAAGCTCGACCTGCTTGCCATTCCCGACTTTGCCTCGGGCGCCATGGAAAATCTGGGAGCCATCACGTTCCGGGAAACGGCATTATTGGTCGATCGGCGCACCGGGACGCACGGCGAGCTCGAGCGGGTGGCCGACGTGGTCGCTCACGAGAACGCTCACATGTGGTTTGGCGATCTCGTCACGATGTCCTGGTGGAATGGACTGTGGCTCAACGAGGCTTTTGCCACCTTCATGGAAATGCT
>Ga0210376_1000001_pt1 | contig 39481 bp, 45 predicted proteins | sample S771metaT_FD_170484 | JGI IMG/M metagenome (GOLD analysis project Ga0210376, IMG submission 170484) | Metatranscriptome of estuarine sediment microbial communities from the Columbia River estuary, Oregon, United States - S771 (Metagenome... | ecosystem: Environmental > Aquatic > Marine >... | reverse complement strand
GGTGCGAAGAGCGCGGTTTCCGTCTAGCTGGAGGTGGATTTCAGTGTTTCTGTAATCCACGCCTACATGTAGGTTTTCCGGGTGTGGCGCGCTAACCCCTTGAAAGTACTAGCTGTTCCGTCTGTACCACGGACGTGGTACAGACGGAACATGGGCACTCCCTGCAGCCTGCGCGACCTGGCGAAGCGGCTGGGCACCTCGCACGTAGCGCTCCGACGGCTGGTGCTGGCCGGGACTATTACCTCCGGTGTCCGCCACGAAGGCGGAAAGGTCGAGGTGACCGACGGGGACGCTGCCGCCAAGGACTGGTTGGAAAAGGTCGATCGTTCTAGGGCACCGGCCTACGTTCGTGAAAACGCGGATCGGGTAGCTGCGGAGATTGCCAGCAAGGGGGGGCGCCCCAAGAAATTGCCGGAACAGGAAATTGCCGGTGCGGAAATTGGGGGGGAGGAAAATCCTATTGGAATTCCACCGCTGGCCGTTTCCGCGGCCAAGGAAAAATACTACCGGGCAGAGAAGGCGCGAATGGATGTCGTGACCCGTGCCGGCGGCCTGGTCGAGCGCGCTCGCGTCCGCCAAGTCCTGGAAGGGGCGTTCCGGGCCTGTCGGACGAAGCTCTTGGGCCTTCCGCCCAGGCTGCGCCAGGAGCTACCACACCTCTCCGCGGCGGACGCCGAGCTGGTCGAGCGGCTGGTAAGGGAGGCGCTCGAGGACCTCGCGGACAGCTCGGTGCTGGCGGACCTGGGGCCGGCGGCCGGAGTGGGGGAAGACGAAGGAGGCGCTGAGGCATGAAGCCGGGGGTTCCGACGTCGTTCGGGTGGTGGTCGTTGGCACTGGGGTGGCGCGTCTACGGCTTCTTTGGGCGGCTGGTGGCAGGCCTCTACTACCGGTGGCCGCACCAGGTTCAGCGCAGCTCTATAGACGCAGAGTTCCGCGTTCAGACGGATCTCCGCGCTCTACCGGAGGCGAGCGGTTTTCGTTTGCCTCCGCCGGACCCCGCGCTGCGCAATCCCCTGGGTAAGGACGGCAACCTACCTCCTAACCCGAGGTCCCGGTGAAGACTGACATTGTCTACGCCAGCCCGGAGGACGTCGTCCGGGAGAGCATGGAGGCCTGGCGCCCGCCACCCAAGCTGTCTCTGTCCGAGTGGGCGGACCGGTACTTCCGCTTGTCCGCCGAGAGCTCGGCAGCGGCGGGCCGGTGGACGACTCTCCCCTACCAGCGCGAGCCAATGGATTGCATGACCGACCCGCGGGTAGAGCGGGTAACGTGGATGAAATCAGCGCGGGTTGGTTACACGAAGATGTTGAACGCAGCGGCGGCCTACCACATGCACCATTCGCCCGCCGCTGTGCTGGTGGTGCAGCCGACAGTGGATGACGCACGCGGGTACAGCAAGGAGGAGATCGCGCCCATGTTGCGCGACGTCCCCGAGCTGGCGGAGATCGCGTTCCGAGACGAAGCTGAGGACGTCGGACCGAAGGGCTCGGCGAACACTATCCTGCACAAAGTTTTTCCGGGTGGAGTGCTCTCGCTCGTGGGTGCCAACTCGGGGACGGGCTTGCGGCGTGTCTCTCGCAAACTCGTGCTTTTCGATGAGGTGGATGCCTACCCGCCGTCGGCGGGAAGCGAAGGCGATCCGGTCGAGCTCGGCATCAAGCGGACGATGACTTTCCACGACCGAAAAATCGTATGCGGCTCCACCCCCCTGGTGCGCGGCACCTCGCGTATCGAGAGCCTTTACCTCGAGGGCGACCAGCGTCGCTACTTCGTCCCGTGCCCTCAGTGCGGACACATGGCCCCGCTCGTATTCTCACGCGAGACGACGCGTGAGGACGGCGAGACGCCGCTCACCGGGCACGTCATGCGCTGGCCGGAAGGCAAGCCAGAGGATGCCTTTTTTGAATGCGGGATATCCGGGTGCGTCATCGAGCACAAGGACAAGCGATGGATGGTCGAGCGCGGGGAGTGGCGCGCAGGAAATCCGAGCCAGCACACCGAGAAAATACACGCGTCGTTCCACATTTGGGCGGCGTACTCTTACGCCGCAAACGCGGCCTGGGGTGATATCGCTCGGGAATTTCTCGCGGCTAAGGACGACGTCGAAAAATTGAAGACGTTTGTCAACACCGTACTCGGGCAGACCTGGAAGGAACGGGGGGAGGCCCCGGACTGGCAGCTCCTGCATGCTCGGCGGGAAACCTACAAGGTTGTGTCCGAGCGGGTGGAGTTCCTGACGGCCGGCGTGGACGTGCACTCGGACCGCCTTTCCTACGAGGTCGTGGGGTGGGCGCGGGACAAGGAGAGTTGGTCCGTCGAGTCGGGCGTGTTCCCGGGCAAGGCGGACGAGCCCGCGGTGTGGAAGGAGGTGGACGCGCTTCTGCTTCGCTCCTGGCCAACCGAGGCCGGCGGACAGATGCAAATTGCGCGGCTCGCTGTGGATTCTGGGTACGCCACAAATACCGTCTATTGTTGGGCGCGGGGCTGGGGGATGTCACGCGTCATCGCGGTAAAGGGGGCCGATGCCCAGAAGTGGATCCTGGGGGTGCCTTCGCCGGTGGACGTGACGGTAGGCGGACGGCGGCTCTCGAGGGGGTACAAGGTCTGGACAGTGGGGAGTTCCGTGGTCAAGGCAGAGGTTTACGGTTTGCTCCGGCGCAAGGAGCCAGGTCCGGGCTACTGTCACTTTCCTGAGTACGGAGAGGACTTTTTCAGGGAACTCACCGCCGAGCAGATGGTGACCGTGAAGAACAGGCGGGGGTTCGCGCAACAGGTGTGGGTGCTCCTGCCTCAGCGGCAGAATCACTTCCTGGACTGCCGGGTCTACGCCCGCGCGGCGGCGGCGTCCTTGGGATTGGACCGGTGGGCACCGGTGACGACGGCCGAGGGGAAGGTACCGCTCGCCCAGGTGACGCCGGCAGTATCTCCACCTCCACCCCGCCCCCACCCCGCCGCTGGGGGCTGGCTGGGAGACCGCAGGAACGGTCGTGGGGGCGGCGGGTGGCTAGGTGGGGGGCGTTGACGCCGGGTCCGCTCGCGGGTATCTCTGGGATATGGACATCTGGACTCAGGCGGACATCAACGAGCTCAAGGCGGCCGTGAGAAGCGGCGTCCTGGAGGTCGAGTACCAGGGTCCTCCCCGGCGGAGGATTGTCTACCAGTCCCTCAGCGAAATGCGGGATCTCTTGGCGTCGATGACGTTCCAGGTGGGCGGCACTTCGGCGGTGAAGCTCGCGACCTCCTCGAAGGGGTTTTGATGACGCTTCACGGCCTGGACCGGCTGACCGCTTTCTTCGCCCCGCGGTGGACGCTGGCGCGGGCGCGGGCCCGGCTGGCGCTTCGCCACTACGAGGCGGCGCAGGGCGGGCGACGAACGCAGGGCTGGGCGCGGGACCGCGGCGACGCCAACACGGTGTCTGCTCGGGCGCTGGTGGAGCTGCGCCTGCACGCTCGGGATCTTGTGAGGAACAATGGGTGGGCTCGCCGGGCGCAGCGCGTCCTGGCGGACCACGCTGCGGGCTGGGGGATTGTGCCCCACCCCCAGGGTCCGGCGGCCGACAGGGCAGCGGAGCTCTGGAAGAGGTGGGCGGACAGCACGCAGTGCGACGCTGACTCGAGGACGACCTTCGCCGGGCTGCAGCACCTGGTGATGAGATCGCTGGCTACGGACGGTGAGGTCCTCGTCCGGCGCCGGCCGCGGCGGGCGGAAGACGGGCTGTCCCTCCCGCTGCAGCTCCAGGTGCTCGAGGCGGACTACCTGGACACCTCTAAGGACGGCGTCGCGGGTCCGTCGGGAGGACCGATTATCCAGGGGGTGGAGTTCGACCAGGTTGGCCGGCGGACGGCCTACTGGCTTTTCCCTCAGCACCCTGGGAGCTCGGCGCCGCTCGCTCGGGGCGGGGCGGGGGTGTCCCGCCCGGTGCCCGCCTCGGAAGTCCTGCACGTCTACTATCTGGACCGACCTGGCCAGGTCCGCGGGTTGAGCTGGTACGGGGCGGCCATTGTCCCTCTGAAGGAGCTCGACGCGTACGAGGATGCTGAGTTGGTCGCGGCGAAGATTGCCGCCTGCTTCGCCGCGTTCGTCACGGATGCGGACGGCGCGGGGGCGCCTCTTGGGGTACAGGATGCGCAGGACCCGATGGTCGAGCGGTTCGAGCCCGGCATGATTTCGCGTCTGCCGCCGGGCCGGGACGTCAAGTTTGGCACGCCGCCCGCGGCGGCCCCGAGCGAGTTCTCGTCTCGGCAGCTCCGAAAAATCGCCGCCGCCCTGGGGTGCACTTACGAAGACCTGACTGGAGACTACCGCTCTGCCACCTACTCGAGCGCGCGCATGGCGCGGCTCGCGCATTGGGCCAGCGTCTACGACTACCAGCACAACATGCTGATTCCTCAGCTCTGCGCCGGGGTGTGGGGGTGGGCGATGGGGGCGGCGGAAATTGCCGGGCTTGTTGACAGCGTCCCGGATGCTGAATGGACTACTCCGGCCGTTCCAATGCTCGAGCCGGACCGCGAGGGGCTGGCGTACCAGCGGCTTGTCCGGGCCGGGGTTCTGACCCCGAGCGACGTCGTGCGCGAGCAAGGACGCGACCCGCGGCGGCATTGGCAGGCTTACGCCGACGACCTGACCGAGCTGGACCGGCAGGGCATCGTCCTGGACTGCGACCCGCGGCGGACCTCTCAGGCCGGCAACGCCCAGGCTCAGGCGGGTTTGACGAGGGCGGATTCCGGTGGTACGGGTGAAGGTGATGGCCAGTAAAATTCAGATCCCTGCGCTGCGCCTTCGGGCGGAAATCGAGCCGGCGAGCATCGACGTCGAGGCCCGCGAGGTGGACGTCGTCTGGACTACCGGGGCGCGGGTACTCCGCGGGTTCTGGGATCGTTTTTGGGAGGAGTTGTCCCTCGACCCGCGCCACGTTCGCTTGAGGCGGCTGAACAACGGCGCCCCCCTGCTTGACGGACATCGAGGCGACAGCGCGGCGGCGGACGTCATGGGAGTGGTCGTGTCCGGTTCGGCGAAGCTCGCCGGCAAGAAGGGGACGGCGCGCGTTCGGTTTTCTCCGGCTGGAGTGGACGAGCGGGCCGACAGGCTCTTTGAGAAGGTTCGGGCGGGCATCGTTCAGAACGTCAGCGTGGGGTACCGCGTCCATAAGTTGGAGAAGGTGGAGGATGGCGCGGATAAGATTCCCGTCATGCGGGCAACGGACTGGGAGCCCTATGAGGTTTCCGCCGCGGCCATGGGCGCTGACGACGGCGCCGGCTTCCGGGCGGCAGCGCCCGGCGTCGAGCTGAACGATTGCGAGTTTCTCACCCGCGGCGACGAGCCGCAGCAACTGGAGGTCCAGGTGACCGAGGAAGAGATCAAGGCGGCCGAGGCGAAGCGGCAGGCGGAGCATGAGGCCCAGCGCAAGGCGGCAGTCGAAGCCGAGCGGAAGCGGTCGGCCGGCATCCGGGTGGTGGTGCGCCGGGCTGGCCTCGACGAGGCGCTGGCCGACGAGCTGGTCAACACCGGTAAGACGGTGGATGAGGCGCGGGAGGCGGTGCTCGACAAGCTGGCCGAGCGGAGCGAGCGGGCCGGCCCTAGCCAGGTGCCGGCCGGCGGCGGGGTGCAGGTGGTGGTGGATGAGCGGGACAAGCGGAGAGGGTTTGAGGTGGCGTGGCTCATCGCCAAGGCCGGGCGGACGGCGGAGGTCGAGAAGGCGAAAAAGAACGAGCGCGTTGGCCACTTGCTGCGGGATGTCCAGACGGATCCAGGCCCGGCGCGTGGGATGCGGCTCGCAGAGATGGCGCGCGGGCTTCTCGAGCGGAACAGGGTTTCGACCTCCGGTCTCGATCAGATGGCGCTGGTCGGGCGCGCCCTTCAGTTCCGGGACGGTCCCTACCAGGGGACCGACACCTTCCCGGTGTTGTTCGAGCAGGCACTCGGGAAGATCCTGCTGGCTTCATACGTGACGGCCGACGACACCTGGAGGTTCATCGCGGAGACCACGACGGTCTCCGACTTCCGCGACTCGCCGCGTTACCGGCAGGGCGCGTTCGGGGTTCTCGACGTCCTGAACGAGAACGGAGAGTTCCGCACCAAACCCATCCCTGACGGCCAGAAGATCGTCGTCCAGACTGAGACCCGGGGCAACATTATCTCCCTCACGCGGCAGGCGATCATCAACGACGATATGGTGGCGCTCGGTGACCTCGCCGCGCGTTTCGGTCGGGCCGCCGGGCTGACGCTCGAGGTGTCGCTGTACCTGCTCATCAACGCGAATGGCGGCCTAGGCCCGACGCTGAGCGACGCAAATCCGTTCTTCCACACGAGCCGCGGGAACATCAACACGGTAGGTTCGGCGCTCAGCGTCGATGGCTTGGACGCGGACCGCGTCGTTCTCGGCAAGCAGAAGGAGCCGAACAGCGAGGAGTACATCGTCCAGCGCCCAGACGTGTTGCTGGTTCCGCTCGAGTTGGGCGGGGCCGCGCGCGTTGTCGTCAACAGCGAAAAGGACCCGAGTAGCGGCAAGTACCAGGTGACCAATAAGGTCGCGAACATCGTGCGGACCATCGTGGATACGCCGAGGGTCACCGGGACGCGGCGCTACATGTTCGCCAAGGGGGCGGACAGCTCCGCGTACAAGGCGGTTTTCCTGGAGGGCACCGGCGAGACTCCCTACATGGAGATGAAGGACGGTTTCGACGTCGACGGTACGAGCTGGAAGGTGCGGCTCGACGCCAAGATGTGTGCCTTCGACCCGAAGGCGGGGGTGACGAACGCGGGCGCGTAGCCCAAGCAGGACCGGCGTAAGCCGGAGGTCGGGGAGCTCGACGGCGGCACGGATACCCCCCCCGGAGCGGGTTCGACTCCCGCCCCCCGACCATTCACAGACGGGCGTGAACCCGAGGAGAAGACGACATGACGTGGAACTATGTTCAACCGGGCGGCACGGTGGCGCTGATCGCGCCCTACGACCGGGGCGTAGGAGAGGGGGCGCTGGTAGGCGCTCTTTTCGGCGTCTCTCTGCAGACGGTGCTTTCTGGCGAGCAGGGCGAGTTCGCGACGTGCGGCGTCTGGACGCTTGCGGCGACGAGCGCTCAGGCGTGGACTCAGGGCCAGAAGGTGTACTGGAACGTCGGTACGAAGCTGGCCGACTCGACCGAAGGCGTCGGCCCGCTCGTCGGTGTGGCGGCCAGCGCGAAGGTGAATCCCAGCTCGACGGGCCTGGTCCGACTCAACGAGGCTGCGTCCGGCGTCAGTGCGTCCGGCGTCCTGGCGCTGCGCGCCCGGGTGACCATCGCCCAGATCAACGCGGGCCTGGAACTCTTGCCGGCGCTCGCGGGCAAGGCCTACCGTCTCGTGGACGCCTTTGCCATCGCTGTCGGTGGAGCCGCAGCGGCGGTGACCACGGTGGACCTGCTCGGCACCCTGTCGGGTTCGCGCAAGCTGGTGGCCTGGGCGCAGGCCAGCCTGACTCAGAGCGCTCTTCTGCGCGCGGGCGGGACCGGGGCGGCCATCCTCGCCGACGGCGCGTCATTCGTGGCGAACGACCCGAACACCCCCATCACCGTCGGGAAGACCGGGGCGGATGTCACCACCGCCACCCACATCGATATCCAGATTTGCTACCAGGTCGTCTAGATGAGCTTCGCCGCGTCCCTCGAGCGGATGGACGTCCAGGTGCAAGAGCACCTGGGGGGTCTCATCACCTACCAGCCGGCGGCCGGGCCGGCGGTAGAGGTGCGCGGCATCTTCGACCAGCTCTACCAGCGCGTCACGCTCGGGGAGCCGGGTGTGTCCAGCTCGGGGCCGGCGGTTTGGTTCGTGCTGGCGGACTTGCCGGACGACGTACTCGAGATGGAGAGCACGCTCGACAGCGTTCGGGTGACGGTTGGCGGGAAGACCTACCGGCCCGTCGAGGTGGAGCCCGACGGTAAGGGCGGCGTGCTCTTGCGCCTCCACGAGGTTTGACGTGCACCCCAGGGCGGCCGTTCGCAAAGCCATCGTCGCCGCGCTCGTCAACAAGACGGCGGCCGGAGCGCGTGTCTTCCCCACGCGGATAATCCCCCTTCGGACGCTCGAGCTCCCCGCGCTGGCCGTCTTCGTCCGCCTGGAAGAGGTGGACGTCGATGGCAGTCAGAACACCGCGCCGCTCGAGCTGGACCGGACGGCGGACGTCGTGGTCGAGGGCTACGCCCAGGCGGGGCAGAATGTTGACGACGTACTCGACGCGCTCTCCGAAGAGGTAGAGGCGGCTCTCCGCGATGACATCTCGTTCGGTGGCACGGCGGCACGGTCCATATTGGCTCGCACAGAGCTCGAGGTGGTGGACGAGGGCGACAAGCTCCGAGGCCTTGCGCAGTGGACGTTGAGGGTGCAGTATTTCTCGGCGTGGACGGGCGTGGCGGCGGTGGATGATTTGGAGCGGGTGGGCGTGACGTGGGACGTTGCAGCGGGTGAACAACACCCGGGGGACCGGGCTGAAGACGTGGTGGAGGTCGAACCCCCGCCGTGAGGAGAGCGATGGAGGACAGGGTCAAGATTCGCCCCGCAGAGGGTCGGTTGGTCCGGATGCCGGACGGCAAGCAGCCGCTGCCGGCCGAGGGGCTCGAGGTCGAGCGGAACACGTACTGGATTCGCCGGCTCCGCGCTGGCGACGTCGTCGAGGTGACCAATGGCAATTCCGAGTAACCTGCGCGTCCCGTTCGTTTCTGTCGAGGTGTCCAACGCCAAAGCCCAGCAAGGCCCCGCGCTCCTGGCGTACCGGGCGCTTCTACTCGGTCAGAAGACGGCGGCCGGTACCGCAGCGGCGGACAGCCTCCACCTGGTCACTTCCGCAGCGCAGGTGTCCGCCCTGGCCGGCCGCGGCTCGATGCTCCACCGGCAGGCCCTAAGCTGGTTCCGGAACAACCGTTCCACAGAGCTGCGGATTGGCGTCCTCGCGGACAACGTCGCGGGCGTGGCGGCCTCGGGGACGCTGACTGTGTCGGGGCCGGCGACTGCGGCGGGCACGCTGGCGGTCTATCTCGCTGGGGAGCGCGTGGAAGTCGCCGTGGCAAACAGCGACTCGGCGAACACCATCGCCACGGCACTGAACGCCGCAATCAACGCCAACCTCGACCTTCCCGTAACCAGCACGGTCCTGAACGCCGTCGTGACCGTGACGTGCAGGCACAAAGGGCTGGTGGGCAACGGTATCAATATGCGGGTCAACTACCGCGAGGACGACGCCTACCCGGTGGGTGTCAGCGTGGCGGTAGTCGCCATGAGCGGCGGCACGACGGCGCCGAGCTTGACGGCCGTCATTGCTGCGCTCGGGGACACCTGGTTCCACGTCTGGGCACACCCCTGGACGGACAGTACTTCGCTCGACGCCATTGAGGCAGAGCTGGCGTCTCGATTCGGCCCGCTCCGGATGATCGAGGGACTGGCCGTCACGTCGGCTATCGGTTCTGTCGGGACGCTCTCTGCGCTTGGCGGGGGGCGCAACTCGCCCCACAGCGTCATCGTCGCGCAGGATGGGGACGCGCATCTTACCTGGTCCCCAGAATTCGCGGCGGCGGTGGCGGCCGTGATGGCGGCCGAGGGTGCAGCGGACCCGGCGCGGCCCTTCCAGACGCTGCCGATCGTGGGCGCGCTCCCGCAGGCGGAGACGGACCGCTTCACGCTTCAGGAGCGCAACTTGCTCCTGTTCGACGGCATCGCCGTCACGTCCACGGATGCGGCCGGACAGGTGCGCACTGGCCGACTTATCACCACCTACCAGACGGGGGCCGGTGGAGCCTCGGACACAAGCTACCTGGACGCGGTGACGCTCCTGACGATCCTGTACCTGCGGTACAGCTTCCCGACGCAGTTCGCGAACGAGTTCCCCCGCCACAAGTTGGCGGACGACGGTGGCAGGTTTGCGCCGGGCCAGCCTGTCATGACGCCGAGTCTCGGCAAGGGCTGGGCGCTCACGTGGTTCCGGGGAATGGAGCGGCTGGGCCTCGTCGAGGGCTTTGCGCAGTTCAAACAGGACCTGGTCGTCCAGCGGAACCCGATGGACCCGAACCGGCTGGACTTCCTCCTGCCGGTGGATTTCGTCAATCAGCTTCGCGTGGTCGGGGCGACGCTGCAGTTCCTGTTGTAGGAGGGCACTATGTCAAGAGTCGGCGGGACAATAGAACTCAGCGTCGGCGGGGTTATTTACTCGGCGAAGGGCTCTTTCACCTTCAACCGGGGGAGGCCCAAGCGCGAGGCGATCCTGGGCTCTGACCTCTCCGTCGCCGGGTACAAAGAAGAGCCCCAGATGCCCTTCATCGAGGGCGCCATCACGGACCGGGGGGACACCGATGTTGACGCCATCCTCGGGATGACCGACGGGACCGTGTCGCTGCGCCTCGCGAACAAAAAGACGGTCGTTTTGGCCCGTGCTTTCTTCGCGGGCGAGGGAGAAGAGACGACCGAGGAAGGCGAACTGGAGGTGAGGTGGGAGGGGGAGACCATGGAGGAGGTGCCGGCGTGAACGAGCACGAGACGGGCGAGGTCCAGGCCCCCCAGCCACCGGAGAGCTACGAGCTGGTTTGCCCCATCACCCTCGCCGGGCAGGAGGTGCGAGAGCTCCGCTTCCGCCCGACAGCGCGGGCATTCCGAGGATTCGAGCAGAAGGTGAGCCAGAGCGCGGATGGCATCACGGTCACCAGCAACCCCTACGCCGCGGCGGTGGTGGCGTGCAAGATGGCCGGACAACCCGAGGCCTTCGCCGACCAGCTCCACCCGGCGGACATGGTTGCGCTCTCGGGGATCGCCCTTTCTTTTCTCGCCGCTGGCCCGCCGACTGGCCGAACGCCGTCGCGGTAGTCGCGGCGACGTTCAGCTTCTCGGCGGCGGAGGTCATCGACATGGAGCTCGACGACCTGCGCTGGTGGCTGGCCCGGGCAGAGTGGATCCATAAGCAGCAACGGAGATAGCCAGTGGCAGTTAGTTTCCCCCTCAAGCTGCTGATCAAAATCACCGACAAGGCGACCGGTCCGCTCGGGGCGTTTCAGAAGAACCTGACGACCCTGGCCCGGTCGAGTATTGAAGCCGGAAAGAAGATGACGTCCGCGGTGACGGCGCCCATCCTGGCGCTCGGCGGGCTCAGCGTGGCGGCATTTGCGCGGTTCGAGCAGGGCATGAGCAACGTCTCGACGCTCGTCGATACCGGCGCTGAGAGTATGCAGGCCATGGGCGCTGAGGTTCTGGCCATCGGCCGGCGGACGCCGGTGGCACTCGAGGATTTGACGGGCGCTCTCTACGACGTCCGCTCGGCTGGTGTGAGCGCGGCGGACCAGTTCAAGGTCCTCGAGGGGTCGGCCCGCCTGGCGGTGGCGGGCCTCGGCACCACGAAGGAGGCGGCGGACATCGTCACGAGCGCGATCAATGCGTTCGGTCTGGCGGGTGCGGAGGCGGACCGCGTCTACAACGTCATCTTTCAGACGACGAACAAGGGCAAGACGACGATCAGCCAGTTGGCCCAGGGTTTCGGCGGTGTGGCTGGCACGGTGGCGGCGGCCGGGGTAAAGATCGACGAGTACCTGTCCAGCGTCGCGGCGCTGACGACCACAGGGCTGCCAGCGGCGGAAGCTCATACTCAGCTCCGGGCGGTCATCGCCGGGTTGACCCGGCAGACCTCTCTGACGCGCGCCGTCTTCGGGAAGCTGGGCGCCAAGGATTTCAAGGCGCTCATCGCTACCGCGGGTGGGCTGGTGCCGGCCCTGGAGAAAATCCGGGGTGTCCTCAAGAACGATGACACGAACACCCTCCGGCTTCTGGGTTCAACTGAAGCGCTGAACGCCGTGCTCGGTCTGACCGGGCGGCAGTCGGGCGCATTCCGTGACGCGCTGGCCGTTATGCGGGACGGCAGCGACGGGGTGACGGCGGCGTTCGCGAAGCAGAACGCCACGACGCAGGCCAATCTCGTGCGATTGAAGAATAACCTCGAGGCGGTGGCCGTGTCGCTTGGGCAGGCTTTGCTCCCCGTTATCGAGCGTATGGTTCCGCTCATCGAGCGTGCGGCGGCGACCTGGTCGGGGATGAGTGCCGAGAGTCAGAACGCCATCTTGATTGCGGCGGGCGCCGCGGCGGCGCTCGGCCCCACGCTGGTTGTCTTGGGCAACCTGGCCGTTGCGGTGAAGGCGGTGACGGCGGCCTTCGTCTTCGCGGCGGGTTGGGGGAAGTACCTTTGGATGATGCGCGCGAGCATCATGGCGGGCCTTGTGCCTTCGCTCAGTGCGGCGGCAGCCTCCATGTGGGCCTTCACCGCGGCGCTTCTGGCCAACCCCATTACCTGGGTCGTCATCGCCGTGGCGGCGCTGGCGGCGGCTGGGTACCAAGTGTACAAGAACTGGGAGCCGCTCAAGGAGTTTTTCGCGCAGCTCTGGGATGAGCCGCAGGCGGCTACGCAACTCTTCACCGACTGGCTCGAGGACGTCTTCAGTGGGGTTTTCGGGCGGCTCTGGCAGTACATCAAGCCCGTTTTCGATGCGGTCATGTGGCTCAGCACGGCGCCTCTCCGAAGCATCATTGGCGGGGCGAAGATGCTGTTTGGCGGCGCCGAGCAGGCCGCCCCCATGGCGGCGCCCGCCCCTCTTCTTGGCGCCGAACGCGCAGTCCCGGCGACCGGCGGAGAGGCCCGCGTGACGGTGGACTTCGCGAATGTCCCCCGGGGCGTGCGCGTTGACCAGGACCGTGGCGGCACGGCCCCGCTCACCCTTGACGTCGGGTACGCCATGGGGGGCCTGTGAGTTGGCGCGAACAACTCCGCCGCGGCGCAAGCTTCCGGGGCGTGCCCTTTCTGGTGGATGCCTCGGAGATGTCCGGCGGGCGGCGGGGTCCAGTACACGAGTACCCCGGCAAGGACGTTCCCTACCGGGAGGACCTCGGGCGAGAGAAGCGCAGTTTCACGCTCTCCGGCTTTGTTGTCGGCGACAACTACTTCGCGGACAGAGACCGCCTCCGCGAAGCGCTCGAGGCGCGAGGCCCGGGACCGCTACTGCACCCCTACCATGGAACGCGGCAGGTCGCTGTCCTCAGTTTCCGGATTCGCGAGGGCTCTCAGGACGGCGGACTGGCCCACTTCGAGATGGAGTTTCTTGAGGTAGCCGAGTCGAGCCAGCTCGTGGTCGAGGTGGATGCTGTCGGTGTCCTCGCGTCTGACGTGGCAACGGCGCTGCAGGTGGCGCAGGAAGACTTCCTGGCCAACTATGACCCCGGCATTTACAGCGCGGGACCCGCCGGCGTGCTTGCGGGGACGGTGGCAGCGGTGGACGAGGCTCTTCGTGGGCTCACGCTGGGCACCCAGGAGCTGGCGGAGGTGCGGCGCCGGCTGACGCGCCTGGCGGACGAGGCCGCGGCGCTCCTGGCCGCACCGGCCGAGCTCGAGGCCGAGCTGGCGGCGCTTCTGTTCTTGCTGCCTGGAGAGCTTCTCGCCGTCTTCGGGCTCGTGCCGGGCGTTCGCCCCCTGGGGGGAACGGCCAACCGGGACCAGGAGCGGCGGAACTACGACGTCCTCTACGCGCTCGTTCAGCGCCTAGCTGTGGTGCGAGCCGTCGAACTCGTGGCCGCCGCCAAATACGAAAGCTACGAGGCAGCCGTCACCGCTCGGGATGGTGTGCTGGCCCCGCTCGACCTTCTACTCGGCGGGGCTGGGGACGCGGTCTATGGGGCGCTCGATGAATTGCGCGCGTCCGTCGTCCTCACCGTGCCCGGAGAGGCCAGCGACCTACCGCATCTCGTCGAGGTGACGCTGGCGGTATCCTCTCCGTCGCTCGTTCTCACGCATCGCCTGGACGGAGACATCGACGAGGAGCTGGCGCTCGTCGCGAGGAACGGTGTGAAGCGTCCCGGCTTCCTGCCGGCGGGTCGTGCGTTGGAGGTGCTCTCCGGTGGCTGACGTCGTCCTTCAGAGTGGTGGAAAGGACTTGTCGGGCTGGACCTCCGTCCGCGTGCGCCGTTCGCTCGAGCACGTTGCGGGGGACTTCACCCTCTCGATTTCAGCCCCTGTGGAGCTGGACGAAGGGGACGAGGCCGCAATCAGAATCGGTCGAGAGACGCTCCTCGTCGGCTACGTGGACCGGCGGACGGTGAGCTTCTCCGCCGACCAGCACACCGTCGAGGTATCTGGCCGGGACAAGACCGGGGACCTGGTGGATTGCAGTGCCGACCTGCGCAAGTGGACCTGGCGCAATATCAGCGTCCTGGACTTCGCTCGGCAGGTGGCGGCGCCCTTCGGGGTGGGCGTGACGGCGCAGCTCGGAGCGGTGCCAGCGGAGCCGGTGGAAGAACTCTCGATCGATCCTGGGGACTCGGCCTACGAAGCCATCGAGCGGGCTTGCCGTGGGGCAGCGCTCCTGCCTGTGGCCGACGGCCTCGGGGGACTCGTGCTCACCCGCGCGGGCGCCCAGGTGACGCGGGAATCTTTGATCGAGGGCCGGAATCTCCTGGGCGGTACAGCGACTGTGGACCGGACCGGGCGCTTTCGGCGGTACAAAGTGCGAGGCCAGCACGCGGGCTCAGACTCGCTCTCCGGTGCCACGGCTGCCACCGTGACTGGCGAGGCGCAGGACTTGGGCTCTGCGCCCGCACGGGTGCTTATCGTCCGAGCCGAGGGAAACGTCACCCGAGCGCGAGCGAAGACGCGCGCGGAATGGGAGGCCACCGTGAGGGCGGCGCGAGCGGTGGAGGTGACATTGACCGTGCAGGGTTGGACGCAGGCCGGGGGCCTGCTCTGGCCCGTCAACGCACTCGTCCACGTCCGTTCGCCCACCCTGGGCCTCGACGGCCAGATGTTGATCACCGGAGCTGTTTTTCAGCTCGACAGCTCGACAGGGACCACAACCGAGCTGACCTGCCGGCTCCCCGGGGCGTTTCAACCGGAGCCTTTGATTCCCCGGCGCCCGAAGAAGAGAGGCACGGTGGCGCTCCCGTGAAGGCTGAACTCCGGCAGCTCGTAACTCGTCTTGCCAACCTGGTAGCCAGGGGGGTCATCCGTCAGACGGACGACGCCCGCAAGGTGCAGGTGGTGCAGGTGGAGGTGGGGGAGGGTGAGGTCCGCGAGGTGCAGCGCGTCCAGGAGTACGGCTTCACGTCGCATCCGCCCGCCGGAGGGGAGGCGGTGGTCGTCTTCGTCGGCGGCCGGCGGGACCACGGGCTGACGGTGGCCACCGACGACGGGCGATACCGTCCCACCGGGCTCGAAGCGGGGGAGGTGGCCGTCTACACGGACCAGGGGGACCGCGTCATCATCGAGCGCGGCGGTACCGTCCGGGTGACGGCCAGCGCGAAGGTGGTGCTCGAGGCACCGCTGGTCGAGTTGGCCGGGAGCGCGGACGCGGTGGCGCTCGCGTCCAAGGTGCTGACCGAGCTGGCAGCGCTCAAGGCAGCCGTCTCGGCGGCGCCCGTGGTGCCGGGGGACGGCGGTGCAGCGTTCAAGGCGGCCCTCCTGGCAGCGCTAGCCTCCTGGCCCGGGAGCGTGGCCAGTGCTAAGGTGAAGGCAGAATGATCGGTTTGGTTTGGAAAGACGACGTCGGCGCGGCAGACCTCGCCCTTGATGGCCAGGACTTGGCTCGGGACGATGGCCTCGAGACGGCCGTTTTTCTCTCCCTTTTCACGGATCGCCGGGCGCAGCCGGACGACGCGCTACCGGCGCCCGGCGGGGATCGCCGGGGGTGGTGGGGGGATGCTGTGCCGGTGGCCCCGGGGGACCTTCACGGCAGTCGTCTCTGGCTCTTGGCCCGTTCGACGCAGGGTGCCGGTCTCGTCGAACAGGCGGAGACCTACGCCCGCGAGGCGCTGGCGTGGATGCTCGAAGACCGCGTCGCGGAACGGGTAAACGTCACTGCCAGCTTGCCGAGGCGGGGCGAGCTTGGCCTGCAGGTGGACATCTACCGCCCGGGGCGGGATGTGACGACTTACCGCTACGACTATGCCTGGCAGGCTCAGGCCGCACGGAGGGCCTGACATGGCGCTCGCACGTCCCACTCTGCAGGAGCTGACGGACCGGATTCAGCAGGACTTGGTTTCCAGGCTCGGCCTTGTCGGTCCCGTCCTACGTCGCTCGCTCGTCTACGTCTTTGCCCGGGTGCTGGCTGGCGCGGCACACGGGCTGTACGGTTTTTTGAGCTGGCTCTCTCGCCAGGCTCTCCCCGACACCGCCGACGCTGAAAACCTAGTTCGGATTGCCGAGGTTTTTGCAGTGCCCCAGACGGCGGCCGGGTACGCGCGGGCGAGCGTCGAGCTGGACGGCACGGGCGGCGAGGTCGGACAGGGGGCCGTGCTGGTTCGCTCGGACGGCGCCGAGTACACGGTGGACGCGGACGTCTCCGTCGTGAGCGGTCCGACAGCGGCGCAGGTGACGGCCGTCCTCGCGGGTGCGAGCTACACCTTGACGCTCGGGACGGTGCTCACGTTGCAGGCCCCCCTTCCGCAGGTGAGCTCGACGTCGGTCGTGACGGCCTCCACGGTGGACGGGGTGGACGAAGGCGACATCGAGAACCTGCGTGAGCGCGTGCTCGAGCGGTTGCGCACCCCGCCCCACGGCGGAGCCGACCCGGACTACGTCGCCTGGGCCAAGGAGGTGCCGGGGGTGACGCGGGTGTGGGTGGACGGCGGCGGGCTCGGTCCGGGAACGGTGGTGGTGCGATTCATGCGCGACGCAGAAATCCCCCCGTTTCCGTCCACCGGTACGCAGGCTCAGGCCACGGTGAGCTTCACCGGAGCGGGGGGTGAGGTCGGACAGGGCACAGTGCTCGTGCGACTCTCGGACGGCGCCGAGTACACCCTGGACGCGGACGTGCCGGGCGTGCCAGACACGGGGACGATCACCGCGGTCTACCCGGGCGCGCAGTACACCTTGACGCCCGGCACCATCCTGGCGTTTGCCGCAGGTCCCCCTCTTGACGTTGACCCGCCGGTGACGGTGGGCAGCTCCGACGTTGCCGGCACGGACGGCGAAGTGCAGGCCGTCGAGGCCTACCTGGACGAGCTACGACCAGTGACGGCGGAGGTGAGGGTGTTCGCGCCCATCGACTATCCGGTGGCCTTTACCGCGGCCGTGGTGCCGGACACCGCGGCGGTCCGCGCGGCGGTCGAGGCGGAGCTGCAGGACCTCTTCCAGCGGGTGGCGGAGCCCGGCGGGACGGTCTACCTCTCGGCAATCCGGACAGCCGTCGGGACGGCGGCGGGGCTGACCGACTACACCTTGACGGTTCCGGCGGCGGACGTGGCGCCGGGCGCCGGCGAGCTGGCAAGCTTGGGGGTCGTCACGTGGGCGTGAGCGCTTCTCTCAGGGAGCAAATACTCCGCCATACGAACCTCCCGTTACCCAGACCTACCCGCTGGCGGAATGTCGCTGTAACCCAGGGTGGGGTTACAGCGACAGAAATTCTCGCTGGCTGCGGAAGGGCGGCGGCTGCACAGGTGAGTATAACGCTGAGGTCCGGAGGCACTTCGCACGCGAACTTCGACCCTCCGCGCCAGAACGAGGCGGTGGGCCTTCTGGACTCAACGATCTCCACAACGAGAGACTCGGCGTTTTGCTGTGTGCGAAGGGCCACAGCTTCTTCGGCGAGGAGGATTAGAACGGGGGTGGACATCCCGCTGGTTTATCAGCTCCGATGGCGCTGTCAATGGAATTCGCATGTCCGTAACCCCTGAAAGCTACACGCGGCAGCTTGTCCAGCTCCTACCCCAGGGGCGGCTCTGGTACCTGGACGAGGGGAGCGTCCTGCGGCGCTTCTTGCTCGGGCTGGCGGACGAGTTGGCCCGGGTGGACGGCAGGGTAGAGGACCTGCTCCGGGAGTTCGACCCTAGGCAGACCGTCGAGCTCCTGACCGAGTGGGAGCGCGCCTACGGGCTGGAGGGCGCCGGGACTGTGGCCCAGCGGCAGGCAATACTGGCCGCCACTGTGGCGGCGCGTGGAGGGCAGACGCCGGCCTACTTCGAGTCGCTGGCGCTGGCAGCCGGGTACCAGGCGACGGTGTTCGAGGGCTTCATCGAAACGCCGGTGGCGCGCCTCGGCTCGCGCCTCGGTGCCCGGCTGTACGGCGTGGCCTGGGCGTTTGCCTGGAGGGTGGAGGTGGTGGACACCTCTTCCCCGCCGGCCGCTACTCACGCTGAGCTCGAGGCAATCATCCGGCGGGCGGCACCGTCACATACGGTGGTGTACTTTGAGTATGTCTAGGGCGCCCGAAACGCCGACCATCGACCCTTCGGCGTGGCGCCTGCCAGAAGCATCCACGTAGGACACTCCCACAGGTTACGCGTCTTGGTTGACGTCAGCCAGGCTTGATCGCTTCCGGCCAGGTGCAGGTACCAGTACTCTCCCGCCAGGACGTTGACGTTGTCGAGATTGATCACCAGCGGTGGTGCGCTCTCAGACGGGAGCTGGTGGAAATTGTTGTCCAGCCGGAGCGGTGGCAGCGTTGTTTCCTCTCCGCCGCAGGTCCGCGCCGGCAGCTCGCGCTGCGGACGGACGGCCACGAAGGCGCAGTCCTCAGCTTTCGCCGATGCCCCGCGGGACTTCAAGTCCCCCACCCACGCCGGGATATCCCAGCGGTAGGCGAGCGCGTTGTCAGGGATGCGTGTCAGGCAGGACGGCTTCCCGTCGATGGCTTTGCACTTGGGGTTGTCGTGCATGAGGGACGCAACTGGCCATCCCCCGCCCTCGGGCCACGGTACGAAATCCAAACCCTTCATGGGGTTGGCTTTGTAGAGGCCCGGCGCTTGCGGCTTGGGCAGCACCGAGGTGGCGAAGAGTCGCCTTCCGTCCGTGGCCATCCAGTAACCGCGCTCGTGGTAGTAGATGCCGGTCAACGGCAGCCGGCCAACGTCCTTGCTGGCGCAGGCGACGAGCCTCCTGGCGAGTGCCAGCGGTTCGCGGTCAGCGGGCATAGACCGTCTCCTCGAAGTACGGCACGAAGGCCACACCCCGACCCTCGCAGACCTCCACCGAACCGCGCAGCGTCACGTGGACGCGCTCACCGTGCTGCACGCTCGCCCGGCGGACGGCGCGGTCCACGAGGCGCTGCGGGTGGCGGTAGGACTCGGCTTCGCTGACTGAGACATCGATGCGCTTCACGGTGTTACTCCTGGTCGAGAGGGAACGTCATGTCAGCCAGTGCAGTCCTCGGGTAGCGCCTGGGGGTGTTGGGGTGGAGACGAGCTCCCAAGCGTCGCCGCGATGGCAAATGGCGTCGAGGATATACTCATCGAGCGTTCTCGTTACCCGAACCTTCCGGCCGTTCTGAGTCTCGAACGGGTGGAGCTTCACGCGCGCCAAGTGCCTCTGGCAGATGTACCCCATCCGCGGAGCGTTCCCCACGACGGCCAGCTTCTCACAGCCGCTGTAGGCGCACCTGTGATGCTGCCGCAGAAGGCCGTACATGCAGATTGCGCAGCGACTCCGGAGTCCTGAGCACTGCGGCGTGAAGCACGCTTCGCAGATGGCGAGGCTGCACGCTGGCGGCAGACATCCGCCCGACGAGCCGCAGAAGCGGCAGGTCGAAAACTCGTAGACGCGGCGGTCTTTGCGAACCCAGCGTCCGGCGGTCACGGCTCCACCCACGCCACGAAGCCCGACTCCTGCAAGCCCCGCATCATCGAGCAGGCGGCCTCGTAGGTCCGCAACACCCCGTCGGCCCCGACTTCGTCGCCGTGCTCGTCCACCAGAACCACCTTGTAGATCGTCTTGTCCGAGTCCATGCCCGCTGTTTAGAACAGCGTCCGGGAAACTGTCAAGGAAATTCCGTGCCTTGCCGCCCGTGGGCGAGCTGGTAGACTGGCGCCATGAAACGAGTCGATTCCAGTGGGCATGTAAATAACCGTTGGGACAACGGCGACCCCGGCGTCCCCCGAGTGGCCACGGAGCTCGAGGAGAGTTGGCACAACAGCGTCCAGGAGGAGCTGGCCCACCTAGTGGAGGGCGCCGGGATCACCTTGAACGGAGCCAACGAGTACCAGGTCCAGGAAGGCCTGAATCGTCTCGCGCGCGGGGTGGCTCCGGGCGGCCGGCTCACCCTCAGCTCGGGCGTGTCCGTCTCGGGGGACGTCGCGGGTGCGGGGGCGGTCTACTACACGCCTCACCTCCACGACTGGATCCAGCTCTACGACGGGACGCGCTGGCTCTGGCGGCTCTTTGTGGAGACGGGCCAGCTCTTGAGCGACGCCACGAAGAGCCCCGCCGCCGCAGCGGTGGACAAGGTCTACGACCTGTTCGGCTGGCTGGACTCCGGGACGTTCCGGGTGACGCGCGGCCCCGCCTGGACCTCGGACACGGCGCGGGGGACGGGGGGTGGTACCACGGAGCTGGAGTTCTTCGGCGGCCGGTGGGTGAACAAGATCGCCATCACGAACGGCCCCGCCGCCCGCCGGGGTCTGTACCTGGGCAGTGTCCGGACCGACTCGGGCGGGGCGACGGTGACGGACACTAGCGACACGCCTCGACGTTCGGTGTGGAATCTCTTCAACCGCGTCGAGCGGGTATGGGACCGGGCTTACACGCCTGCCCCCTACACGTACACCCTGGCCACACTGCGGCAAGTGAACGCCGAGGCGAACAACGCCGCCTACTACCTCTGCGGCCTCGACGTGGGGGACCTGTACCAGATTTCTGTTTACCACGGTGCCCGGAACACGGCAGCCGGGGTGCTCGTGCAGACCGGCGTTGGGATTGATGGCTCGACGATGATTGCCAGCTATCAGCGCTGTCCGGTGACGCAGGTTGCCAACCTGCGAGTTAGCGCGAGTGGTGACCTGCAAGGGCGCATGGCGCTCGGGTGGCACTCCTTTACCTGGCTCGAGGCGAGCGCCGCGACCGGCACCACCACCTGGGAGATCGACACGATCCCCGGTGGTATGAATGGGCGCTGCTGGGGCTAGAAGCTCGGCCAGGGCTGGCCGTTCAGCAGTGCTCGAGGATTGAGCCGGTCCAGCGGCCCCCGCAGGCAGGCGATGTGGAGTCGGGGAAAGCCGCCGGCCGCGCAGGGGGCGCAACGCCAGGCGGGCAAGTAGGCCTCGACGTCCAGGTAGCCTGCGACCGGTGCGCCGGCGCAGGTGCAGGAGCCGCTCACGAAATGGTAGGCGCCGCCGCACTGAACGCCTTCGCCCGGGATTTCCGTCTGTACGACGATGTGCTGGATCTGCCAGGGATAGGTGCTCTCTCCTGGGGCGAGGCCCGAACTGGACGAGCTGGTCAGCGGGTCTTGCCCGCAGGCGGCGAGGACGAGAACGAGAGGGACGAAGCGGTGCATGAGAACCTCCTTGGTTCTGCCCAAAGTGGACCCGCCGCCAGCGCCCGTCAACCCTTTTCCTTGACAGCGTACCCGACTCTGATAATTTCCGGGCATGATCAGCTTCTACTTGCCGGGGAACTACTCCCCCCACTTCACCCGCCGAGAGCTCTGCTTCTCCGAGCGGGCCGTCCGCGAGGGCATCAACAACCTGCCGGGCGAGGCGGCCGAGCAGAACCTCCGCCGACTTTGCATCGTCCTTGAGGCCATTCGCGAGAGGTGGGGGCCGTGGAGGGTGACGAGCGGCTACAGGTGCACCAGGTTGAACGCGCTCACCCCAGGCAGTTCCAAGACGAGCGCTCACGTCCATGGGTGCGCGGCAGACGGCGAGCCCGTGAGTGCGGTGAAGCTGGTCCAGGTCATGGACTGGCTGGCCGAGGGCGGTCGCATGCAGGCGCTGGGCATCGACCAGGCCATCCTCGAGTACCCGCCCGGCGGCTGGATTCATGTGGGGATTGCCCCGCTCCCGGCTGGGCCGCGTCACGGGCTTTTCGTGAGGACCGCTGAAGGCTACGCGGATTTTCTGGCAAAATGGAGGCGGAAGCGCCGCGCACCATGAATGGTCGGGGAGCCGCCCGGTCCCCTACGAGGTCGTCCGCCCCTTCCAGGCAACAGTCCGGACGACCACCGGGCATTTTCCACGTCGAGCCCCCGCGTTGACTGCTCCACGTCGCGGACGTAGAGTCCGCCCATGCGCGCTCTCGCCTGCCTGATCGTTTTGGCCACGCCCGCCCTCGCGGGCGCTCCGAGATACCACACCTACAGCGTCGCGGTGACGGGTGCCGCCTGCCCTGTTGGCGCTCCGGGCGTCGGACCGGACGGCGTCGAGTGGGGGATTTCGCTCAGCGGCCTTCGCGGGTGGAAGGCCACCGTTTGTCCCTCCGCCGGTCAGACATTCTCGGGCAGCGGGCAAATCCTGGCCTGCACCTACGCCGCGCCTACTTGGGGTCCCGGAGCCTGGGCGCTCTCCACCTTTGCTTTTGACCTCTCAGGCAAGACGTCCACCCTCACGCACCCCTGCCTCGAGCTTTCTCAGCTCGAGGTCGCCGTCGCTCTCAGCGACCGGGTGTACCTCCTGCCCGCAGCGGTGGGCGTGAGCGGCGGCACCACGTTGACGGTCTACCTCACGGGGGAAACCCGATGATCGCGATCGTCTTGCTCGTGCTCGGTCAAGCCGTCGCCCCGCCAGCGCTACCCGTCCCGGAGCCCCTCTACGTTGACAGCGCCGTTGCGCTGCAGGTGGACGCGGGTGTCGTCCGCACCGAGGAGCTGGTCTGCCGAGGCGCGGCCAGCACCGGACCGCTCGCGGTGGACGGCGGCCTGACGGTGTCCGGCGACGCGACTTTCGACGGTGGCGTTTGGGTGGGCGGCGCCGTGGAGATTGGCGGGCTGGGGGCGCGAATGAAGATGCTGTTGTTGCAGCCCATGGCACTCGGCGCGATCCCGGCGTGTACCACGGACACGCGCGGTGCCCGGGTCGCCGGTTTGTGGCCGTCCGGCTTGAGCGATGGCGGCTTCGACGCTGAGGGTCAGGAGTGCGACGGCGATCACTGGATTACATCCCGTTTCTTGCTGGGGATCGCGGCTTCGCCGAAGGCCGGATCGGGCGCCTTCTGGCGATTGGACCCGCGATACCCGGGCGCCCTGACCTCAATTCCCGGCAGCGTAGACACTCCCGGCGTAGGCGCGGGCTCGCTGGAAGTAATCGTTCGGCAGGGCTCGGCGGTCAAATGCCGCGGCTCGCTGCCTTCCTGTGCGTCGGCGGCTGGGACCGCCCTGCGGCTGGACTGTGGCGCGACGCCAGCTCTTTTCGCGGCTTCGCCCGACGGGGGCGCCGCGTACGCGCTGATTGCCGAGGTGGACGCTGGATGCGCACAGACGCCAGGTCTAGATTTCGCGGCCGACGTGCGGCGCTTTGGCTACCCTGACCCGGGGTGGAGTCCGAGCCCGTGAGCCAAGACGACACCGCCGAGTTGCAGGTCCTCGTGCCGCTGGTGCGCGCCGTCGTGCGCCACCGCAAGGCGGCATGGACGCTCGTGGGCTGCGCCGTTGCCGGCCTTGTGGCTGCCGGGGGACTCGCGGCCCGGGCCAGCTACCAGGCAGCACAATGGGAGGCCGTGAAGGCCGCACAGGTCGCCCAGGCGGAGGACGCCAAAATCTGGAAGCAGGACCTGGACGCGCGGATGCGCCGGCTCGAGGCCCAGGACGGCGTCCTGGCTATGGTCGCCAAAAGTTTGGAGGCCATGCAGCGTCAGCTTTCCACGGTCGAACAGGCCGTGGCCCGCCTGGACGGGTATTTCCAGGCCCTACCCCACTACCGAGGACCAGAAGATGAGCTCGACCGAGACCGCCGCGCCCGGGTCAACGCCCGCCCCCATTCCGCCGCCGGAGCCCGCCCCTGACGAGTCCGGCACGACCGCTGGTGGCTGCGATCCCGTCGGCGCCGGTAATGGGACCTGCAAATGAGCGCCCGCGGTGCGGCGGTGTGCCTGGGCGCTATTTGTGTCTTTGTCTTGGGCGGCTTGCTGGCGGTGTCGAGGGCCGACCAGCCGGGGGACTTTACCCGTGCTCCGCTCCCCGGGGACAGGGCCTGCATGGCGCAAGCGGTCCCCGCCGTGCCCGCGCATGCGCAGCGCGTCTTCGAGGTGGCGCACGGCAAGTTCTACGAGGCCGGGACGGTGGTGGTCCGGACCTGCCCCGGATACCGTGACGCGGACATCCCGACGAGCGTCGGGCCGGGCGTCTTCTTCACGATCAACGCCTTCGACGCCCTGGCCGGGGTCATGGCCGGCGAGCAAGCCGAGCTCGCCCGCCTCCGTGTCGAGGTCGCCGAGCTCCGCCGCTCCTGCCGCCGGTAGTTGTCCGCTCGCCAGGTTCGCGGTACCTTGACCTGGCCGGAATTTCCCCCGGCAGAAACGGAGACACAGCATGACCCGCTACTCCCCTCGACTTGCCGAACCGCCCTCGCCCACCGGTACCCCGAAACTCCCCGTCGCCTGGACCTTGCCGCTCTTTCTCGCCGGGTGCGCTGCGCTGGCCTGCGAGAAGGCCGGCCTCTTCGTACCCGAGAGCCTCGGGGCGAAAGTCACCGTCGCCATCGTCGAGTTCCTCGGCCTGCTCGGCCTGCTCTCGGCGGGAATGCGTGCGCGCAACGTCGTGGCCCTTGTCCTGGGGTTGGGGCTCGCCTTCTCCGCCCCCGCCTTGGCCCAGGAGCGTCTCGTCTTCGGGACCAACCCCACCCTGGCCGGCGACGTGCCTCGCCTGACGGACTACCTCTCCCTCTCGGCCGCGGCCGGCGCAGCCTGGCGCCCGGGGGCGCCCGTCCAGCCGCTCGTGACGGCGCTCGGTCTCGTCCACCTGGCCCGGCTCGGCCCCAGCGGTCCGCTCTTGTCCGCGGCTCTCGGCGGTCAGGCGGTCCTGCCGGACGGGGCACCTGCCGAGCTGGGCTTCTTTGGAGGGCTGGGGCTCGACCTCCCCGGAGCCGAGGGCCAGAGCGTCAAGCCTCTGCTGGTACTCGGTACCGCGTACCAGTCCGACGGCTGGCGGCTTGCCGTGGTGCTGGGCTTGCGCCTTTTCCCTGGCGGGTAGGCGCCCCCTCCGTGGCGCCGTGAGAGGCCCCCGCGCTCGTACAGGCGGGGGCCTCTCTTTTGGTCACTCACCACAGAGCGCGGCGTTGATCTGCTCGTCCAGGGTACCCACCGTGCTGGCCAGACGAGCAAAGAGGTTGGCCAGCTCGCGGAACCTGGACGGCGACATCTCGTAGAGCATCCTGGAAGCGAGCGTCTTCGCCTCCTCTGTCTTGCCACCCGAGTCCAGGTCCGCGAGCTCCACCAGTTCTGCGCCCAACTCGGTATCGTGAGGAAGCGGCCCGCCGGGGCTCACGCGGCACTTGGCCAGCGTCTGCTCCGCCTTTGTTACCGCCTCGCTTCGTGCCTTGGAGTCCCGGACCTTGGCGACCTCGTCCTCCAGCGCGCTGGCGGCACTGGCGAGGCGCTCCCCGAGCGCATCGATTCGCTCGGTAGGGGTCTTCGTCTCCCCCAGCGGTTCGTCGGCCCCCCCTCCCCTCGTGCCGTCCCGGAGAGCGAGGACCTGCCCCTCGATGTCCTTGACCCCCGCCGCCAGCTCGGCAACTTCGTCTTCGAGCGTGTCAAGCTCGGTGTTTCGTTTCTGCACCTCCTCGTACGCCTCAAGGCAGGCAAGCATCCGCTCTCCGCCTGCCGTACCCGACAGCTCGCGGGCGATCCCCTTCAACTCCGCCATCTCATGCGGCCGAATATCCTCAAAAACGCCCATGATGTTACTCCTTTACGACATCCGGTAGCAGGCGTAGCACTGCTCCGGTTGGGTGGTACAGCGTAAACTGCCGTCGCTGGCCTTTAACGACACATTCTACTCTCGCCCCCTGCCAGCCGTGAGCGAGAAACCAGCGAAGGGTGAGAGGGCCTTGGCCCGCCTGCCGGAGGCCTACTCGGTAGGGGGGTTTCACTTTAGGCGTTGACGAGCGTTCTCCGCCGACACCTCGAAGGCGCAGCGCGCGCGGCGGACTGACCATGCGTACGTGACGAGCAACCCAGGCGACCTTCTCGGCGAGCGGGCGCTTGGTACTACCCCGGCGCCTGTCCGTGCAGTCGTGCAGGGCCTCCTGCTTGCAGACGCAGCGTCCCTCGCGGGGCTCGCACCCGATACCCGGCCAGCTCGCCGTGCAGGTGAGCACGAGGTCCGTACACCAGCCCTCCACCCAGCCACCTCGCCAGCCTGGAGAGGCCTCGACGTCCCCCCACCAGCGGCTGCGAAAGAGTTCGAGCTGGCTCACTGACGAGTCCCCCCGCTGGCGCGCTCAAGGCGGGCCTGACCGATTGGCCAGTACTGCGGTTCGGCCTCGATACCAGCGAAATCGAAGCCCTCGGCCAAAGCGGCGACCCCCGTTGAACAGGAGCCGGCAAAAGCGTCCAGCACCGTACCGCCAGGAGGAGTGACGAGGCGAACAAGCCAGCGCATCAGCTCGACGGGCTTGACGGTGGGGTGGATGTTGCGACGGCCTCCACCTCGTCCAGCACCGGAACGGGGGGAGTCAAGTCCAGCGGAGCCGTCTTCGCGCCCGGTGGCCCCCCCTCCGCTGACGGCTGGCAGATGTTCGCACCCCAGCTCCCGCTCAGCCTTGCTCGCCTTGGGGCAGTAAAAAAATCGGGAAGCGCCCCCAGAGCTGGCCTTGATGTCCTCGGTCAAGGGGCGGCCAGCATCCGGCTGGTAGACCGCAGATTTCCGGCCGAAGTAGGTGCCCGCGCGCATGGCCCCGGAACGTCGCTTGCCGACCAGCTCGTCGAGCATGAGCGCAGCTTCCTCGCCCAGGACGACGTTCGGGGGCCAGCGGCCGACATTCGGGTTTCTCCCGGATCCTTCCATCGTCGCTCGTGCGGGATCGAATCCGCCGAAACTAAAGCCCGAATAACGACGGCCGCTCCGAGACGCCGGTACGGATTTCGTCCCGTCCAGCCTGCACCCCTCCACATTCACCCCGCCCGTCCCCCAGCGCTGGACGTTCTCAGCCACCGTACCAACGAGCGGCTTGCGCGCCAGAACGATCGGCTCCCAGCCCGGTTTCAACGTCGTGCCCCAACCTTCCCACGAGGCTGCCGCGTCAGAGCTGGCCTCCCGGCCGGTGCCCGAGGCGATGGCCTTCGCCACGTTCAGAGACTTCGGGAACCCCGTCCCGTACAGCCAGCACAGCGTGTCGCGGAGCTCGAATCCGGCATCCTCGAGGGCCACCGCCATCCGGTGGAACGTCCGACTTCCACCGAAAGTCACGAGGTGCGCGCCAGGCTTGAGCACGCGCAACACCGCCGCCCATGTCTCGGGTCGGAACGCCACACCTGAGCTATCCCACGCCCGACCCATGAAGCCCAGCTCGTAGGGCGGATCCATCACGCCCGCGTCGAACCGGTTTTCCGGCATCCGGGACAACGCCTGGATGCACTCCCCGCCGATGAGCGCCCATCCTGGCCCGCGGAAGTAGCTCACCGCTTGTGCTCGGGCTTGAAGAGGACATCCTGTTGCCACGCGCCCAGGAACCGCTCAGCCGCCTTCGCCGCGGCGCGTCTGTCCGGCGGCGGCAATCCTCGGGCCAAGCGATACCGGCATGCGTGCGGTCGCTCAGGGAACACCGCGTAGGGGTCACACCGCCCCTCCAGGCCCTCGTACCAGTCTTTCACGCCCAACCCTCCAGAGTGCGAAACTCTACAGGCTGATCAATCTCTTGGGCATGCTGGACGCCCAGCTCCATGCCCCGAGACACCCCTAGGTCCGTGTAGACCAGTGTCCGGCTTGCGACGTGGCGCATTCGAAACCCGGCCTGGATACCCAGCGCCCGCTCACGGGCGTCTCGGTCATTCAGCACGCCCGGAAGCGTGAAGAGGGCATGGCTCGCGAATGGTACCAGTCCGTCGAGTAGAAGCGCCCGCATGATGGCGCGAACGTAGCGCTCGTTCCTCGTCACGTCTTCGGCTGTTTCCCCAGCGTAGGGGGATTCTACTATTACGATTTCCGGTTTTCTCATTTCGCCTCTCCGTAGCTTCGGCCGATTGCGCCACTGGCATTCAGCGGCAAGTCCGCGCACCAGGCGGGCGGTCGGCGCATGGCGCCCTTCATGTCCGCCAGTGCCTTCTCCGCCTGCGCCTCGGGCACGCAGGCAACAATCTCGTCATGCGTCGTAGTGACGACCTGGTAGCCGCCCGCGCGCACCCACAGGAGCTGTTCCGCGATGATGTCCCGGGCCAACGACTGAACAACGTTTTCGGTCAGCTTCCCCCCGTACACCCCCGCCCTCTTCTTCCCGTGGCCCTCCAGGTAGGAGTAGCCGTCCGGACCGCCGCGCAGCCCGGGGTAGCGGAGTACCATCCCGTTCGGCTTCCGCAGGCCGTGTCGGACAATCTCCACCGGCCCTACCTTCCCCCGCACCACGCCCTCGGGTCCGTCCTCGGCCATGAGTGGCAGCGCGTCCTGGAAGGCGTACCAGAGCGCCACGATGCGCCGGTAGGTTTTGCGGTAGAGGTCTACGAAATGCTTGGTCACGGCGGCATGCACCAGAAAGGCACCCGGGTCCACGCGCAAGCCGCTCTTGTCGAGCGCCTCCGCGGTCAGCTCGCCACAGGTCGAGCCAGCGAACGGGGTCAGGGTGAACGCGGCGACGTTCACCCGGTACTGCCGGGCCTGCACCTCGTCAAAGACGACGGGTGGGGCGCCCAGGAAGCCCTTGGCCAGGCTCACGCAGAACGAGCGCCAGCCGAGCTGAAAGCCGAGCCCGAGGACCATGGACTTCGCCGTCTGTCGCTCGACCGGCGTTTCCTGCTTGCTCAGCTTGCGGCCGAAGAACTGCCCGCCGACGTCCGAGTAGAAATCGCCCCCCGTTTCATCGTTCCGCCGGAACGTGTCCAGCAACCGGCCCTCGCCCGCGCACGAGGCTACGACGCGAGCTTCAATCTGTCCTGAGTCCGCCACTACCAGGAGGTGACCGGGCGGAGCCTCGAGTGCGTCGCGGAGCTCCCCGTCTCGGTTGAGGTTCTGCATGTTCGAGCCATCGCTCCCACCCCAGCGATAGGTATGCGCCGCGGCGTACTTCAAGTAGATCGACATCGCCCCGCGTTGGGACATCCCGAGGAGGCACTCCGCCCGCGTCTCAACCAGGGTGGACATGACCGCCAGCCGGGCTTCCGCGAGGAGACGGACGTCCTCGTCCTCATGCTCGAGGAGTGCCTGCATGCCTGCATCGCTTTTCGCGAAGGCGAAAATCTCGCCGTTCTTCCCGTCCTTCACGGGCGGTTCCACCCCGAGCTTGCGGAACTCGCCGGCCAACTTGTCCGAGCTGGCCAGGGTCGAGCGCGCGTGCTCGAGCGCGTCCTCGACCGTCGCGCACTGGACGCCAGCCACGCGCTCGAGCAGAACCTTCTTCCTGGCCCGCTCCTTGGCCAGCGTCGCAGAAAGCTTCGCCCGGTTCCCCATCAGCGCGGGCTCACTGAAGAAGCGGGCCGTCGAGTCGATGACCCAGAATTCTTCCGGCGGTAGCTCCGCCTTCATGGCGCGGTAACATGCTAGCGTGAGCTCGACGTCATTACAGCCGTAGAGGCCATACCTATTCCACGCCGCCGTAGAAAAGTCAGCTCGTCGCATTCCCTTGACGTTGTGGACCGCGTCCCCCTTCTTGCCTACCCCCAGGTGCTCGGCCAACTTGGCCAGGGAGCCGCCCACCTCGATGCCGTAGCGTGCCCGAGCCATCGAGAGCGTGTCCAACCAAAAACCCGGGCGCACGTCGTAGTGGTGGGAGAGAATAAGCCCCTCGAAGTGGGCGTGGTGGGCCAGCACTATGAGCCTGGTCCAGTCCTGGCGTTGAGCCCAGGACTGGAAGTCCCAGGCTTCCATCCACACCGCTGGCTCCCGGCCCCACTTGACGCTCACGCCGATGGTCTCGAAACGCGGGTCTCGGATGTAGCTCTCGGTCGTCATCTTGGCGAGGGTGTAGTCCGCGCCGTAGTACGTTTCGAAGTCCAGCGTCACGAGCTGGCTTGCGGAGCGGCCGAGAGCGTCGAGTAGGGCCTGGGGAACCATCAAACCGTTCCTTTCCCGTCACACGTAAAACACGGTTCTACCGTGTCGTAGGTTCCGTCCGGCGTATCCCGGAAGATAACAAGCTCGCCGGTTCCCGCGCATGAGGCACATTCTTTGCCGCCAAGCACGCGCAGAAGCGCCCCTACGGTGTTTCGGCGAACGGTGGCGGCTAGAATGGACAGCATGCGCTGGCGTTCCACCGTCTAGACTCCCGTGAGCTTGCGGATGAGTGCCCCCAGGATGGGGCCGACGTCCACGGTGACGTTGAGGGCGATGGACGAGGGGATGGACGAGGGGATGGCCGTGAGGCCCATCGTCTGGCGCGCCGCGACGGCGTTCTGCGCCTCGTCATGCCTTTGGCTGACCCCCTCGGCCCGCTCGGCGAACGCCGTCGGGGTTTCGGGCAGCCCGCCATCCGGCGCGGCCAGCATCTCGGCGCGCGAGTTCTCCACCGGAAGAGTTGCTGAGACGGCCGCGGGCGGGGGCGTGATGTCGGGCGCATTCGCCTCCGTCTCCTTGGGCTTGTTCTTCGAGCCCGGCGGCCGGCCGCGAGGCTTCTTCTCCATCTCGGCCGGCGGGGCCTGCGCGGGGCACTTCACGTGGACGAGGTTCCCGCCCTTCAGGCGGGAGCTGTTCTCCTCGTGCAGGACCGTCCCACAGTCCGCGCAGCTCGCCTTCTCTCCGGCCGGCGGGGCGCTGGCCTTGGGCGGCTCGAGCGTCTTGGGCGGCGACCCGCCCGTCTCGTCCTTCTGGTCGGGCTCGTAGACGATTTTCAGCTTCTCGACAGGCGTGCTCGACGCCGGAGCGTACAAGCTCGGTGTCGCCTCCTGCACGACGCCCGGCGCCGCCGGCGGGTCCGAGGGCAGACTGTACGCCGCTACCTCTTGTGCGCTGGGGCCATCGAAAATAGCATCCAAATCACCGACTGCACTCATGTGTTGTTCCTTTCCTGCGAAGGCCCGGCATCGGACCTGGTGTGGGCAGCCCGTATAGGCGCTGCACGACTTGAGGTTGTGCGGTACGTCATTCTGCTTTCCTGTCGAAACTACCCCCTTCATCCGCTCGATGACGGGTAGGATTTTATCCCGACGCTCGAGCACCTGGTCCGGCGTCACGAAAGCCCGCCGCATCGTCGAGGACGTCCCACGGCGGCAAACGTAGTGATGGGCGATGCGAAATCCCTGGACCGTCTGGAACCGGAAGCGGCGCCAGACATCCAGGCAGTAGACCGGCATCTGCACCGTCTTGATGAGCTTCTCGGCCGGCCGGGCATATTGGAGGTCCGACGTAAACTTGTGGTCGAGGACCAGCAAGTAGCCGTCGGCGTCGAGCTCCCGACTCTGGTAGTCGATAAATCCGTCGAACGGGATGCCACCGAGGTGAAGCGTCTTCGTCCGGTCGAGCGGAATCCAGTTTCCGGCCGCGTCCCGCTTGGGTTGGTCAGAAAAGCGGCGCTCGATCAACCCCGAGCCCGGGGGTGGCAACTTGCCCCTGTCGATGGCCGCGTTGACGGCCTTGCTGAGCTTGACGCGTGGCGGGGGACGCTGACCAGTTTCCAGGTACCGGGCCAGGAGCTCGTGCCCCAGCTCGCCCTCGGTCTGTGCCCCGGTCTGCTCGGGCCGGAAGCCCTGGACACGCTCAAACCACCAGCGGCGCAGGCAGCCGCCCGTCTGGGCGTGGTCTGCCTGCTCGACTTGGCTGACGCTGAGCGTGTCCAGGGGGGTCACGAGGTTTAGCTCTCCTGCCCCGCCTGCTCGAGCTCCGCCTTCTTCGCCGCGTACGCCCTCTTGAGGGCATCCTTCTCATCCCCGGTCAGGCGGTCCTTCGCCGCGCCGAGCTCGGGAATCACGGCTTGGAGGGCAGCGGTTGTGCCGGCGAAGCGCACCTTGTCCAGGAGGACGGCCGACAAGCTGGGGGCGGCCCCAGATTCGAGCCACTCCCGGAGAGTCTTTGCCATCCCGGGAACTTGGTCCCCCCGCCAGACGCTATTCTGCGGCAGCGCTTGGCAGCGCGTTTTCTCGACCGTGACGTTGTTCTGCTGGTCGAGCGTCATCCAGAGCGAAAACTCGTATTCGATCTGATCCCTGGCGATCGGCTGAAGCCCGGCCTTTTCGGGGCGGATCTTGCCGGTCCTCTCGTCTTTGACGTAGTCATAAGCAGCCTTCAACCGGAAGGTGCAGATGACGTGCCCTGGGTATCGAAGAATGTCCGACAACAGCTCCTGAACGAGCGGGGAAATGTCCTTTCCCGCGCGGGTCCACCCGCCGCCCGCATCAACGGCTTCCAGCGCAGCAATCCAGGAGTGCGAGTAGGAGTCAACTATGAGCACGTCGATCCCCTCGGCAGCGGCCTCTTGAATCTTGGCACGGTACTCCTGGATCGTCGCCCTGCCCTCGAAGGTGCTCACCATAAAATCGAAGCGGCCCGCGCCGCGCGCGAGCTCTTCCCTCGTGGACGGGGCATCGCCAGGAGCCCGAGCGTAGAGCTGGGACGAGCCTCTTTCCGAGTCGATGCAGCCGACCTTGCCGTGCCCAGCCAGTTCTCGCGCGAGCCACTGCGCGGTGTAGGTCTTGCCGCTGCCCGACAGACCCGCAAGCCCGAGCTTCAACTTTGCCGCTTTTCTTGTTGCGACCTCAAACCCCATGGTGTCCTTCTCCTTTCCCGGCGGTGGTACTCCCGCCGCCGGCAAAGCGCAAGAGAAAAATTTTCAGCTTGCACGATCCTGTTTAGGGTGGTACCACCGCCGGGAAAGGAGAAGCGCCCATGGCATTTCACGAAGTGAGCGATGACGACGCCCTCACGGGGGGCGTCGAGTGGAAGCAGTTGAAGGCAGTCGGAGCGAAAATCGAAGGGCTCGTGGTGGGTTACGAGGCGCGAGAGCGCGAGTACGAGGGGAAGTCCAGCACCAGGAACACCTACGAGTTCGACGGGCCGCACGGCGGGCGCTTCAAAATTGACGCGCCAAGACAGCTCCACGCCAAGTTGCAGCGCGCGAGGAAGGACGGGCTGACGAAGGGCGGGCTGGTAATCGCGGTCGTCACCGGTACGAAAGATGTGGGGCGTCCGGAGCCCATGAAACTGATCAAGGTCCAGTGGTCCATGGACGCGGCGGACATCAAGGCCTGGACCGCCGCGCAGAAGCGCCACCCCGAAAAGGCCTCTGGGGCCAAGTCGCAGCCCGCGCCCGCGGTCGTCCCCGCAAAAACCGAGCCGGGCTCGAGCGACGCTGACGACCACTCGCCCTTGGAATTGGCCGTTGACGACGACATGCCCTTCTAACGCCATGGCCCCCCAGGAGCTCCGCCCATATCAAGCCGCTGGCCGGGGGGAAACCCTCTCGGCGCTACGGCGTGGTGCGCGGCGGGTGCTCTGTGTCCTTCCCACCGGCGGGGGGAAGACCACCCTCTTCACCCACCTGGCCCGCGATCTAGACCAGACGGGCCGCCGGGTGCTTATCCTGGTGCATCGGCGAGAGCTCGCTTTTCAGGCGTGCACCCGGCTCCGGGAGTTCGGCGTCCGGTACGGACTCCTCATGGCGGGGGAACCGTCCACGCCCTACCAGCGCGTCCAGGTGGCCAGCGTTCCCACCATGGTAGGGCGGCTCCGGGGGTACACGCCCGAAACTCTGCCAGCGAGGCTCCGGTTCGATCTCATCGTCGCCGACGAAGCGCACCTGTCGGCGGCAGAGAGCTGGACCCGTATCCTCGCCCTCTACCCTCGAGCGCGAGTGCTCGGTTACACGGCCACGCCCTGGAGGCTTACCGGGGCTCCGCTCGCCGACGTGTTTGACGAGCTCCTGGTCCTGGCCCGGCCGGCGGAGCTCCGGGAGCTAGGCTACCTATGTCCCTACGTCGGGTTTGGCTACCGGGCGCCCAAGCTCGAAGGCGTCAAGGTGACGGCGGGCGAGTACGACGAGGCCCAGGTCGCCGAGCTCATGCGCGAGTCGTGGATTGTAGACGACGTCCTCGAGCGCTGGCAGGAGTCGGCCAGCGGCCTGTCTACCGTCGCGTTCTGCGTGACGGTCAAACACAGCCGGGAGCTGACTGCCCGGTTCCTGGCTGCGGGCGTCCGGGCTGAGCACCTGGACGGGAAAACCCCCCTCGACCAGCGGCAGGCTATCCTGTCCCGGGTGGCGAGCGGGCGGACACAGGTGCTCTGCAACGTGGGGGTGGCTATCGAGGGACTCGACATCCCGAGACTGAAATGTTGCATCCTCGTCCGGCCGACCAGGTCTATCGCCCGGGCTATCCAGATGATGGGCCGCGTCCGCCGCCCATGGGGGGGGTTGACGGCGCGCATCCACGACCACGCCGGGATCATCGTCCGCCACGGGGAACCCGACAAAGACCGGGACTACCGCCTCCTCGCCAAGCCAGCGCCGGTACCTACGCTCACGCAATGCCCCGAGTGCTTGGCCTACCTCCAGGATGGAAAGTGCCCGCTTTGCGGCCACGCGCCGCTTCCGGCCGCGGGTGGGGATGCCGGCGAAGGTGGGGGCGCGGGCATCAAGATTGCCAAGGAGGGCCACCGGTTCGACTTTTCCAGTGACACGCCCTCGCTGGAAAAGCGCCCGGTGCGAATTGTCTGGGACGCGCCGGGTCGGACGGTCGAGGGAAGGTACAAGCGGACCTGGGAGGTCCAGGAGAGCTGGGGGGCGCAGCGCCTGTACGAAATCCACGGGTTCAACGGCGTGCGGAAGCAGGAACCCCGCGTCTACGAGGTACCGGGCACCACGCGCCTGGACGCGCTCATGCGTCGCGTGCCGGTCGAGGCACTTGTCCGGGTGACGTACACCGCGGATACCCCGCTCGGGGGTATGAAGGTGCGGAAAGAGATGAAAGTTGAGGTGGATGATGGGACCTAGTCTCGAAGGAATCCTGGGGCGCTACCCCGGGATGAGCTGGCCGGACGAAACAGCAACCGAGCAGGCCCGGCGGCGGGACGAGTTTGTTCGGGCGGACGGGCGGGTATGTTGCCGGGATTGCGGCTACGAGTACTGGAAGCACCCGGAGGATTCTGGGGCCTTTGCCTGGCTCCACGTTCTGTGTTCTGGCACGCGCATCAAGACCTAGGAGAAACTATGTGGCTCAAGGACAGATTGGGGGTCGTCGATGCCTAGCTCCCGTCCTGGCAACCCCAACCGCCTCGTCCACGACGTCCTCGTGGCCTGGGGCAGCCATCCACGCCTGTGTCTCTGGCGCTCGAACACCGGCGCTGGATACCCGCCCGGCTCGTCCAGGCTGGTGACATTCGGTTTGCCTGGGACGCCAGACGTCATCGGCATCCTCGGTCCCGGCGGCCTGTGGGTGGGCATCGAGTGCAAGACCGGCAGCGGTAGGCTGTCGGCGGAACAGAAGGTATTCTGCGACGTCTTGACGAGCCTCGGGGGGCTGTTCGTCCTGGCCCACTCGGTCGAGGACGTGGACCGGGCGTTTGCCGAGGTGGGGGTGACGAGGTGATCCTCGTGACCGGCAGGCTGACGGCAATCCGTTTCCAGGAGTATTTTCGATGAGTGCCGAGAAAACCCGGGGGGCAGACGCAGACCGCCGCGAAGCGTACCGTCTGGCGGCAGAGTTTCTGCGAGCTGGCCAGCGTAACGCGAAGCTGCCACGTGCCGGTGTCCGCGTAGAGCTGCAGTTCATCCTCGAGGCGCTCGAGCGGGCGGCAGACCCGGAGAAATAAGCCTCATGCACTGGCTAATCACTGACAAGGGCGACCAGGACGCCCGTGCGCTTCTCGACGGGGAATCCATCGGGAAAAGACCCCACTACTCACGCAGAACGCCGGGAAACCGGCAGTTCTGCCGAAACGGTCAGAACCTCGTGTTTCTCACCGCAGACACCCGAGCCCTCTGGGTAACCTTCCGACCGACCCTCGGCAAGGCACGGCGCATGGACGGACTCGACGCCTGGGAATGCGCTGTGTTCCGCAACGAGGGGTCCGCTCGGTCCAGCGCGCTCATTCGCGAAGCGGTAATGCTCACATGGGCGCTCTGGGGACCTCCCCCGGCGGACGGTCTCATCACCTTCGTTCGTCCAGAGTGCGTAGCGTCCGGGTTGGCCGGGTATTGCTTCCGTCGGGCGGGGTGGCGCCGCACGGGCTTTGGCGCTGACGGGAAGCCCAGGTTTCGGTCTCCCCGCCTACCAGGAGCGCCGGATTGGCGATCCTGGAGTTGGCGTGGCGAGCGCGGCGGGAAGCTTCGTCGAGAACTCGAGGCGCTCCGGTGAAACCGCCACTCCACCTTGCGCGCCTGGGCTGGCACCTTTTGCCGCTGCACGACGTCACGTCAGGGACGTGCTCCTGCCGGGAGGCCGCCGGGTGCGAACACGCTGGCAAGCACCCACGGGTGAAGGAGTGGACGAGCGTGGCTACGCCGGACGAGGCCCAGCTCGGCGCCTGGGCCGCTCGTTGGCCGGGAGCGAATTGGGGTGTCGCTACCGGCCGGACCAGCGGTTTCTTCGTGCTGGACGTGGACGGTCCCGAGGGAGTGGCCTCCCTGGACGCGCACGGACCAAGGCCGCGGACGGCGACACAGGAGACGGGACGCGGTGGCCTGCACCTGTTGTTCCGGCTGCCGGATTTTCCGGTTGGCAACTCGGTCAAGAGACTGGCCGACGGGCTGGACGTCCGCGGGGACGGCGGGCAGATCGTCCTGGCGCCCTCGGTGACGACGGGGCCTTACCGATGGCTCGCTCCGCCGTGGGAGCTCGCGCCCCAGGTAGCTCCTGGCTGGCTCCTCGAACGGCTGCGCGAGCTGTCCCGGGGGCGACCAGCGAGCGGTGCAGGCGGTGCAGGCGGTGCAGGCGGTGCAAATCCACCACCCCCAGAGCGCGGTTTCTGGCCCGCCGCCAGCCCCGAGGTACTCGAGGCCGCCAGGGCAGCGCTGGTCGAGCACGGGCCAGCGGTGGAGGGGCAAGGAGGCGACGACCACACTCTCCGCGCCGCAGCGATACTCGCGCACGACCACGCGCTCACCGACGATGAGGCGTGGCCGCTTTTCGAGGCCTGGAACCTCACTTGTGCCCCGCCGTGGTCCACCGAGGACTTGCGCCGCTTACTCAGCAACGGCCGCAGGTACGGCAAGAAACCATGGGGGTGCGCCCGCCAGCCTGACGCCCTCGAGGCCGGGCGGGCCGCGTTGGCCACGTGGGCGGGAGTGGACGTCAGGGAGGCTCAAGCGCTCGTGGCCCCGTACCTGACGGCAATCCGCGACCCCCTCACCTGGGACATGCTGGCAGCCGAGTACCGGACAGCGACGGGCCGCGTGCCCATGGTCCCCAAGCCCAAGGCCGAATCTCGTGCGCTCGAACAAGGGGAGATCCAGCTCGGAACGGACCTCCACCGGGTTGCGGACGAGGCCAGCGCGGCAATCGCCCCCCTGCTCTTCCAACGGGCGGGCCGACTGTGCGAGGTGGTCCAGCTCGGAATGCCCGTCATCCGAGACCTGGCCGTCCCGGGCGTCTTGGACTACCTGAGCCGGGCCGCAAGGTGGCTGCGCTACGACGAGAAGCAGGGCTTGGTCCCCACCTCGCCCCCGGCCGTGATCGCGAGTGTCGTCCTCGAGCGCCCTCGCGCCGGCGTGCGGCAGCTCGACGCCGTCACCACCTCGCCGGTGCTCCTGCCCGACGGGAGCATCCTCCAGGACCGCGGGTATTCGGAGCTGGCTAGGGTCTGGCTCGAGCCAAGCGTCCAGGTGCAGGTCCAAGACTGGCCAACGCGAGAAGAAGCTCGAGCTGCGGTAGCCGTCTTGAAGGACATTTTTCGCGAGTTTCTCTTTCGCTCGGAGGCAGATTTCTCGGTCGTGCTGGCGGCAGTTCTTTCCCCGCTGGTGAAGCCCGCCATCCACAACGCTCCGGCTCCGCTGGTGGTGGTGAGTGCGGCCAGCCCGGGGGCGGGTAAGAGCCTGCTGACCGACGTCATCGTCAAAATCGCCAGCGGGCAGCCGCCGGCAATCCGACCATACACGCCCGGCAGTTCTGAGGAGTGGATGAAAAAGCTGACGTCGTATGTCTTGGCGGGTCCCGTCATCAACGTCTTCGACAACGTCGTCAGGCCCATCGGGGACGAGGGGCTCGATATACTCCTGACGGCGAACGGCTGGGCGGATCGCCTTTTGGGATCGAACGCTGCGCCCGTGCTCCCCCTCCCCGGGGTGTGGATGGCCTCCGGGAACAACGTCGCGGTGCAGGGGGACACGGTGCGCCGGGTGCTGGTGGTGCGCCTGGAGGTGGACCGCGACCGGCCCCAAGAACGCCCGACGGAGCGGGGCGAGCAGGGCCTGCGTGACGAGGTGGACCGGCGACGGGCGGAGCTCCTGGGGTCGGCGCTGACAATCCTCCGAGCCTACTGCGTGGCGGGGCGTCCGGAGGTGGGGCTGCCGCCGTGGGGGAGCTTCCCCGCCTGGTCCGGCCTGGTCCGGGGGGCGCTGGTGTGGGCGGGGTGCGCCGACCCCTACGAGACGCAGCGCCGGGCGCAGGACGAGCTGACCGAAGAGGACCACGAGACGCACGACTTTTGGATCGCCGCAGTGCGGGCCTCAGACGGGACGCTGCCCGGGGTGCTGGGGGTAGCTCTCGCCCAGGACGCGGAAGGCACCCTGGGGTTGAGGGGGCCACTCACAACTCACACTGTGAGGCGAAGAATTGCACGCTTCGTGGATAAACCCCGTCTAGGCCAGCGAATCCGGCGGACAGAAACCGGCGGGTACTCGATCGAGCGGATTTCCTCTTGACAGACTTTTTAGGCCAGTTATAGTGGTGGACATAAACGCAGCACACAGGAGCCCGCCTTGAGCCGCCTAGCCATCGCCGTCACCGTCCGAGGAATCCGCTGTCGGGGCTACGACGGCCCCGTCCGTCCGGTTCGCGTCCACGTTGAAGATTCGGTGGCCAACAAGGACTTGCCGGCCGGGACCGAGGTCTTCCGACTGCCGCGAAGCTGGTGCCGGGGTGGCGGCACAGGGCGGGTGTGGAACGAGATCGCCATAGGGCGCCCACTGGTACGGTTGCCAGCGAGGAGGCCGTCGTGAGCCCCACCCACAAATCTCTGGCCCTCGCCCTGATCTGGTCTCCGCCCTGGGCGCCGTGTGTCCTTTTCGGCCGCCGGTGCGGCCGGGTGCCGCGCAAACTGCGCAGAAGAGCCGCCCGCTGGCTGGCACGCGTCGGGCTGCCACCGTCTACTCTGCGCCCGTTTTCGCGGGCTCTTGCTGTCCCCCTCGCGGCCCCGGTGACCGGGGCCTGGTAAGGAGCCGTTATGGTCCAATCCGCCCATCGCAACCACGCGCTGGCCCTGGCCGCGCTCCTCCAGGCCCGGCGCCAGGAACTCGGACTCCGGTACCGAGACATCGCCCAAAACCTTGGCGTGAGCACCGCCACCGCCAAGGGCTGGTGCTCGGCCGCTCGCCCCCAAGTGCCGATCCGCAAGCACAGGCTCCCGCTCTGCCAGCTCCTGTGGCCCGGGGAGGAGCCGGGGGTGCGAGCCCGAGAGCTTTTCGAGGTTTTTTTGTTCTGACTGGCCTCGTAACCCCGCGTAACCACTCGGGTTTCCACTTTTTTTTGACCTCTCGCTTGACAAAGGTAGTGAGACTCGCTACCTT